>Ga0172363_10004422_pt1 | contig 11373 bp, 8 predicted proteins | sample LakKivs2_kivu2a2_FD_114541 | JGI IMG/M metagenome (GOLD analysis project Ga0172363, IMG submission 114541) | Sediment microbial communities from Lake Kivu, Rwanda - Sediment s2_kivu2a2 | ecosystem: Environmental > Aquatic > Freshwater > Lake > Sediment | place: Rwanda: Western Province, Lake... | reverse complement strand
TTTCTCCTTATATTGATAAAGTAAAAATTAACCGGGTCCAAACAGCCAATCAATACCGGCCCTCTTTAGTTACTTTATCTGTTAAGCCTTATAAAGGAGAACCGATAAATATCAGCGGCTGGACAATTAAAACCAGAAAAGGAGTTTTTACTATCCCTAAGGGAGTTGAAAAATATCAAAAAAATATGCCTTCGGATAATATTATTATTAAAGAACAGCTTTCTGTTTATTTAATCGGCGATGTCAGCCCTTTAGGATTAAACCAAAACTTCAGACCCAACAAATGTTTTGGCTATTTCAACCAAAACCTGGATTTCTATCCTTCAGTTTACGGTTCCTGCCCCAGGCCGGAATTAGAAGATGTTTCTTATCTCAATCCTTATTGCCAGAATTTCATCCTTCATCAATCCGGCTGCAAAATGCCTAATTATTCTAAAGACTTAAAAATCTCCACCGATTCCCAGTGTGTTTCTTATATTTTAGATTATTTCACTTACAACGGCTGTTTTAAGAGATATTCTCAAGGTGCTGATTTTCTTAAAGATTATTGGTATGTTTATCTGGATAGAAACTTTATCCAAGAATACCACGATACGGTTTATTTATACGACCAGTACGGCCTCTTAGTGGACCAATACACTTATTAAGATGCGCTCAACGGCGGGAAGCACATTTTACTGGCCGAGGAAGGAGCGGATTTTGGTGATGGGGATAGCGGTCACTTTTCCTTCGGAATCAATGGTATTCAGGCCTAAAAGCTTTCCTTCAATATCAAACAAGGCACTCCCGGCCAGAATATTTTTTTCAAAAATATTAGTTCTGAGATGGTCCGAGTTAAAAAATTTAATAATTCCCTCGTTAACCGTTTCCAAACGTTCGTTTTGATTAAATATTATTCCTAAAAGAAAAACCCTCTGACCCAATCTGATTTGATTGAAATCAGAAAAGGCAACCGTATTCAGGTTGTCTTGCTCAATTTTTACCAGAGCCAAATTTTTCTCTTCGTCTCTTTTTAAAATTTGCCAGTCGGGAGTTTGGCCGTCGACAAAAAAAATATAATTCCCTTTTCTGGGAATTATATCCGATAAGGTAATTATTAAGCCATCGTTGGTAACCACCAAACCGGAACCGGTTATTATTTTTCCTTCTTTGGTCTCGGTTTTAATCGCCACGATTGATTTTTTTATTTTTTCCACCGCGTCCTGAAGCGCGGTGTTTTCTTGAATTGTTGTTTCTCTGGTTTCCACAACCGAAAAGGAAGTGTTATCGGGCCGACCAATCTGATTGGCAAAAAATCCTCCCAAAATGCCAAGGATAAAAACAAGGACGATTTTAAAAATATTTTTAAGCATTATTTTATTATAATTTTACCGTTTCCCGCGTCGATGATAACCTCGTCGCCCGATTGGGCTGCTCCGGAAACTATTTTTAAAGCCAGAGGGTCAAGCACTTTTTTCTGAATGACCCTCTTCAAAGGCCGGGCCCCTAAATTAGGGTCAAAGCCCTGCTCTGCCAAAAGTTCTTTGGCTTTTTCCGAAACCTTGATTTTTATTTTTTTAGCGGCTAAACGTTCCGCCACTTTCTTTATCTCCAAGTCAACTATTTTTCTGATTTCTTTTTTGCCTAAATAATTAAAAATAACAATTTCGTCAATCCGGTTTAAAAACTCGGGCCGAAAATCTTGCCTCAAAGCCTCCATCACTTTGTCCTTGATTGATTCTCTTTCCATTCCTTCCCCTTCTTTTAGAAAACCCAGCGGGCTCATCTTGGCGATATGTTCCGAACCAATATTAGAAGTCATAATCAAGATAGCATTTTTGAAAGAAGCGGTCCGGCCCTTGGCGTCGGTCAGGCGGCCATCTTCTAAAATCTGAAGCAGGATATTAAAAACGTCGGGATGAGCTTTTTCAATCTCATCAAGCAAAATAACGCTGTAGGGTCTTCTTCTAATCTTGTCAGTCAGCTGGCCGCCTTCTTCATAGCCGATATAACCGGGCGGAGAGCCGATCATTTTAGAAACCGTGTGTTTTTCCATATATTCCGACATGTCCAGCCGGACCAGAGCGTTTTGATCGTTAAATAAAAACTCAGCCAAAGCCCGAGCGGTTTCGGTTTTCCCTACTCCGGTCGGGCCCAAAAACATAAAAGAGCCCAAGGGCCTGCTTTCCTCAGAAATGCCGGCCCGAGACCGCCTGATAGCGTTAGAAATAGCAATAATAGCCTCTTCCTGACCAATTACTCTATTAGAAATTATTTTTTCCATTCTCTCTAATTTTTTCGCCTCTTCTTCTATTAAACGAGTTAAAGGAATGCCGGTCCATTTGGAAACAACCTTAGCCACGTCCTCTTCGTCTATTTCTTCTTTTAAGATTTGATTTTTCCCTTGAATTTTAATTAATTCTTTTTCCGCCCTGCCCACTCCTTTTAAAAGTTCGGGAATTTTTCCGTATTTAATTTCCGCCACCCGCTGCAAATCAGCTTCTCTTTGGGCTAATTCCGACTGAAAACCAAGATCGTCTATTTCTTTTTTAAGCCCTTTAATTTTTTGGATTAATTCTCTCTCCGCTTTCCATTTTAATTCAAAAGTTCCGGCTTTTTCTTTTAAATCAGCCAAAGCCCGGTTAATCGCGGTTAATCTGCTCTTTTCGGTTTTTTCTTTTTTCAGCGCCTCTTTTTCAATTTCTAATCTCTGGATTTCCCTTTTCAGCTCATCTAATTGGACGGGCTGCGATTCAATTTCTAATCTTAAGGCTGACATCGCCTCATCCATCAAATCAACTGCCTTATCGGGCAGAAAACGGTCGGAAATATACCGGGAGGACAATTCCGCCGCAGTTATTAAAGCGGAATCTTTAATTCTTAACCCATGATGCAATTCATATTTTTCTTTTATCCCTCTTAAAATGGCAATCGTATCTTCAATTGACGGCTCTTGGACATAAATCGGCTGGAACCTTCTTTCCAAAGCCATATCTTTTTCAATGTATTTTTGATATTCTTTTAAAGTTGTGGCTCCAATCGCTTTTAATTCTCCTCTGGCTAAAGCCGGTTTTAAAAGATTAGAGGCGTCAATTGCTCCTTCGGCCGCTCCGGCTCCAACCAAAGTGTGAAGCTCGTCAATAAAAACAATATAGCGTCCGTCGGCCCGGTTTATTTCTTTAAGCAAAGATCTGATTCTGGTTTCAAATTCTCCCCGGTATTTTGTCCCGGCCACCAAAGCGCCTAAATCTAAAGCAATAATCTCTTTGTCTTTCAAACTTTCCGGCACATCGGCCCTGACGATTCTCTGGGCTAAACCTTCCACCACAGCAGTCTTGCCTACCCCGGCTTCTCCGATTAAAACCGGGTTGTTTTTTGTCCTGCGGGAAAGAACCTGCATCAATCTTCTGATTTCATTCTCTCGGCCCACCACCGGATCAAGTTTGCCTTGCTGGGCTAAAGAAGTTAAATTCCGGGCGTATTTTTCAATTACCTGGTATTTTGATTCCGGTTCCGGATCGGTGATTCTCGTCCCGCCTCTGATTTGAGATAAAATTTCTAAAACCGTATTATAATCTAATTTGCCGAATTCCAAAGTCCCGGCGCCGCTCCGGCCAGATTTCAAAAAAGGAGCTTTGTCTAAAATTTCTTTAGCTTTGGTCTGAGAATCAATCAAGCCTAAAAACAAATGCTCTACTGAAATAAATTCATCTCCCATCTTCATTGCTTCCTGTCTGGCTTTTTCCAAAACCCGGGCCATATCTTGAGTTAAATAAAACTGGCCAAACGCTTGAGGCGTAACAATGCTGGGAATGGTATTTAGAGCGTTTTGAGTTTTCTTTTTCAGGCTGTCTATGTCCGCTCCTAATTTTCTCAGCAAAGTTAAAACCACGCTTTCCTCTTGCGAAAGCAAAGCCAAAAGCAAATGCAAAGCGTCAATCTGGCTCTGATTTCTTTCCTGGGCGATTGACTGGGCTTTTAAGATGGCTTCTTGGGCTTTATGGGTAAAATTAGCTCCATTCATAAAACATAACACCAATTTACGAACTTTATGCCAATGATGCGAATAAATTATTTACGGCATTAGTATTATATTATTTTTTTAACATAATCTATCCTAAAAATCAACTAATAAAAAGCTCTGGAATAATCCAGGGCAGATTAACAGGTTATTAAATGCGCTTGGCAAAATTCCACGACCGCGGAATTTTTACTTTATCCGCTCGCTGAGAATAATAACGATGTTTTTTTCTTCTCCGTCTCTTAAAATTTTTAGTTCTACCTCAGCATCGGGGTTGTATTTTGAAATGATTTTTATCAAAGTATTTTCCGGAGTGATTTTCTCTCCGTTAAATTCTAAAACAATATCTCCTTCTCTCAAGCCCGCTTTCTCAGCCGGCGAATCAGAAGTAATGGCCGGCTCTCCCGGACCGCCTTCAACAATTAAAGCTCCGTAATCTATTTTTAATTTATATTCTTCTTTAACTTTCTCGTTAACCAAAACATAGCGGATTCCGATAAACGGATAAACAATCTTCCCTCTTTCCTTGACCTGTTCAATCGCCCGCTTGGCTTTATTAATAGGAATAGCAAAGCCAATGTTTTGGGCCTCAATTGCTATCGCCGTATTTATTCCTACCACTTCTCCTTTTAAATTTAAAAGCGGTCCTCCGGAATTACCTTTGTTAATTGCCGCATCGGTCTGAATAATATCTTCCAGGGTCTCCACGAAATCTCCGCCCGAGGCGGTAATGGTTCGGCTTAAGCCGGATATTACTCCGGCCGAAACCGTATTTTTAAATTCGGCCAAAGCGTTGCCAATCGCAATCACGGTCTGGCCTGTTTCTAAATTGTCGGAATCTCCTAATTTTAAAACCGGAAATTCCCTGACAATCAACTCTCCGTTTTCATCCACTTTTTTTTCCTGTTCAATTATTATTACGGCTAAATCCTGATAAGGATCCCGGGCTAAAACCCGAGCGGAAAATTTTGTTCCGTCATTGGTAAAAACCGTATATTCTGCCTCTTCGTCTAAAACCACGTGCTTGTTGGTCAGAATCAATCCATCTTTAGAAACAATAAACCCGGTGCCGCCGCCCACTTCTTTTTTCTCAATGCCTTTTTGCCGGTATTGAGGAACAAAACCAAAAGGACCTATTTCCAAATATTTTTCAAGTATAGGAACGTCCTTACTCACGATAATGCTTACTACAGACGGAGCGCTTTTTTTGACAACGTCAATTATTGAAGATTCCTGGGAAATTAAATTACTATTTTCAGAAAATGATTGAAGATTAAGCTTATCCAAATAATTAGTGATTTGATAATAGAAAAAACTGCTGGAGATTGCTCCGGCTAAAAATCCGAAAAGAAGAGATAAACAAACTATTAAGGTGATAAACCTTAAATTGCTCCTGTTTTTCTTCTTTCTTTTTAAGCCCGGCTTAAAAGAAAATTCAATTTTGGGCAATTGATATAAATCCATATACCTCTATTATAACTATTTTTTATTTCTCTGCAAATAGCGGTATTTAAAAATATCGGATTTGACCGGACCGAATAAAATCATATGGCCCTCGCAAAGCAGATATTTAGAATAGGTTTTGGCCCACCCCTCTTTTTTAAAACGGCGGTCAGAAACATAGAGCTTGGCCGATTTTAAAATTCCGTATTTCCCCAATCTGTCTAATCTCTTAGCCCTTCGAGCTAAATCATGATCTTCGGCCAAAGTTATTTTTTCGTCAAAGCCGCCTAATTTATCAAAAAGTTTTTTATCCACCAGAATGCCCACAGCGGCGTGGGGCAAAATTTTCTCTAAAAGAAAAATAGGAATGTTGTAAAAAAAAGTAAATAAAAACTTAGGGGCTTTTCTTTTTCCGGAAGGAAGCAGAAAAAAAGTGGCGATTTTAAGTTTTCTTTTTTTAAATTCTTTTAAGACATTTGAAAAAACATCATTGGGAAGAATAACGTCAGCGTCTAAAAATAAAAGTAAATCCCCTTTTGCCGCTTTGGCTCCATTATTTTTCCCCTGAGCCGGCGAACCCCCTTTAATTATATTGCAATCATATTTTTTGGCAATTTCAACTGTTTTGTCTTTAGAGCCGGCGTCAGCCACAATTATTTCATAATCTCTAAAATTCTGATTTTTTATTGACCTCAAAAGCAAAGAAAGATGCTTTTCTTCATTTAAAGTTGGGATAATAATGCTTAACATATTATAATTTTAACAAAATTTTCTTAAAAAGAAAAAGACCCTTGTACAAGAAGGGTACATTAAGTGAATATAAGTAAAATAAATGAGCCGGGCTCATTGAGCCCGGCTCATTTATTTTTCATTTTATTCTATTATAAGATTATCAATTTCATTGTATTTTTTACTTAACAAAAATTCCTCAATAAAATGTTCGTATTTTTCTGGTGTAGGGAAAAAATCCTTGAATATTCCCTTATCGATAATAATAGAATCTCTTAATCCTAAATAATCGGGGTTAGTACTAAAAGAATACTTTCTTGCAAAATCCATAACTTTTTTTATATCCCTAACTCCTTTCTTTTTTAATTCTGGCTCTATCAACTGTCCTGGATTAATAATGTTTATATATGCTAACAAGTACTGTAAATGAATATCATTTTCTATTATTACAGCTTTAAACCGCCCTTGAAATAGACTACCCACACGATCGTTTTTCTTATTAAAATAATTAGCATATCCTGTGCCGAGTTTATGCATAAAACGAGAAATACCACCCTCCTGGATTTCCTCGATTATTAAATGATAATGATTGGGCATTAAACAATCGGCCATAATCCTAACTAAGGGCTTTCTGTTTGTTTCATTCTCAATAACAAACTTTTTTAATAAATTAAAGTTAATCCTTCCCTTATTTTTTCTTTCTATCTCGTGCAATATGCCAAAAGAACTATTTTTATTATTAAATAAAAACATCCCTTGAATAAATCTCCACATATCGGCTTCATTGTTAAAAATATTGCGTTTCTCTACGCCTCTATTAAAAATATGTGCTATCTTTCCTATTTCAAATTTAACCTTTCTCATAGATTCAATGAGCCGGGCTCAATAAGCCGGGCTTATTAAGAGCGGGCTTATTAAGAGGTTTTTGGCTTCTTGCCAGATCTCCGGTCGGTTTTGTTTTTCTTTCATCCAATACCACCATTCCGCTCCCCAGAAATAAAATTCCGCCAAGCCGGTCTTTTGGGCGAATTCAACATTCTCTTTAAATCTTTCCAGATTCATTGTTTTTTCCTGTTCTACCAAGGGCAAATCATAAACCAAACTCGGGCCCCAAGGTTCAGCCTGAAGTTCTACGCAGATAACTTCTTTATTGAAAAGCCATTTAATAAGCTGAGTTTTTCTTTTATAAAAAGTAGCTGGAAAAGGGTAAGAAACATAAGAGTTTATTTCTTTAAACCAAACCTTTCTATACATAGTTATCCCGAGAATATCTCCGTATTTTGCCGCCCGAAACCACATCGGGAATTCCCCACTTTCAGAAATTATTATTTTTCTACTCGAATCAAGAGCCTTTACTAATTTAATTTCTTCTCCTAAGAAATCGTTGTCCCTCCAAGGACACTGACCAAAAGGAAAAAAAGGTTCATTTTCCACCTGCCAATATTTAATTGCTTCTGAATTTTTATAACGAAGTACCATTTGCTCTATCATCTCTAAGATTTCTTTTTGCTGTTCTTCTTTAGTTAAATTTTTCGCCCAAACGGGAAAATGGCATTCGGGCCAACAAGGAGTTTTCATGCCTATCACCATAATCAATTTAACTTCTCTTTTTTCCGCTTCTTCAATCAGCCAGTCCAAATCATTAAAATAATAATTGCCCTGCTCCCCCTCAATAAAATCCCAATAAGTTGCCAATTTAATATTCTTAACCTTTAAATCATCTAAAATAGCAAGATAGGTTTCTCTCCAGTCTAACCCCAAGGCCTGGGCGTGTTTATAGGAAAAATTAACGCCCCAAACAATATCCTGTCTCGGCTTGGGAAAACCAATAAAAAAATAGCTAATAACAATTAGAATCAAAATTAATGAAATTATTATAATCATTTTAATGATTTTTTTAAATTTTTTATTCATTTATTCTAAAGCTAAAAATACTAAACCCAGGGTTATTAATATTATAGCAAAAATCTTCTGAAAAATAATCTTTTTAAAAATTCTTTCTTTCAAAACTTTATAAAACAGCAGGCTGAAAACAAACAAAAATAAATATTGAATTGACTGAAGAGCGGAAATAAAAGGAAGATAAACAACGCCCGCCAAAAAAATTGACCAGTTTTGGAAAATTACACCCAAGGCGCCGATAATCTGGGTAGAAATAAAAATCAGAGTCGTTTTTTTGGTAAAAGATTTCTTTTTTTGGAAAAGTTCGGTTCTCACTTTTTTGAAAAATAACAAAAATAAGGCACAAAAGAAAACCCCCAATCTTGTCCAGACAAATCCGTTCCAGAAACCTAAATCGTTATAAATTATTTTTAATAAAACAAAGGATAAGGAAAGAAAAAAAGCGGCCAGAACGGCAAATAACAAACTTTTAAGAGAAATTTTAAATGATTTTTCCCAAGAAATAAGAAAACCGCCCAAAACCAAAAAAGAGAAAGATAAAATCTTTTGATAAGTAAAAAATTCTTTCTGGCTTAAAATAAAAAGGGTTAAAAGAAAAGTAAAAATAGGCAGAAAAGCGCCCAAAGCCGGTATAAACCGGGAAGCCTCAAATTTTTCCAAGCCTTCGTAGATAGCCAATAAAGATAAAATAAAAATTAAACCGTATAAAAAAGAAAGTCCGATAAATAAATTACCGGGCAAATAAAAATCAACAAAGGGAATAAAAATCAAAACCAAGATGTTTAAAATCCCGACATAAAAAGCATAGATTCTGGGGTTAGGGGGGCCGATTAAAAGATAGCGGTCAGCCAAAGAAGCTAAGGCGAAAAGAAAATAAGCGGCGATAATGATAATTAACCAAAGCATAAAATATAATACCAATCTACGAATGATATGCGAATGCCACGAATAATAATATTATTTGAATATTATTTTTTGGATGTTGTAAACGCCTTTTTTTTCGGCCTCAATAAAACCCTGCATCGCCGCTTCCGCCAGCCGACCGCTGTTAAGATAATCAAAAAACCATTGATCAGTATAAACTGGATTTTCCTGAACCGTGGCCGAACCAAGCGCTAAAAGCCATTTTTTATTAAAATCCTCTTGAGAACCGACCGGCGGAGCAATAATAATGGGCAGGCCCAAACCGGTATAAAAAGAAAGTTCACTTGGCTTGGTCCATAAGACATCGGTTGTTCTTAATTTTTGATTGAATTTTTCAAAATAATCATTAATTTTAGAAGCAAAGATAATTTCTACTTTTTTATTGCCGGCCAATCCCATTTTCTTTACATTTTCTTCGAAATATTCCTTCACCTCCTGTCTGATTCCGGCGGCTAAAATTACTTTTATTTTTTTCTCTTTTATTTTCTGACTCAAACTCTTAACAATTTTTATCCCGATATCCTTTTGAGCTCCGGCTCCGCCGACCGTAAACATAATGGTTAAAATATGATTGGACTTGTAGGGCAACCGGCCCAATTGATTTTTTATCAAGGTTTTATAGTTTTTGAAATATTCTTTCCTGGGATCTAAATTTAAAAGTCGGTGGCCCAAATCGCGCTTTAAAATCTCCATCTTTTTAGTCCCGATATTTTCTAAAGGTAAAGGGAAACCGGTTAAAAAGATATTTTCTTTTTTTATTCCATACAACGCCAATCTATTAGCGGTCCAGGCGTCCGGGGCAAAATATTTAATTCTGCTCTTTTTAGGATTCAAAGAAACCCAATGTCTGGAAATATCAGCGTCGCAGATAACGCAATAAATTTCTTCCGGATAGTCAAAAAATTCAGCCATAAAAGCCGGGACAAAAAAAGTGGTTATTAAGGGCAGATGTTTGTTTTTCAATTTTAAAATTAAATCCTTGCCCCAACCTTTTTTGATAAAGCCGAACATTCTCTTCAGACTAAGAGTTGAGGCGGATAAATCACGACGAGGATAAAAAGCGGGAATTCTTTGAAATTTGTCAAAAACAGAAAAAGCCAATTCTCCGATAAACGGAGCTCTTTTAAACCGGGATATAAATTCATAAAATCTTCTTGATGACTCCCAAAGTTTTTTATCGCTTTCGGAAATTCCTTGATAGTCGTTGGCGTTGATAACTTCTTGATTAAAGGCCAATTCCCTTAAGGGATAAGCGGTCCTTTGATGACCGTAGCCCATATTTACCGCCACTACCCAGGCCTTTTTACTCTTAACCATATTTTTTTATTATAACCTTAAAAAGAAAACAAATCCACTAATTTAATTATATAAGTAAGCAGAAGCCAGACCGGAATTGACAAAAACCAAGCCAGGCCGGACCAGAACAAACCGGCCAAAACAAAAACAAATCCCAGAATCATAACCGGGTAAACAACCGGAACGATTAAAAGATTTGCCAGGAGACCAATCCAGGAAACCCGGCCAAAATTATAAATTAAGACTGGAAGGGTAAAAATATAAGCGGAAAGGGTTAAGGTCAAAACATCCCATTTTAAGTATTTTTTCAAAAAGGGGGCTAAATTGATAATGCCTAAGGCGGCCAAAAAAGAAAGCTGAAAACCAGCATCATAAAATAAAAGCAGCGGATTAATAATTAGCATTATCGCTGCCGCTATAATTATGCTCCGCAAGCTGAACGACTGCCGGCCTAATTTCCGGCCGGAAAGAAACAAACTGGCCATAATCCCGGCCCTAATCCCTGAGGCCTGGAGCCCGGTCAAGAAAATAAAAAGCCAGATAATTATTATTGAGATATAGAAAGCCCGGCCCCGCCAAAAACCCAGAAATAAAAACAACGACGTTAAAATATTTGAAAGAATTAAAACGTGCATACCGGAAACCGCGGTGATGTGGCGAACGCCGGCGATATTTAATTTTTCTTTCAATTCCTGAGACATTCTGTTTTTATCGCCTAAAATCATTGCCCCTAAAATTTCGCTTTGGGGTGGCGCTAAAAATCTGTAAATTACCTGTCTCATTTTATCCTTAAAATCAAAAATTACAGAAGCCCGTCCTCTGTATGTTTTTAATAATTCTATTTGAGGATAATAAATTACAGAGTAAATTCCGTCTTTTTTCAAATAGTTTTGGTAATTAAAATCGTCAAAAACGGCCGGAGTTTCTAACCGGCCGGTAATTTCCAGTTCATCGCCGTATTTATATTCCGGATAACGGCTTGCCGTGACCAAGATTTTAGAAGCTCGGCTTTCTTTAGAAAGCCGAGCTTCTATTGTCAGTTTAGTATTTGTTTCCCTGACATCCGGCTCTTTTATAAC
>Ga0172363_10004419_pt1 | contig 11376 bp, 10 predicted proteins | sample LakKivs2_kivu2a2_FD_114541 | JGI IMG/M metagenome (GOLD analysis project Ga0172363, IMG submission 114541) | Sediment microbial communities from Lake Kivu, Rwanda - Sediment s2_kivu2a2 | ecosystem: Environmental > Aquatic > Freshwater > Lake > Sediment | place: Rwanda: Western Province, Lake... | reverse complement strand
ATTTATAATGTTAATGTATTAACATTATAAAATTACAAAAAACCTGCTGGTTTTTTGTAATTTTATAATGTTAATGAATCAACACCAAGAGTAATATAATCTTTATTAGATTCATTCATAATTAACATAACAACTAAAACAACTAATAATAGAACACATAACCACATAAATAAATGTCTAAATGACATATTAAGACCCAATCCATCAAAACCTTCAATAAAAGGTAGATTAGGAGATTTTTCATAACATCTTCTTCTTGCAGTTTCATTATCATAAATTCTATCAGCATATAAAGATTTAACATCTAAAGGAAATTGTAATTTATTCATCATATTATTAACACAATTATTGTAATCACTACAATTCATTATAATATATTAAAATAAGAAATAAAAAATTTATAATTTATATTCTTTAATAATTCTTTTAATTGCTTCTTGATAAAATAATTCAAATAGTATAGTTAATTTTTTAAATCCTAATTTATTTAATTCACTATACATTGAATTTAGAGATATAATTCCATTATATTTATCTTTTTTATTCATATAAACTTTAAAATTATTTAAAATAATTGAATATACTATTTTCTTAAAAATAATTAATAAAGTTCGTTTAAAATAATTAACTGATAATAAAAATGTTATATCAATTTCTGGAACTGGAATTTTAAAATTTTCAACTAAAGTATTATAAATTGTAATTAAAGTAATATTTTGATTTCCTTTATGAATTAAATAATTGTTAATAGGATCAATTTCAGTTTTTGCTTCTTCAACTAATTTTGTTATTTCTCTTCGTTCAATAAATATAAATCTTGTTAATGGTATAATATATTTATAAGTTTCAATATATTTTGGTGTTTCAGTTTTAATTTTTATAAATATATCATATAAAAATCTTTTTAAAAATAATACATCAAATAAAGCATAACGTGCATGATGACTACTTAATTTATTAATATTCCATGATATATCTTGGACTGGCCCCATATAATCATGTGTATCATTTAATTCTTTATGTTTTTCTTCAGTTATAGAACCAAAATATAATAAGGCATCATATATAGAGCATTTTTTTTCTTCACCTAAACTACTTCTAAAATATTCACATAAGAATCGTGTATCAATTACTTTTTTTGTAAATCTAATAATAAGATCTTTATTATTATTAAAGAATACAGTATATAAATAAGGAATATCTAATGAATCAGCACCATGTAAAATTTTATAAATATTTGTATTAATCATTATTTTATCAATAAAAAATCTAATATCTTGTTCATTAAAATCAGTTGGATTTATTATCCATATATACGAATATGTTGTATTTTTTAATGAACTATATGTATTAAAACATAATTGCATTAATGCAATTATACGATTATTAAATTCAAAATCTAATCCTAAATGTCCATAATTATATGGATATTTAGTTATATATTTCAGTAAATTAGATTCTAAATTATAACTTAATATATATAATATAAATAATTTTCGTTTTAATATTGTATCTCCTATTGTTATTACAAATGTTATATTTGTTCTTGGTGATTTAAATTCATTCTTTTCTAATAATTTCTGATTTAAATATTTTTCCATTAATTTCCATATTACTATTCTATATGTTTTACATATATTATATTCTGTATCATCTATATTTTTTATTTTATTGTAATCTTTATCTGTTGGTACTCTATCTATTCTTATTATTTTCTTTGATTCTATTTTTACTAAATTTATATAATTTGTTATTACATTATTTATTTTATTTATATTTTCATATAATAATTCAATAGCATCTTCAGTTTTGTCATTATTTATATAATTATATACTGAATTAAATAATTGAGAAGACATAGTTATATTATATTTATAAAATTAAGTTATAAATAAATAATATTAAAAAGGAAAAATTCGTTAAAATGTAATAATTTAATTATAATATAATTTAAAATAGGTAATGAGTAGATTATTAAAATATAAAGAAAGTATTAATAAATTTATAAAAGAAAGAAGTTTAATAGCCGACAAATATGAAAATACAAATCAGGAATTAAATAAATATATATATGAATTGAGAGATACAGATTTAATATTATCAATAATATTTTTAACAATAATGAATAGTCAAAATAAAAAAAATAATATATTATTACAAGGTTATTATGGAGCAAGTTGTATAGAATTTTTAAAAATAATAATAAATTTAATAGATAATAAACAAAAATTTATAAATAAATATGATATAAATATTTATTATAAAATAATAAATTATTTATCTATATGTTCAATTTATACAATAAATCAAAATATTGAAAGTATAAAATCATCTATATCTAAAGAAAAATTAGCAGATATTTTTTTAAATATAAATGAAGTATATAATAATAGTGTAAATTATAACAATATATTAAGTGAAATAAATATAATATATAGTGATGAAAAACCAAATAATAATTTAATAAAATGGTATATAAAAGATAATATATTATTAAAAAATAAATTTATAAAAATAAAAAAAATAAAAAAAGAAATATATATGGAATATTTAAATAAAAAAATAATAAAATTAAGTGAATTAACATTTAGTATAGCATGGATATTAGGATGTGGAAATATTGATGATTTAAATAAAATTAAAAAATTAGGAACTCATTTTGGATATATTTATAAATTAACAATAGATTTTAATACATTAGAAGATGAATTATTAAATTTAGATAATGAATATAGTTTAAATTATATTATAAATTATGGATTACAAGAAGCATATGAAGAATTTATGAATCATAAACAAAAATTTATAGAAGATGCAATGATGTTAGATGTATATAGTATTACAATTAAAGAATTATTAAGTTATATAGAAAATAGAGTAGATATTATAATTGATCAAACTTCACCTGATATTAGATCTACTTATAGTTCAATGAAAAAAATAAATTAAAACTAGTTTTTCAATGAAAAACTAGTTTTAATTTATTTTTTTTATTGTAAAAATTAAATTATTATAATTAGTTTTTTCAATAAAAAAATAAATTAAATTATTTAATTAGTTTTTTCAATGAAAAAAATAAATTAAAACTAGTTTTTCATTGAAAAACTAGTTTTAATTATTTAATATAATGCTTTTTTATACATTTTTAATGCTAAATCTTTTTGTAATTTATAATCAACCATAGGTTTAGGATAATCAACATCATATTCATTATAATATTTATCCCAATTATGAATATGTTTATTTTCAACTGATTTTAATTCTGGAATCCAATATTTAATATAATTACATTCAGGATCATATTTTTCTGATTGATTCCATGGATTAAATATTCTAAAAAATGGTTGTGAATCTGCTCCAATACTACTTACCCATCCCCAATTTCCAAAATTTACTGCTGGATCATAGTCTATTAATTTTTTTGCAAAATATTTTTCTCCTTGTTCCCAATTTAATAATAATGTTTTTACTAAAAAACTTCCTACAATTAATCTTCCACGATTATGCATAAATCCTGTTGTATTTATTTCTCTCATACATGCATCTACTATAGGGTATCCTGTTTTACCTTCTTTCCATTTATTTAAATATATATTATTACTATTCCATTTTATTTTATTATAATTATCCTTTAATGCTAATTTCTTTGAATATGTCTCTGGATATTTCCACATTATATTATAATAAAAATCTCGCCAATATAATTGTTTTATTAAATCATTCTTATTTCCTAATTCTTTTTTAATACTATAATATACTTCTCTTATTGATACACATCCAAATTTATTATAGGCTGATAATCCTGTTGTTTTATATTCTAATATATTTCTTTTTTTATTATAATCCTTATAATCATCTATATTTTTTAATATTTTTAATCCATTTGTTCTTCCTCCTTTATATGCAATATCTTTATTATATTCATAAAATTTATGAATATCTCCTTTATATTCATTTTTAATTTTATTATTTTTATTATAATAATTTGTATATTTATTTTTTAATGGTTCATCTACTTTAATTTTACTTGATTTAATAAAATATGGAGTAAATTTTGTATATATATTTTGATTAGTTGTTATAATAGAACCAACTGGATTTAATAATATATCTTCATAGGAATTGAATTTTATATCATTTTTATCACATAGTTTTTTTATCATATCATCTCTATTTATAGAATATGGTGTATAATCCATATTGACATAAATAGCATCTATTTCTACATTATTAATAATATTTTTTATTACATCAACAGGTTTTCCAAAAAAATAAAATAATCTTGAATTCTTTTTTTTTAAACTTAAATTTAGATCTTCTAAACTATCTATCATAAATTGAACACAATTATCTGATTTAAATTTATTATTATCTAATTGTTCTGGTGTAAATATAAATATTGGTATTACTATTTGTGAATTTTTTAATGCTTCTATTAATCCTTTATTATCATCTAATCTTAAATCCCTTCTAAATATAAATATACTTTTTGTATTCATTTTTATTTTATATTATTTTATATTATTTTATATTATTTTTACACTTCTAAAATTTAGAATAATAAAATTAAAAAGAAGTAAGATTCCTTATAATGTATTTTTTTATAATTTTAAGGAGATATATAATATCTATTATTTAATAAAAATATATATATTATTAAATAATATAATGGATAAAATAGTTATTGGTTCTATTGCATTAACTTATAATATATTAGCACATATTTTAGCAAGTGTTTTATTTAAAAATGATTATTATGATGATAAAATTAAGAATAGTAATGTTATTCTTTTTTTAGTAGGTTTATCTGGTTTAGTTCTTTCTCGGATAATATTAAAAGAGAATCAAGATATAACACAATCAGTGACAAGTATGGGATTATTTATTGGTGGATTATTATTAATATTTACAGTATTTATTCTTAATTGGAATAATATTACTGAAAATTTCAAGTTATTTATTGTTTTAACTTTTTTTATATTTTTAATATGGTATTCAAGTAAATATTTTGATAATAAAATTATAATAAAAAATTGAAAATTGTAGTATTTAATAAGTCTATTAAAAAAAAATAAAAAAAACATCATTGATGTTTGATTTTACTGATCCATTTGATAATGGATTGATTGGTTTGACTGATTTGAATATTCAATATTTAAAAGAGATTCCTTGTCAATTATCATATGAAGATTTAATTAATATGATTAATATGTGGATTAAAATTTATTTCATTCAATTTGAGAATTTATCTAATGATAATAAGAATATAATTATTAATACTCTTAATAGTCTATTGAGTTATTTGGAAACTATTAGAATCCAACAATATTATTGCAATCTACATGCTAAATATAATGGTTGTAATTATATTAGTAATTATAGTTATATGTTCCCATTTATTAAGATATCTGGTGAGAATGATAAACTTATATTTACGAATACTGATATTATTAAATATGGGGTATCTGATTCTCATGCAATTTATCAACTAATTCAAGATACTTTTTTAACTACAAAAACTTGGGAACGATCTTATTGTATTGATAATTTGTATAATTATATTAAATTCCTTAATTTTCAAGGAATGAACGATTTATATCGTGTTATTAAAAATCCACAATTTAGATTTTATGTTCCTCTTGAAGTTATTGCTATTATTAATGGACCTATTATTTGTAATTTGTTTGCAAATCCTATTTTACAATAATTATTTTGTTTATTAAATTCCAGTAATATTATAAACAAAATAATTATATCAAAAAACTAATAATTAATTCACTTATCTCAGCAGGTATTCCTTTTATTTTCAATATGAAAACAATATTTTCACGATAATATATCTCAATATTATCAAAATCTTCATGTTTAAATAACAAGTTATTAATTTGTTTTTTAAATTTTTGTATAATTTCAGGGTGATCCTTATTATTTATATTATCAGTAAAATAAGTTATAGTATAAATTTTTTTATTAAAATCAGTCTCTGAATCTGAATTATTAATTATAGATAATATATATTCATTAATAATTTGTGAAATTCTATATGTATCCAATGATAATACAATTGATTTGGGATTTTTTTTTAATTCTGTATTAATAACAGATATATATATTTTATTTGTAACTTTTTTAATGATATCATCTAAACAAGTTATATACACATTATTACATAAATATGTCATTGATGTATGATAATCATTATAATCACCAAATATAATATCATAAATATTTTCAATAATTGTTCTTGTTGGATCAATATATACAAAATCATCAAATGAAATATTACTAGTAAAACTTATAATAGATTTATTAAGTTTAAATTTAAAATGTAATTTGTTATTTCCAGATTTACAATTACAGTTATATTCATTACAATCCATTATATTAGGAATTAATTGTTTAGCAATATTATATATATATGATACAAGAATACGTGTTTTAAATCGTTTAGTTCTATTTTCAATACTTACAGAATTTTCAATAAATTTATCTCTAATATTAGGAGAACTATTGTAATACATCATTTTTAATATATCTATTGGTAACTCTAGTAATGTATATGGTGTAAAATGTGTAATACTACATTTACCATATTTAAATGAATATTTAATTGTGGTTATTAATCTTCTATCAGAAACTAACATTTTTGGTTCTGTAATAGGAAGATTATCAAGATTAAAACTTTCTATACCAATATAAGTTATTACTTGTCTTTCAGTTGAAGGATATTTATTACACAATACATAATAACTAATAGTTTTTCTTTGAATAAAACGATCATAAAAAATATAACGACTATAAGGATTATAAGTTATTTTAGTTTATTAATCCCTTTATGAATTTATAACTCTTTATAGTAAGATTATGCAATAATTATAATTTTCAATTTTATAATAAAATTGAAAATTATATAATTCTTATTTTTTTAATTCATTTAATTTTATAATTTTACCATAATTATATTCTTTAATATTTATATTTTCACTAAAAATACATTTTAATTTATCATTATTAAATTTTATTTTTCGTAAATTAGTTATAAATTCATTATCTTCTTCAGTATTAAATATAAAATTTTTAATATTTAAATTACATTTTGTTAAAAATAATGAACCTTTACAATCTATTAAATTTGTAGAACCTTCCATTAATTCTTTTATTAATTCATCAAAATTTGGATAATATTTATCTATAAATTTATAATATTCACTTGGTATAATATCTTTTATTAATGGTGCAGGAGATACATATAATAAATGTTCAATACAATTAAAATATTTATCTCTTGAAATAGTATATTTATTTATATCATATAATTTATTATTAATATATTTAGTATCTTGTTGAACTAAATAATTATATATTTGAGTCAATAATGGAGCATGATGATATGGATAATACCAAATATTTGCATACATATGATTATCTTTAATATTAAAATCATTATAATAAAAATTAAATACCCATAAAAATCCTTCAATATATTTATCAACTAATTTTATTAATTTTTTATTATCAACATTTATATTATCTATTCCAAAAAAATTTTTATAATATCTTACTACTCCATTCGTTATTTTTTCAGTTTTCCATGTATATGTTTTTGGATCTATATATACATGTCCAATATTTAATGCTGTTGAATTTAATTTATATATGTATTCATCTAACATATTATCAAATTTATATATTTCTTTATCATATTCTGTTATATCTAATGATGTATCTATTTTATCTATATTTTTCCTTAATTTTTTTTGATGATGTTCTTCTTCTAAACTTTTTAAATATTTTCTAAATATAATTCTAATTTTAGGTAAATTATTATTTAATAAATAATATTCATAAAAATTTTTAATATATTCATCATTATTTGTTTTTGGTAAATTAGTAAATTTTTGTAATTTTTTTATAAATATATCATTTTTCCATTTATTAATTAATTTATTTATATCTTGTTTATCTGTATTTCGTATATCTTCATTAAATTTACTTAATTTACCTAAAAATTCTGTCATTTTATCTGTAAAATCATTATCATTAACTTCTAATAATTCTTTTAATTTATTATAATTTGAATAATGTGATACCATATAAATTTTTTGTAAATTATTTCCTTCATCATATTGTAATTCCTTAAATATTCTTATTAACATAGATTGATTAATTTCTAATTTATTATTATTTTTATTATATTCTACTAATGTATTATCAGATTTATTTTCTATTAGTATTTTAATATATTTATCTATTATTAAATTAAAATCATATACTACATTTAATGATTCTATTTTTGGTAAAAAATCATTGCCAAATATTGTTAATAACAATACTATGTCTTTAATATAATTATCTTTATCTATTTTTTTTGTTGTTTTTGTTTTTAAATATTTATATAAATTTTCATTTAATTGATCAATATTAATAATATCATAAATACTTTTTTGTTGATTATATCTCATTATTTTAATATTATTAATTTTTTTATATTTTTCAGTGAGATTAGAATTTAATAACATACATAAAATAGTCATATCAGAATCAGGACTATAAATTATATGTGAATTTAGTTTATTATAATTATTTCTTAAATAATCTACTATTTTTTTCTCACCTTCTCCATATTCATATACTCCATTATAAATATATTTTTCTAAATTATTACATATATCTTTTATACTCACTTCAAATTCAATTGAATTGAATAAATTATCTATTTTATCCATAAATTCAGTTCCTGGTGATATTTTATTACGATTCCATTCTATTTTATATTGTTCATATAAATATCTATTATTATCATTTTTTAAATCATCTTTATATTTTAAATAAATTTGGTTTTTAATTTCATTTATTATTCCACCTAAATATCGTCTTTTTTTTTGTTCAATCATTTTTGATTTTGATGGAACACTATCAATTGCTATATACAATAGTTTTAATTTATCTGGTTCTATAAAATTTATTAACATATTATAAATATATTCTCTTACTTTTTGTATTATAATATTATCTATTTGTTCATTTATTAATTTATTATATTCTTTATAATTTATATTATCCAGTTTTAATTCATATTCTTCTATTATATTTTTGAATTTTTCAGTATTTTTATTATTTATTATTATGTTATACAAAATATAATTTAAATCATTAATAACTATAAAACTATTTATATATATTATTGAATTAAAATCAATAAATAATGATTCTGTATTTATATTTTTATCTAATTTTATTTTAAAACTTGTTCCTAAATTTGTTATATTATTTTCTTCTATACTACTAAAAAATCTTTCAATACCCATATTATTTATTATTATAATATATATTTTATAATTTCTATCTGAATACAATAATATATATAAATATATAATATATATCATGTCTATAACATTAACTAATATATCTCCAAATTGTGTAAATAAAGAAGGTACTTTTGTAACCTTTGTTTTAAGTTTTACTAATTCTGATCCATCTATAATATCTAGTATTACATTTTGTCAAAATATGACAGTTATACCAATTACTGCAATAAATACTACTTTTCCTACTGTAGCAACTTTATCAGCACAAATTATATTTACGGTAGCAAATATAACACCTAATTATTATACTATTAAATTAAATTATAATTTAGAAGAAGAAGAAACACAAACATTAACTATCAATAGATATATAACATTATGTAATGCATTAACATTACATATATCAGCATGTGATTCAGAAACTGCTTGTGGTCAAAGAGTTAAATATACTTATAAAGTATGTAATACTGGTTCTTATCCAATTAAATTAACTAATTTAGTAGATAGTATTTATGGAAATTTAGCAAATATATCTACTTTTATACCTGATTCAGATATAGCAGGAAATACTTGTAGATGTTATGTATTTTTTGCTTGTTTGCCATCTAACTGTTTAAATACAAGTATTAAAAGTGTTGGAACAGTTACTGGAATAGATGTAAATAATGAACAAGTTCAAGCAACTGATAAAATTAGTGTGTTAGTTTATTATTAAATGCACATTTAAAAAACTGATATTTAAATGATTATATTAAATATATAATATATATTTAATATGATAAGTTTTGAATTTATTATAAAAGAAGTATTATCATATATTTTAATACATAAAATTTATAAATATCATAAAAAAAATAATCAAGATTTTAATACATTATTAATTGATTGTTATGATTTAGATATATTTAAAAAATTATATAAAAATAATGAATTTAATACTACATTAATTTACCAATATAATAATGAACTATATAAAGATATGAGTAATAATTATAAAGATTTTTGTAATAAATTAGAAATTGATAATAAAAAAAAACCAAATTATAATATATTGTTATTTAATATTGATGATGGTTATGAATTATTTGATAGTATATCAAAAATAAAAAAATTTAATATTATAATTTCCTATAATTTTTCTGATTTTTTTAGTTCATATATTAGATTTCTTAATTTTATTAAATATATTAATTTAAGTTTAGATAAAGGAGGATATTTTATTGGTATTGGTATTGAAAATATTGTATTATCTAATTTCTTTATTACTAAAGATAATCTTCTATTTAAAAATAAATATTCTATTACTTTAGCACCAACATCAAATTTAGGAGGTGAAAAAGTATTCTCTTATAAATATATCCAAATTGATGCTAATAAAATTAAAAATGAAATGTTTTCAATTAATGGAGAAGAACTTGAAAAAGCAATTATTAATAATAATTTAAAATTAAATATTACACATTCTCTTTATACTATTACTAAAGATTGGTTAGATTCATCTTTTGATTTTTTTACAAAAAGTAATAAAATTATTATTATTAAACAACCAGAATTTTAATTTATATAATTTTAATATTTTTTATATATAAAAATACTTAAAGATATATTCTTAATATATATTAATTAATATATATGATTACTATTTTTTTCATAAATATTTATTCTTATATATAATATCAATATTTATCATTTGAATAGTTTTTATATATATTAATTATATAATACAATTAAACCAGTTAATTGTATTCCAGACTTTTCTTCAGTATTGAAGATAAATTTGATTTATTATTATAAATCAAATTTAATTAACTATTTATTTTACATTTAAAAAAATTGAACCCAAAAATAATTGAATACTAAAAAATTAATACATAATGCATATTATTAATTTGACATGATTATATAAGATATAATCACAATTATTCCATCATCATGGAATAAATAAATTTATAATACAAAAATAATTAATTATTTTTATATTATAAATATGTGATTTATAATACAAAAATAATTAATTATTTTTATTTATAATACAAAAATAATTAATTAATTATTTTTATATTTAATT
>Ga0172363_10004418_pt1 | contig 11376 bp, 12 predicted proteins | sample LakKivs2_kivu2a2_FD_114541 | JGI IMG/M metagenome (GOLD analysis project Ga0172363, IMG submission 114541) | Sediment microbial communities from Lake Kivu, Rwanda - Sediment s2_kivu2a2 | ecosystem: Environmental > Aquatic > Freshwater > Lake > Sediment | place: Rwanda: Western Province, Lake... | reverse complement strand
CCACCCGCTCCGGGCCTGCCACCCTCTCCAGACGTTCCACCATCCCCCGACGTGGTGCCCCCGAGCGGCGGTCTGCCGCCTGTCCCCGGCGGTATCGTCGTCTCGGTGCTGGTCGCGGTACTGCCGCCCTGTCCACCAGTCTCGGACGGGCCAGTCCCACCCGGGCCGCCGGTGGTGCCTCCCATCTTCGCCCCCGCGGCGCCCCCAGTTCCTCCTGTCTTGGTGTCGACCGGCGTCTCCTCCGAAGCGCATCCGCCGGCGGAAACAACGAGCGCAACTGCTAGGGTACCTAGAAGGGCCCTTCCAACAACGTGCTTCATAGAGCACCTCCGGTTTGCAGAGTGTGTAGGCAGCAACTTCGCCACCAGCTAGCTCATGGAAAACGGATAGAGCATGTCACGGACGAGCCCGAGATTCAACCAATCTCTTCAGCCTTCTCAATCCTAGTGCATCGCAGCATCGGATCGGCCAGGAGGGGCATCCACCGTCATCGTAATTCGACGCTTCTCAGTACTTGCAGGTGCGCCACAGGTTCCACCTTTGGTTGCGCCCGCACAGGACTCTCTGTGCTCTCCTTGGCCTCTGAGCCCCGAGCAGCCTGTCGGCCACCCTGCACGTCGCGCCTACCTTCGGTTGCGGCCGACAGGCTGCGCCGCGCTTCTGCTTGCCCATGTCATCTGCGTCACTGCCTTCCTCGATTCGGGACCTCCGAAGTCAGCTTCGCCTGTAGCGCGATGTAGGTTAGTGCTATCCTGGTGTATTCTCCTAGGCCCGCCCACCTAGATGCTCCCCGCCCGTCGATACCTCACCTGCCTCGCCCTGATCCCCGCGTTCCTCCCGCTTTCGAGGTCTGCGGCTGAGGAAGATCTCGCCAGCACTTGCCCCTCGCGGGATGATGTGCTCGCAGCCCTCGACCAGCTTCTGGTCGCGAAGCTCGATGCCAAGGCGGCGGCCACGGTCCAGGTGCACGACCGGGGAGGAAACTGGGAGGTCCAAGTCGGCGAACGCAAGGCTGCCTATGCCGACCCTGGCCGCAACTGCGCCGAGCGTGTGCGTGTGGCAGCCATCTTCTCGGCCTTGGTCCTCGAACCCTTCGGCCACGAGCCCGCCCCCGCCGAGGCGGTACCGCCTCCAACCCCGCCGCCGTCAGAACCCCGGGGCCGGCACACGCTCGAGATCGCGCCGCAATTCATCGTGGTGCCCAACTCGGCACCCAACTCGGGCCTTCAGAACACGGCCACGAGCTGGGGCGGCAGCTTGCGCTGGGCTTTCTCGGGTGCCCGTTTCGGCCTGACATCAGGCGTCAGCGGCGCGACCCCCTTTGTCTTGCGATTCAGCCGGTACGAAGCCTCCTTGGCGAAGTTGTCTCTCGACCTCTCGATGCGGGCAACCCTGCACGCCGGCAGATTCGGCTTTGGCGCCGAAATCGGTCCCTACGGAGCCATGATTCGTGTCCAAGGACGAGGTCTTGCTCACAACCGCACTTCGTGGCGCTTTGATGGAGGCGGCCGGCTTGCCCTCCGTATCGACCTGCAACTAGGCCGGATGTCACTGTTTCTGTCCGCCCACGCCGAGTGGAGCACGCGCCGATTTACGTTGGTCGTCGACCCCGGCGCGGGATTCGTGCCAAGTGGCGAGGTCGGTACCGCACCGCGTCTCTGGCTGGGAGCGATGTTGGGTGCCGCCGCCGGTTTCTAGAAGGTCTCGGCAATCAAGTGACATAATCTAATCGTGCGAGGTCAGGGCAGAACACAGGCGACCGGTCTCGGTTCGCTCCCGAGCAAGGAGCCACGCCTCCCCGAGTTGCCGGGCACCCTGGCCTTCGAGGCCGTGTATCACGCCCATTTCCGCCAAGTGGTTTCTTGGATACGAGCCATGGGGGCGCCGGATTCCGACATGGAGGACATCGCCCAAGACGTCTTCCTGGTTGTGCGGCGCAAGCTGCCCCGCTTTCACGAGGGGAACTTGCCCGGGTGGTTGTACCGCATCGCCGAGTACCGCATGCGGAACTACCGCCGCCTCGCCTGGTTCAAGAATCTGTTCTCGCGAGGCCAGAGCCTCGATACCATCGAGCCGGCGGCGGTGGGCTTGACCCCTGCGATGACATTGGAGCAGAAGGAGGATCAGCAGGCCATCTCCCGTATTCTCGCCCGGATGAGTGAGAAGCGGCGGGAAACCCTTATTCTTTTCGAGGTCGAAGGCTACAGCGGGCAGGAAATCGCCGCTTTGCAGGGAGTACCGGTGAAAACCGTGTGGACGAGGCTGCACCACGCGCGCAAGGACCTGGTGTCCATGGTGGCGGACTTGCGCAGGCAGCGGCGGCAGGAAGTGGGGAACTCATGACGATGCGACTGCGAGACATGCAGGGGTTGGACGACCCGGATATGGCGGAAGCGACGAGATTGCTCAGGATCTTGGCGCCGTCCGCCCCCACGCAGGCCTTTGCCAACCGCCTCTATGCCAGAATCCACGCCCGGCGGGCGAGCCGGCTGCGCCTGGCGGGCGCAGGGGTCTTTGTCTGCGTGCTGCTCGCGAGCACCGCCATCTTGTCTGCCACCGTCGCTCATCGGTGGCTACCGAGTGCGGTCAAGGCCCCGTCGCCTCCGGCGGTTGCGCCGCCCGCATCGCCCCACCCGACCCGGCCGGCCGCGGCGCACACGCCCGCAGCTCCCGTGCAGGAGACAGGATTCGCTGCCACGGCTGCGGCTGCCCTTGCCCCTTCGGCTCTCTCTCCCAACCCACGCGCCAGTCGCTCGACGGGTTACGGGCCGAGCCGGCGGCGGCTTGCCGGTGCGGCCGAGTCGCAGACGCACGCGGTCTCGTCTGACAGCGAGGCCTCCACCGAGGCCCGTGTCGCGGCTGCGCCACCGCAAGAGGGGGCGCTCGTGCTGGCGGCCTTGCGCACCCTGCGCCGCGAACGCAGTCCCGAGCGAGCAGGAATCCTGATCGATCTCTACCTCGGCAGTTTCCCTCGCGGCGTGCTCGTCGAGGAAGCCCTGGCCATCGGCATGGAAGCGGCCCTGAGTGGCGGCGATGCCTCCTCGGCCACGCGTCTGGCAACCCGCTACCTGCAGCAATACCCGAACGGCCGGTTCGCCAAACTCGCCCGCAAAGCATCGAGCGACAGCAAGCCTTGAACCGACGACGGCTCATCACCCTGGTCACGCTTGCGCTGGCGGGCGCGTGTTCCGACTCGATTCATCTGGGGGAAGAGGCGCCCGCCTGGAGCGCGGATTTCGAGACCGGGAATACCACGCAATGGACACTCGACGGTAATGGCCAGCAGCTAAGCAGCAGTGGTGGAAAGCTGGTCCTGGTGGGCAACCCGGTGCACGGCGGGCGCTGGGCCATGCAGACGTCGATCTCCCCCACGAACAACCGGCCAAGCTTCGCACGCCTGACCAGGGCCCGGGTGCCCCAGGATGCGTATTTCAGTCTGTGGGCGTACATTCCCGCCCGCTACACCATCGACATCTACTGGAACCTTTTCGAGTTTCAGGGGCGAACCGACCCTGCAAACCCCGACTCTTGGTCGGCCATGTGGAGCCTGAATCTGCACCATGAAAGCCCTGGCGCAGGGGCGGGCGGGGACATGCTGTGGTATGTCTATGACCGGATGCGGCAGCGGGAATTGAAGCCGTCGACACCGATGGCCGCGCCCGTCGGCAGTTGGTTCGAGATTCGGGCATTCGTGCACCAGGCGACCGACAATACCGGCCGCATCAGCTTCTGGATTGACGGCAGCCCGCTCGTGCAGGCGGTGGACATCTCGACCGTACCTTCGCCGGGGATGCTGTGGTCGATAGGCAGCGCCTCGTCGGGCATCAGCAAGGCGCCGGCCGAGGTGTTTTTCGACGACGCGGCGATTGTCCTTCCCCCCTGACATGGGCTCGCGGGGAATGGGTGTCAGGGCGCAGCTTGGCGGCGATCCTCGCGCATCCAGCGCTCGCGTAGCGGTGTCTTTGCGGTGAGGCGGTCGAAGAAACGCAGGCGGCCGGGGCTCCGGAAAGCGAGGTGCGTGGCGAAGTCGCCAAGACCGTCGAGAACGTGGGTAGCGTAGACCACGGTCACGCCGCGCTCCTCGCTCTCCGAGCGGAGAAACTGCAGAAGCTCCGCGCGGGAAAGGACGTCCAAGCCTGTGGTCACCTCGTCGAGGAGGGTGACCGAGAGGGTCGGTTCGAGAGCGAGCAGAATCTGCACCCAAATCACTTGGGCCATGGCCAAGACCACGGTTGCGACCACGACCTTTTGCGGCTGGCGCGGGATTACGGCGGCCCGTCAGCCCTTGACACACGCAAGCGGCAGAAGCTTCGCCACCTTGCGCGCCAGGCCGCCGGCCGCCGCGGCGTCGACCACGCTGTCGATGTCCTTGTAGGCGCCGGGCGCCTCTTCGGCCAGACCGCGCATGGAGGGACTGCGCAGCAGGATGCCGCGGCTGCCAAGCTCATGCACGATGGCCTGCCCCTTCCAGCGCCGGGTGGCCGCGTGCCGGCTGAGGGTGCGACCCGCGCCGTGCACCGCCGAGGCGAACGCCGGGCCCCCGCTCGTGCCGGCGAGCACGTACGACGCGGTCCCCATGCTGCCGCCCACCAGCACCGGCTGGCCGACGTGGCGATAGGCCGCCGCGATCTCGGGATGCCCCGGAGCAAAGGCGCGCGTGGCACCCTTGCGGTGGACGAAGAGTCGGCGGGGCGAGCCGTCGACGTCGTGGGCTTCCTCTTTGCAGGTGTTGTGCGAGACATCGTAAAGCAGGGTCAGATCGGCCGAGGGAAGAACCTCGGCGAAGGCCTCGCGCGCGAACTGGGTGATGACCTCGCGATTGGCCAGGGCGCAGTTGATCGCGGCCCGCATGGCGCCGAGGTAGGCCCGGCCGGTCTGGGAGTCGAGGCGGGCGCAGGCCAGCTCGCGCTCGGGCAGCTCGATGCCGCCGTGCTTGGCTTCGGCGAGCATGGTCTTGAGGTAGTCGGTGCCGATCTGATGACCAAGCCCGCGCGAACCGCAGTGCACGCTGAGCACGACGTCGCCGGTGCGCAGGCCGTAGGCGGCCGCCGCTTCCTCGTCGTCGATCTCGGCCACCGCCTGTACCTCGAGATAGTGGTTGCCCGAACCGAGCGTGCCGAGCTGGTCGCGCTGGCGGTGCTTGGCCTCCTGCGAAACCGCGTCCGGGTCGGCCCCGGCGACCGTGCCCTGCTCTTCCATGAACAGAAGGTCGTCGAGGGCGCCGAAGCCGTGTTCCACCGCCCAGCGCGCCCCGCGGAGCATGAGATCCTCGAGATCGGCGGGGCCGAGATGCACGCGGCTGGTGCTGCCCACACCGCACGGAACCAAGCGAAAGAGGGTGTCGGCCAGGCGGGCAAGCCGAGGCCCGACTTCCCCGACGGAAATCCCGGTGCAAAGGTTGCGCACCCCACACGAGATGTCGAAGCCGACGCCGCCGGCCGACACCACGCCGCCGGCCTCGGGATCGAAGGCGGCCACGCCGCCGATGGGGAAGCCATAGCCCCAGTGCGCGTCGGGCATGGCGAAGGACGCGGTCACGATGCCGGGCAAGGCGGCCACGTTGGCCACCTGCTCGGCGACCTTGTCGTCCATCGCGCGCAAGAGATCCTCGGTAGCGAAGATGATTCCCGGCACGCTCATCTTGCCCGTGCGCGGGATCCACCATTCGATGTCGGACTTGCGGACGAGTTGGCGAAGGTTCATCGGGTTGCCTTTCTAGACGTCCACCACGCACTGGGCGAGCCACGAGCCGTCTTCGAGCCGGGCCACGCGCAGCGCGGTGGCGGTGGCGGCCTTGACCTCGACCCCGGGCTGGTGGCGGGCGACGTCGAGCCGTTCCCCGACCAGCTCGCCCGCGAGCCGCGCGCCGTCGATGTGCACCTCGAAGCGGCCGAAGACCATCCCCCGCGAGGCCATGTGATAGACGACCGCGCCGAGCCAATCGAGGAGCAGAAGCTCGTCGTCGTCGCCGGTGCACGCCACGTGAACCCTGTCGCGCGCTTCCACGTCGGCCGGCGGCACCACCACCGCGACGAGGGCCAGGGCCGCCTGCTCGAAGGCCTCCTCGCGCGTGCGGCCGTAGCCACGCACCCCCATGTCCGCCTGATGCTCGAAGTGCTCGTGGCAAGGCACGTTCGCCATGGCAGTTACATAGCGCGGACTCTTGGCGGCATCAAAATGGGCGGTGGAATGCGAAGACGCACAGGGACTCCCTGGAATAGACAGGTCCGGAGGGAAGCGATAGATTACCCTGGTGATCTCGAGCGTCAGGATCGATGGATTTCGCGGCGTCAAGGAGGGCCAAGTCGATGGACTTGGCCCGATCAGTATTCTTGTGGGCCCGAACAACAGTGGGAAGTCGACCTGCCTCGAGGCGATGGCAGTGGTCGGGTTCGCGAGCGCGCTGCCCCTCGCATTGCGCATCCTGCTCCATCGCGGCGGTCCACCGCGGGACGCCCTTGCCCACATCGTCATGTCACAGGCAGACAACGCAAAACTGGCTGTCCGCCTTCATGACGATTCGCGCTGCGAGTGCGTCCTGAAGATCGGCGGCGCTAGGAATCCCCAGCTCCTGGACCGGGCCAGGGCTGAGGGCCTCGAAGAACCAACGCTCCGTGTCGCGGTGGAACTGGTGCGCCACCACCCTCAGAACCCACGCGATTTGCTGATGTCCGCCTATGTGGATGGTGATGGGAGGATATCTGCACCGACGCTCGAATCTGGAGGGCCCTTTTCCCCCTTCGAGTGTCGTCTGGTCGAAGTCCAGGCGGTGCGAGAGCGAGGAACGCTCGAAGACGCTTACACCTCGATCACTGGAGCTGGCCGCATCAGGTCGGTTGTCGAGGCACTTGCGAAATCGATGAAGGGACTCACCGACCTGCGCATTCTCAAGGCTGGCGACGACTTCATCCTCCACGCAGTTTTCGAAGACGGGCCGCCCGTTCCGGTCTATCTCACCGGTGACGGCTCGAAGAGGCTGGTGGAACTCGCAGCCGCCATCCTTGGCGTGGCGCAGGACGGAGTTGTTCTGCTCGAGGAGCCCGAGTGCTATCAACACCCTCGCCATCTGCGGGAGCTGGCAGCGCTGCTCGTCGAGTCTGCCAAGGCTGGCAGGCAGATTATCCTCAGCACGCACAGCATTGAACTTGTCGATCTGCTACTCGATGTCGCGGCCGGGGAAGGTCTGCGCTATCCGTTCGTGCATCGCTTGCGCCTCGTAGATGGCAGGCTGAGCGGGGTTGTGCTGAACCGCGAGCAAGCCACGGTTTCCCGCAACGACCTATTTGAGGATCTGCGCGCATGATCTTCCAAGTCCTTTGCGAAGGACCGGATGACATCGCGGCGCTTCGAGAGATCGCCTGCCTGCTCTTCGCCGCCCGGATCCAGCCCTTCGATCGCAGAGCCGGGGCCGCAGGCGGGCCACGCAGCGCCTGTCTTCTTGTTGGGCAGAACGAAGTTCGGGTTAGTGCTTCGGATTCCGGAAAGAGCAAGCTGCCGTCGATGCTCGCGACGGCATTGTCGCAGATCCCTCCCCAGAAACAGGGAAAGGACGCGGATGCTCTTCAGCGCATCACTGTTCTCTACGATCCAGATGACGAGCCTGCAGAATCCATGTGCACCAAGCTGACCAACCAGGTTGCAGCCGAGGCCAAAGAGTGGGCCCTGGAGGGCGGTGGGGACGAATGGCGCGCCCGGCGGTCTTCGGACGGTTTGACTTTGGTCGTGCGCGCCGTGCCCTGGAGGGCTCCAGGGGACGTCGTCGACGGTCTGGAGGACAAACAGAACCTGGAGAGGCTCCTCTGCTTCGTGGCAGCCGCCGCGTATCCGAACAAGGCGAGAGTTGTGGAGCGCTGGCTTGGCGAAATGTCGAGTGCTGGCGGGCAACCGAGCTGGAAGGCCGCGCTGCACTTGTGGTGTGCGCTCGTCGAGGTGAAGGCGACGGAAGCCAACGCTCCTGCCAGGTTTCTTCGCCAGAATGAGGACTGCCGCCCCCACGTGAAGCCAACGCTGGAGAACGTCAGCCTTCTCCGGGATCTGTCCGTGGCATTCGGGATCCCAGGCCGGTGAGGAGGTTCAAGGCGAGGCGCCCACTTGGGGGCCAGCGCGAGGGTCAAGATGCACAGACTCGGCCAGAGGAAACCCCGTGTGGCTCGAAATGATAGGATCCTCCTCGGCCGTCTTGCCGGGCAGGTGGGGCCACCAAAGGGTTTGCGGCGGCAGAGCCAAAGGCTCGATGCTCTGGCCGGGCATGGGCACGAAGGCGGTCACGCCAGACTTGGCGGCCGCGGCCAGCACGCGATCCGCGGGCTCGCTCCACGCGTGGTAGGCCAGGGTGAACAGGCCCCAGTGCGCGGGCAGAAGCACCTTGCCGCGCACGAGTTGGTGGGCACGCACGGCCTGCTCGGGACCCAGGTGCCAATCAGGCCAGAAGCGCCCGTAGGCGCCGGCCTCGACGATCGTCACGTCGAAGGGGCCGAGCCTGTCGCCGATGTCCTTGATGCCGGGAAAAAGCCCGGTATCGCCGGAGTAGTACACGCGAAGCCGCTTGCCCAGAAGGGCCAAACCACACCACAACGTGCCCGCGTCGCCGATGCCGAGCGTGCGACCGGAGGTGTGCCGCGCGGGCGTGGCCGCGATATCCAGATCGCGAACGCGGACGTGCTCCCACCACTCGAGCTCGACGATACGGCCCGCGGGCACACCCCAGTATTCGAGGTGCGAGCCCACGCCGAGCGGCACCACGAAGGTCGTGTTCCAGTCCTTCATCGCGACCGTGGTGGGGTAGTCGAGGTGGTCGTAGTGGTCGTGCGAGATCACGACCGCGTCGGGCGGCGGCAAGTCGCCGAGCGCGATGAGCGGCCCGTACCAGCGTTTGGGCCCGCTCCAGGTCATGGGACTCGTGCGCGGACTCCAGTGCGGATCGATGAGCACGCGGTGCCCTTCGATTTCGACCAGGTAGGACGAGTGTCCGAACCAGGTGACGCGCAGCCCGGTGGCCGGCGGGATCACGAAGCTCCGGGGTTCGACGGCCGCGGTCGGCACGGGCCGGTCGGGGCTCGTGAACTTGCTCGCATGCACGACGTCCAGGGCCGCGCGCAAGAGGTTGTTGTGCATGGGCTCGGGGTTCTCGAAGCGGCCGTTCTTCCACTGCGGCGAGCGCTCCATGCGCAAACGCCGCTCCCCGCTCGGCCGTTTGCCGAAGGCCCGCCACCCGCTCGCGATGGCCGCCGCCCCCGCGAGGGCAAGCAGCGCGCACACCCAGGCGGCCACGCGCACAAGCCACCGCCGGCGCGGACGGGAAGCTGCGGAAGCGACGGCCGGTTTGTTGCCTGGGGCCACCCTGGTTTCTTGAAGGACGACCACTGAGCTGTCAAGGCGAGGGGAGCCAACCTTGATCCCGCGACAAGCGCATCGAGGTCGCAGAAGGCTGAGGAATGAGACCCCTTTCCACCACGGATGCTCGCACCCCATGGGACCGGCGGGTGGTGGTCGTAGGCGTGGCCGTGGCCGTCCCCGTAGATGTCTCCGTGGCCGTGGCCGTGGCCGACGGGAATCACTCCGGCCACGGCCACGGCCACGACCACGTCGACGACCACGACCACGACCTTCTGCGGCTTCGCCGGATTTCGGAGCCAACCGAAAGCCCCACGCCCGTCCCGCCGAAATGGGACAGGCGTGGGGCAACCAACCAGGACGAGCGACTCGGCATTCACTCGACCTTGCAGGAGGAGGTCCTGAACATTCAACGGTTTGAAAACCGAGCGATTCTCGGTCTGTTCACCGCAGACAGCGCGGAGGCCAAGGAGAACACAGAGAAGACAGGAGTTTGGGGATATAGATCCAAACCCTCTACGTCTCTGCGCCCAGAAGAGTCGCTGTGTTCTCTCTTCGGCACGCTCTGAGGTTGTGAACCGAGTTCCTTCATTCTCCGTGCCCTCCGTTGTCTCTGTGCACTCTGTGGTGAAAACTCCTAGCGGGCTTTCTAGAGCGGCGGATTCGCGTGGCGCACGAGATCCAGGAAGTACGACTCGAACCACTGGCCGGCCTGGGGGGCTCCGGGCGCGGCATCCGGGCCGGCACACATCTTGTCGAAGCGCGGGCCGTCGGGATCCGATGAACCGTCGGACTCTCCCGGCGGCTTGATCCAGAAGTAGGCGTCGATGCCGGGCTCGGGATTGGCGCGCGGCCGTTCGCCCAAGCCGGCGCCGCGCACGTTGCACCAGCTACCCCACGCCTTGCGAATCCCGCCCTTGCCGTTGCGCGAGGTGTCGATGAGAAAGCCGTGGTCCTTGAACCCGTACATGCTCAGCGTCTTCCTGAGCGTGTTGGCGTAAGCAAGCTCGTTCGGGCACGGGTTCGTGGGTTCGAGCACGGCGCCGTCGCGATTCGTGAGATGCGTGTAGTTCGACACGTTGAGGGCGAAGCCGCGGATCATGTGGGGACCACCCGCCTCGGCGAGCACGGTCTTGAAGATCTTGGCCATCTTGGCGCGGTTGTCGTCCCAGCCGAGCCAGCCCGCGTGCGCGGCATCGATGTACACGCTCACGTTGGGCAGGCGAAAGCTCTTGATGGCGTACACGACGCCGTTCTTGTAGGCGGCGCGCGCCTCCTGGCACTTCGGGATGGCCATGTTGGTCGCCATGTTGGCGAGCGAGTCGGGCTCGAGCACCACGGCGATGGGCTGATCAGGATGGGCCCGGAACTGCGCCGCTATGGGATCGATGTATTCCTTTCGGTAGCGCTCTTCCCCGTTCTCGGAGATCTTCAACTCGCCGGCCGACGAGAGCGCGGAGCAATCGCGGTCGGGCAGATTGTAGACCACGATCACGGACATGGTGGGCTTGCCGCTTTCGTCTTGTTGCCGCTTGGCCTCGTCGAGCCAGCCCTTGAGGTTCTCGACCGCCTTGAGGTCGCTCAGCCACACGCCGGTCGGGTAGTCGGCGACCTTGAGAATGCGCCCCGCCTCGTCCGGGTACTTCTTCGCGGTGGCTTCCACCGCGGCCGCATAGGCGGGGTTCTTGAAAAAGACAACGCCCTTGAAGGGGTTTTCCCCCTTCTCGGGTTTATCCGGCTCGACCGAGCCGAAGCTGCCCGCGCAGCCGGAAACGGCCAGAAGCAGGCTCAATACGGATGTGATGAACGGATGACGTTGCATGCGAGATACCTCCCGATTCGGTGACAATTCCGACTTCGATCGGTCGGAACAGCAAGGCTTGTGCCAGCGAGAATCCATACTACCCCCATGGAGTCACGACACCTGCCCGGCGGTTCACCTCAGCCTGGGTTTCGCACTTCGTGCGAAACGAGGGGAAGCCAGCTTCCCCTCCCCGACGAGCAAAGCTCGTCGGGCCCCCTCCCCTTTCGGTGCGCTCGCTG
>Ga0172363_10004415_pt1 | contig 11380 bp, 9 predicted proteins | sample LakKivs2_kivu2a2_FD_114541 | JGI IMG/M metagenome (GOLD analysis project Ga0172363, IMG submission 114541) | Sediment microbial communities from Lake Kivu, Rwanda - Sediment s2_kivu2a2 | ecosystem: Environmental > Aquatic > Freshwater > Lake > Sediment | place: Rwanda: Western Province, Lake... | reverse complement strand
TTCAATCTGTCCGGGATACCAGTTCTCAACCCAGAAATCATACAGATGAGCGACATTGGTCCGGAGCTGGACTATGGTTCCATTTATATTGGCGTTCCACTCATAATAGCTTTCATAACCGAGGTGACCGTCCATCTCGGCCACCAGGGCATCTCGCATCCGGGCGTCAGTGACGACCTCAAAAGGCACAGATTTCTTGACTCTGGTCACGTAATTCTGGAGGTAAGTCTTTTTGACCTTTTTAGCTGTTTTCAGTCTGGACATAGCTTCAGTGATTCTGTCCAGGCCTTTTTCCAGATTTTCCATCGAAGTCGCATAAGAAATCCGGATATAATCATCAGCCCCGAAAGCATCTCCAGGGACAATCGCCACCCGGGCTTCTTTCAGCAGGTAATAGCCCAGGCCGTAGGAATTGCGAATCTGGATGCCCCCGGCTTCCTTACCGTAGTAAGAGCTAACGTTGGGAAAAAGATAAAAAGCGCCCTGCGGTTTAAAGCACGAAATGCCGGGTATCTGCTGCAAGCGCATCAGCACATAATTCCGGCGTCGCTGAAATTCAGCGGCCATCCGGCTGACTTCATGCTGGGGACCGGCTAAAGCCTCAAGGCTGGCTTTCTGGGAAATTGAGCAAGCGTTGGAGGTGGTGTGGCTCTGGATTCTGGACATGGCGCTTATAATTTCTGCCGGACCCGCGGCATAGCCAATTCTCCAGCCGGTCATGGAGTAGCTCTTGGACACACCGTTAATAATGATGGTTTTCTTCTTGATATCCTCTCCGAGTGCGGCGAAGCTGACAAATTGAAACCCATCATAAACCAGACGGCTGTAAATCTCATCAGCGATAACGTAAATGTCTTCTTTGCGAATCACCTCAACCAGTGCCATAAGCTTTTCCTTATTGTAAGCTGCGCCTGTGGGGTTGCTTGGGTTATTTAGAATTAGAGCCCGGGTAGAGGGAGAGATGACCGACTTCAGCTCTTCCGGAGTCAGCAGAAAACCGTTTTCTTCCTTGGCCTGGACAATGACAGGTTTACCTTTTGCCAGGTTGACGCACTCAGGGTAAGTTACCCAGTACGGCGCCGGGATGATGACTTCATCACCTTCATTGACCACAGCCTGGATGAGGTGAAACAGAGCGCTTTTCGCACCCGTTGAAACCAGGACTTCGTTACTCTTATACTCAAGGCCATAATCCTCCTTGAGCCTTTTGCACACAGCTTTTCTCAGATCAGGAATGCCATCATTCTCTGTATACTTGGTAAAATTCTGCTCGATCGCTTTTATGCCAGCAGCTTTAACGTTCTCCGGAGTTGGGAAATCGGGTTCGCCAACGCTAAGGTCGATAACGTCTATGCCCTCAGCCCTCATAGCTTTGGCTTTGGCTGAAATCTTTAAAGTGGGAGAAGCCCCTATTTTAGTCACTCTTTCTGAAATCATGGCTGTCCTGTTTTCTCAAAAAATTATTTCTTCTCAGAGGTCTTTTCCTTGGTAGCCGCGCCGAGCTTGTCCTTAAGAAACTTGCTCAGGTCAGCACCGGTAAGGGCCTTGAGCACTTCAGGCATCTGAGCCAGGATTTCAGTAATCTCGCCTGTGATTTTACTCGTTCCGAGCCCTTTATCTCCTCCGATGACCACGATTTTATCCACCTTGGAGAGCGGCTCAGAAATGGCTCTGGCCAGCTCAGGAAGCACCCTGATGAAGGTTTCAAGAAGAGCGGCTTCATTATATCTTTCCCAGGCCTGGGCTTTCTTGAGCATGGCCTCAGCCTCGGCTAGGCCGCGCAGCCGCGCTTCTTCAGCCTTAGCCTGAGCCTCAAGGCGCAGGGCTTCAGCTTTACCTTTTCCTTCGGACCGGAGGCGGAACTCTTCAGCTTCAGCTTCAGCCTGAATTTGATACTTACGAGCATCAGAGGGCCTCAGCACATTGGCCTCGAGTTCCTTTTCCTTGCGTTTGATTTCCAGCTCTTCAATGCGGATAGACTCTTCTTTTTCAATTTGCTTGACTTTGGCCTCTTCTTTTTTGATCTCCTGGGCCACGCGGTTACGCTCAAGTTCATAGGAGAAATCAGCCTGCGCTTTTTTCTGATTGACATGAACCTGGGACTCAGCTTTTTTGGCTTCGTTTTCCCATTGAGCTTTAGCAATCTGAGCATCAGATTGAAGCCGGGCGACTTCAGCCTCTTTTCTGGCCTGAGATGACTTGATGACGGCTTCTTTTTCAGTTTCGGCCTGGGCGATGGCTGCATCCCGTTTGGCTGCGGCAATGACAGGTTTGCTCAGAGCATCAATGTATCCCTGAGTATCGCTGATGTCCTTCAGTGAAAAAGATAGCAACACCAGGCCCATCTTGCCGAAGTCTTCCCTTGCGGCCTCGGCCACTCTTCTGGAGAATTCCGGCCGGCCGCGGTATATCTCTTCAACGGTCATGGCTCCGATGACTCCGCGCATCTTGCCTTCGAGGACATTCATGGCTACGTCGCGGATGCCTTCTTTTCCTGTTCCAAGAAACTGCTCTGCGGCCAGGCGAATGGCCAGGTCGGTGGAATCCACTTTAACCTGGGCTGAGGCTTCGGCCAGCAGGGGGATACCGCCGTGGGTTAAAACCTCAGGTGTTTTGATATAGAGGGAAATGACTTCGAGGGGCAACACGTAAACCTTTTCTATGAAGGGCCAGACAAAGGTGCCGCCGCCGAGTTTATACCTGTAGCCCACTTTCTTCTTTGTGCCGTCCGCAAGCGTGATTGTTCTCTTACGGCCACCTGCGATGATCAGAGCTTCGTTTGGGCCGACTTTTCGGTACTGAGTAGCCAGGAGCAGGCCAATGATTGCCAGAAAGATGATGATTACGCCGATAATAATAAGCCAGGTGGTTAAAGGCATGATAACCTCCCTTTCAGGTCAAAATAATTTAATGATTATAGATTTGATAAAAGAAATTTCCTTCTTCATTCTCTTTTACGTCTAACTTACTCTTTTCAGGCAAATCGGAAAGGCCCTGATAATCAAAAAAAGATATTAATTCTTATGCAATTTAAAGTCAAGCCAGAAAATAAAGGGTGCGAGCCCCATACCCCTATTCTAATATTCTAATTGCCGGGCAAATCATGGGTTGAGAATAACAGGGGGAAATGCCCCGAGGTCAGCGATAACGGGGAGGCAAAGGAAAGGTTCTTGCCCGGGTGCTTTAATTCGAGCCGAGAAAGGTGATTTCGGTCGAAGAGAGCTCATATGCAGGCAAGGGATCAAGAGCGTAAACGATATCTAAAAAACAGAAGCTCGGGATTACTGCTGAATGAGTGCCGGATGCCTGTATCTGAGATCAATAGGCCATAAAAATCGGATGGATTTTCTTGAGAAGGCTCCGCTGGACCTCGAGGATCTCATTGATGCCTTTCTCGGCCAGCTTGAGCAATTGAAGCATCTCCTGCCTGGAAAAGGCAACTTTTTCCGCAGCTGCCTGGACTTCAACCAGACGGTTGTTATCAGTCTGAACGACATTCATGTCAACTTCAGCCTGGGAATCTTCAAGATAATCCAGGTCCAGTAGTTTCTGGCCCTGAACAATCCCGACACTGACTGCAGCTACCAGATGGTGCATCGGGAATGTGCCGATTAAACCTTCGTCAAGCAGCTTTTTCAGACAAAGGGCCAGCCCTATACAGCCAGCATTGACTGAAGCTGTCCTGGTGCCTCCGTCAGCCTGGATGACATCGCAGTCAATGATTATGGTTCTTTCACCCAGAACGTTCAGGTCAGTTCCGGCTCTGAGAGCCCGGCCGATTAAACGCTGGATTTCCTGAGTCCGCCCGGATACCTTGCCCTGAGTTCTTTCTCTGGGGGTTCTTTTTTCTGTGGATCTGGGCAGCATAGAATATTCGGCTGTAATCCAGCCGGTGCCGGTGCCCTTCAAAAACTGTGGCACCTTATCTTCAATCGAAGCCGAAGCCAGGACCCTGGTTTTACCCATCTCGATATAGGCTGAGCCTTCAGCAAATTCGAGATAATCAGGCTTTAGCAGAACGGGCCTGAGTTGATCATAACCTCTGCTTGAAGGCCTCTTAAAAAGAGGTGTCCTGGCTGGTTCTTTTTTTGTTTTTCTCATTTTATGCTTCTTTCTCCCGCCAAGGTTCGAGGCAAGGCAGATTCTTTTTCAGTCATTTTATCATATGGGATAATCAGCTTTTTTGCAATTAGTTCCAGGCAAGAAACAATTAAAAGTGTTTCTGCGGACGAGGAGAACTAAAAAATTAACCACACCGTTCTACTCGTATGGTGACAGAAAAGACAAACAATGTCTATCCTCATCCAGGAATCAGTTCTTTTAGACCTCTCTCACTTAGACAGGTCTTACATTTGTATAAGAATGAGGTGATTTAGAATCTTTGATTTATCAATGGATGATGGGAAGTGCTTTTTGTCTGTCTGGTCAGGGGGTCTTTGATTATCCCGAAGTATTAATCTATAATCAAATCTTATTTTCAGGATTTCTGACAAATAATGATTTCAGAAAAAAACAGGCTCTGGTCTTTAACTTGTTTCCTGATTTCCGCATCCATGCTTCTGTGTTTTTTTTCTTGCGAAACGAAATCTCCGGTCAAAGGCCTGGCGGTCAACCCTGAATTTTCTGAAAAATCCCTGACTGACAATCTCGTGAGCAAGCTCAGAGTAAAATTCATCACCAGTTCATCCTTTGAGCGCCCGGATAAAGATTATCAACTGGTCGCTGAAGCTTACTGGCAAGGTCGGTTTCTGTTTAAAGAAGTCCTGAATCTAAATCCCTCCACCAGCAAATGGCTGCCCAGCCGGGTGTATGAAGTGGAAAAATATGTCTATTTGCCCCCTTTCGTAGATCGCTTTAACCCGGAGACAGCTCGTGGAGTTAGGATTAACTTCAGCCTCAGTTTTCAGGAAGAAGGCCGGAGTGCCCCGGTGATTCTTTTTGAGAGAGTGTTTAAAGTCGTGGCCTGTCCGCCCGACGTTCCGGCAGTGGTTTATTTAGATGGCTGGCGAAAAATAGAAAGAGTCTGGCCTGGTTCAGAGCAGCCATTGTTTGAACTGTGGACTCAGAGGCAGTCTGTGTGCCTGCTGAAAAATCCAGGGAGGACGGCACTTCTGATGATAAGGGGTGGGTGCCATTTACCGGATAATGGAAAGCAGAGGGTAACCTTGATCCTGGATGAGCGTCGGCTTGATCAACTCGAGCTTGAGACCGGGTCTTTTGAAAAAATCTATTTTCTGAACGAAAAAGACCTTGGCCAGAAACCTGAATTAATTCTGAAGATAACAGTAGATAGAACCTTTAGTGTCAGCAGAATTTATCCTGAAATAAAAGATGATCATGAAATCGGCCTTAAAATAGGGGTGATTTATTTTCGGCCAATTTAGGAGACCCCTCTATATATAAATGATTGTCTTGCTTCGGCTTTGTTTATAAAATCTGGTGTCCGGCTATTTAATCCAGATTGGTGAGGCACTTTCGCTCTTTTTCTGGTTAATCTGCTTTTCGTACTCCATCCTCAGCTGGGTTTCCTCCTCCTGAGCTTTTAACAACTTCTCATAGGTTTCGCTTATTTGCATCTGGATGTAATCTCGCGATTTCATATCGCTCAGACTGTAAAATTCCTGCCAGAGCGAATTCATTTTAAGGGTCAGCAGTTCAACATATTCTTTAGCTCTTTTCCAGGCAGCTTCAAGTGAGGTGCCGCGGGTATCCACGCCCTCTTCTGATGGCTGCCCGGATTCCTGAGTTGCTGCCTGAGTCCTGGATATTTCGGCCGGATTTTCTACAGTTACCCGATGAACAACCGAAGGTGTGGACTCGGTGCTCTGGACCTGAGAAACCTGTTGTTCTGAGACAGTGAATTGAGTCTGACCGGAAAGAGTTAAAGCCGGGGTCTTGGTCAAATTTTCCAGGTCCTTATTGGTAATTACCTTGGTCTTCTGCCCTTTAAGGCTTTCTCTTCTTGCTTTTTCTTTCTTAGCCAGTTCAACCAGCTCCTGGTCCTGGGCCAGAAGCATGGTCAGGCCAAAAAAAGTCAGGGACAGAAATATGGTCAGGAGCTTTCTTATCATATTCTTGCCTCGTCTATTAAGATAATACTACCTGGGTCTTTCCCGTGTCAATCATAAGAAAAAGTTAAAAAGCAGTCAGCGTCTGCCTCTTGATTTTTCAGGGAGCGCGGCCACTGGCCGCAGCTCTTATGAAGAATTCTCTGCCTTCACATCGAAATTCGACCGCCCCATCAAGGTCTGTCCTCAAGATTCTGATGTTTCTTGATTTCAAGAGAGACAGAACCGTCTGGTCAGGGAAGCCATACACATTGTTTCGGCCAGCAGTAATCACAGTCCATTCAGGCGAGACCATATCCAGAAATTGCTCTCCGGAAGAAGAACGACTCCCATGGTGGGGCAGTTTCAGGACTGAAGCTTTAAGTTTTTCCGGAGTCTTGGAAAGGATATAATCTTCAGCCTTCCGGGTGATGTCGCCAGAGAAGAGAAATGACTGCTGGCCGTATTCAAGCCGGAGAACAGCTGAAAGGTCGTTGCCCGGTTTAAAAACAGAGAAAGCTTCCTCGTCCGGATAAATAGCTTCAATCTGAACGTCCCGGACCGAAAGTCTCAATCCAGCCCTTATTTTTCTTTTTATCACTTTTCCTCGAAGAGCACCCCGTATTTCCCGGTCCAGAGGGAGATCCGGGTTCTCTTCCGAATACCAGAATTCCTTTATCCTAAAGTTTCTGGCCAGAGCCGCCAGGCCGCCTGCGTGGTCGGGATGCAGGTGAGTGCAGACAAGATAATCTATCTTCTTATAACCTCTCGACCAGAGAAAAGGCGAGACGATACTTTCACCTGGGTCAAAAGTGCCCCCCGGAAGCCCTCCGGCGTCGATGACCATAACCCTGTTTCCGGGAAACTCAATGACAAATGAATCTCCCTGACCAACATCGAGGAAAGTGACAGTAAAAGTGCTGTTGGCAGGCTGAAAGGGATATATGATCAAAATGATAAAGAAAATCAGAAAGCCAGAGACGGTTAAGATTTTTTGCGTTCTGAACCTTGGCCTTAGAAGAAGCAGCAGGAGAAAGACGTAAAAGCCGAGAATTACTGCCGGGTGAGGGCCCGGGACCCGGAAGGAAAGTGAAGAAACTGGCTCAAGCCACGTGGTTATCCAGCTAAAAAGCTTAACCAGCAGCTTAAGGATAGAGGAGAGAAGATGTCCTGCGGCCGGGATAATAGTCCCAAGAATGAGGTAGATATAACCGCCTCCCATAATCAAGGCGATTAACGGAATGGTCGGGATGTTAAGAAAAAGGGAAGCGAAAGTAACCCGGTTGAAATTGTTGACGATGACGGGCATGGTTCCCAGAACTGCAGCTATGGATAAGGCAGTCATCTCGGAAAGTCTAAGCGGCAAGCGGGGCAGGAGTCTAAATATGGGCTGATAGAATAAGACAAGGCTCAAAGTGGCCAGAAAAGTAAGCTGAAAGCCAACATCATCCAGGCTGAAAGGATTTAGAAGCAGGAGAACGATGGCCGATAGAGATAAAGTATTCATAAGGTTTGCATCGGCAAATGTTAATTTCGCCAGAAAAAAGAGAGAAGCCATAATAGTGGCCCTGAATACCGAAGGTTGTCCTTCGACCAGAAATGAATAAAAAATAAGAGCCAGGAGTAGTATTATATGAATGTTTCTTTTTCTGATGGGCAGGAGCCGGAGCAGCGAATAGAGGAGAAACGTAACCACTGCCACGTGGGCTCCAGAAATTGCCAGTAAATGATAAAGACCGGTTTTTTGAAATTGCCGGTCAGTTTTCTGGTCAAGGCGGCCATCTTCTCCAAGGAGAAGAGCTTCAAGTATTGCTCCTTCTGCCGACAGACTGAATTTTTCCATTCCCGGAAAATCTGCCTCGATTTCCTTCTGTAATTTTCTTCTCAAACGAGAGAATAAGCCTTCCCATGATGTGTTTTTCTGATTGATTCTTGTTATGAGCAACGGACTCTTGCAGAAAGCCCGGGCGTGGATTTTTTGACTGCGAAGATAGCGGGGCATAAAATCGGGAAAAAAATTCCTAAAAGATTGTTCCTGACTGAGACTGGCTGAGAACTCGATCAAATCACCAGCCAGAAGCTCAAGCGGTTCATTTGATGTTGTGGAATGCGATACAGTCAATCGCAAGTTTCCAGTTATCTTTTTTTCCTGACTGCCAGTGCCAGAGCTGATTATTCTGACTATCAGAATGTCCCGGTCTGGCCGGCGCTCAGGAGATTTCAAGACAATTCCCTTGAAGTCAAGATAGCCCTCAGCCCTTAGAAGCCGGAGTTGATTGTTTTGATACCGCTGGTTTTGCCAGTCATGCAAGCAGAAACCGGAGGCGAAAAATCCGGCCAGAATGAGAACCAGGGCAGTTCGGTCTTTTTTTAAAGAATAAAAGAGCCAGGCAGAAAAGATGAGGACAACCAGGAGGGCAAACCATAACCGGTGGAATTGATGGCTGAAGAGTGAAGAAAAAATTATACCCGAGATAAAGCTCAACGCCGGGAAAAGAAGAGGTGAGAGCATTGATTATCGGGCAGGAGAAGAGTCTGAAGATCCTTTCAAAGAAGCTTGCTGTTCTAACGCATTGAGAACCAGATAGCACATGGCTTTGATGCCAACCGGGATGGCTTTTTCGTCAGGATTGAAATTCGGGCTGTGGAGCGGAAACGTTGCTGTTTGACCCGGTGTTCTGACCCCAAGAAGGTACATAAAGGCAGGAACTTTTTCGGCAAAAAAAGCAAAATCTTCAGCCACCATTTGAGATTTAATCTGGACCACGTTATCTTCGCCCAGACATTTTCTCAACGCGGGAAGCAACGCCTGGACAAAATCCGGATGATTGTATAGAGGGGCTATGTCTTTTTCATATTCATAGGTGTAGCTGGCTCCGTAGCTTTGAGTGATGCCCCTGGTGATATTTTCTATCAGAACAGGGATTTTGTTACGAACCTCTTCGTTCAGAGTGCGGATTGTGCCTTCGAGCACCACTTTATCGGCAATAATGTTAGACCTGACGCCACCCTGAATCTTTCCGATGGAAATTACTGCCGGCTCAGTGGGGTCGAGAGAACGGCTGACGATTGTCTGTAAGGCGCTGATAACTTCGGCAGCAATTATAATCGCATCCACCCCTTCCTGTGGCTGAGCTCCATGGGCGCTCCTTCCTTTTATGGTTATGGTGAAATGGTCAGAGCTGGCCATGATATAACCAGAAGCATAGCCAACTTGACCCGCATCAAGATCAGGCCAGACATGAAGGGCAAACATGGCCCGGACAGCTGGGTCTTCCAGAACACCTTCTTTAATCATCAAAGCGGCCCCACCCTCTTCTCCGGCCGGAGCTCCTTCCTCTGCTGGCTGAAAGATGAATTTTATGCTGCCTCGAATCTTATCTTTGATAGTTGAAAGGACGATGGCTGTTCCGAGGGCAATAGAGGTATGGATATCATGTCCGCAGGCATGCATCACCCCGGCATTGAGCGACCGGTAGGGGAAGGTGTTCAGTTCCTGAATGGGTAAAGCATCCATATCAGCTCTGATGCCCACTGTCGGGCCTGGAAGGCTACCCCGCAAGAGACCGATGACGCCTGTTTTGGCCACGCCAGACTTCACTTCCAGCCCAATAGAGGAAAGCTTGTTCGCCACCAGCTTTGAAGTTTCGTATTCCCGGTTACTCAGCTCCGGGTTCATGTGGATAAAACGCCTGATCTTGATGATTTCGGCGCGGTTCTTTTCGATTTCCTCATCAATCTTAGCCGCTATTTTCTGGTCGATGGCCAGCAGAGTTGAAGGAACAATCAAGCACAACAGAATGATTAAAGAAGATACTTTTCTCTTTTTACCCATCGGGTTCCTCTGTTTGCAGAAGAAACTTCTATAAAATTTAGTCGGTTTGTCTGCAAATTTTAAGAATAATGTGGCTCCCGGGTCTTACTTTTCTGTGTCTAAGTCTTCAGGAAATTCGGGTTCTTTCCGGACAAATTCGCCCTTTTTCTTTTCCAGGAATTCTTTAACTGCTTCTACCCCTTCTGCCGCCTTAGCCTTGGCAATGCGAGCTCCTTTTTCTGCTTCCTTGGCCAATCTCTGATATCCTTGCTTGGCTATTTCTTGACCCTTCTCTGCCTGCTCCTTAAGTTTGGCTCTGGTTTCTTTCCCGCTGGCTGGAGCAAAAAGAATGCCCAGGATAAATCCGGTAGCTGCGCCCGCCAGAAAAGTAAAAAGAAAATCAGCGAAACTGGATTCTTTGTTATCAGACATTTTTCTTCTCCTTTCTTTTTTTTGTAAGCTGCCAACCAAAGCGCAGCAGGGGAAAAAGCACTGGCCAGTATTTTGAGGCCGGCTTAAGAACTTTCGTCGTCAGAAATAAGGAAATATCGGATAAGCTCGAGACTGTCTGCTTAGTGGATTCGATAATCACACCAGCATCGTCCAATCGGCGGTCGACCTTATCCTCGATTCTTTCAAGCTTGTGCAGGATAATCTGGAGCTCCTGAAATGACTTTTCAGCTTCTCTGGCTGTTTTCCTGACCTGGATGAGGAAAAATACCAGAAAAGTCGCCAGGATAGCCGCTATTACAGTCAGGATCATGAAAAGCGTTTGATTGAGAGTTAGCAGCATGATATCCTTACATTAAGCCAAATGGCTGTCTGTTGTCAACCATTTCCTGGCTCAGCTCCACAGAATCTTCTTGATATCCGGCTGGGAATATTTTTGTTCGATCTCTTTCAGCAGGTGATCAAAATCTGAAATCCGCTCTTCAGCCACTGCCCTTTCCCAGCGGGCGAAGTCCTCGTTTGGCTGGAAGAGAAATCTGGTTCTGAGGGCCCTTCCTATTCCCCGAAAGGCCTGCCAGTGATTAAACATCAAAATCACCAGAATTCCGAAGAAGATGTTTGGCCCGGGGAGAAGTCCAGCCAGAGCCGCTGGGGGCAAAAGGAGTGCTTCCCCGGTAAGAAAAAGAAGATGCCTGGTCCTCTGGCGGATGATAAAAAACAGAAATTTTTTCCTGATTTTTTCTTCTTCAATAAGTCCAGAATGGATGACAATCAAGGGCTCATCTTCTTGGCGAGGTGAAGGAATTAGCTCCAGAGCCTGTTCCTGAGCCAGCGTTTTTTTGGAAAGAAGGTTGAGTTTTTGTTTTGCCTTTTCGAAGAGAGCTCTTGGCCGCGAAAACCTGGTTTCTATAGGTTTAACAGGCTGGGAGGAAAAGAAGCAGTATTTATTTTTATAGTTCCGGATGAAAAAAAACATCATTTAGTGAAATTTTATTCTAAACTTTAACTCCAGGCAAGACCGCGAATTGCCTCATTTAAAATCTATACAAAACTGATTCATTGCTTCACG
>Ga0172363_10004414_pt1 | contig 11380 bp, 13 predicted proteins | sample LakKivs2_kivu2a2_FD_114541 | JGI IMG/M metagenome (GOLD analysis project Ga0172363, IMG submission 114541) | Sediment microbial communities from Lake Kivu, Rwanda - Sediment s2_kivu2a2 | ecosystem: Environmental > Aquatic > Freshwater > Lake > Sediment | place: Rwanda: Western Province, Lake... | reverse complement strand
CTGTTCAGATTGATTGCAGGCAATTCCTACATATAAATATTGCAAAAATAATCTTTACGTGATAAATTAAAATTTGAACTTTATAAAAGGAGGTCAAAATGTCTGGCGGTGTTAAATTTCCCGAATCAATCAAGAATGGTGCGAAAAAGCAGAAAATAATTTACAAGGACAACGGGCAATTGATAAAATTTATCGGTTCCCCGGAAAAAGTCTACGCAATGTATCAGTGGATCAAAAGCAAACCAGAACTTGACTGGAAATGCGTATTGGATTACACGCTCTGGGCAAGAATCAAAAGATTCTTCCGCGAACTAAAAGAAATTAAAAAAGAAACCTGCTGTATCGGCTACCGCCCCAAAGAACAACCCAAGGGAGACGACCAATGAGTCGTCTCCTATTTTTTTATCTCAAAACTTATTCCGTTGCTGATAATTTTAATATCTCCTTTCTGCGCTGTCTGCAGAATCTCCAAATTTTTCAGCCGGTCCAAAACCTCCTGATGCGGATGGCCGTAAGAATTATCCTTGCCCACCTCAATCACTGCTAAAAAAGCATTAACAGCGTTTAAAAATGCTTCGGTTGTAGAAGTTTTACTGCCGTGATGCGCAATTTTAATAATGTCGGCAGATATATCTTCTCCTGAATTAACAAGTTCTGTTTCGCTGCTTTTTTCAATGTCTCCGGTAAACAATGTTTCAAAATTACCATAAACCAATTTTGCCACAACTGATGTTTTGTTAGTGTCTGAAAGTTCTTTGGTGTAAAAACTTTCCAATGGATATAAAATTTCCATTTTTACATTATCACCCAAATCAAGCACTTCGCCTGCTTTCACCGCATAAACAGGAATATTTCTTTGTTTAATTATATTTATCCATTCTTTATATTCTTGCGTATCTCTGATAACTCCTGAAGTAATGATTGCGCCGATATTGTAGCGCTTAATCACTTCAATCAACCCGTTCATATGGTCCCGTTCAGGATGCGTAAGAATAACTAAATCAATATAGCGGTCATAAAACGGCATTGCTTTACCCAGTTTTTCCAGAACACTCATGTCCGGGCCTCCGTCAATTAATATCTGCTGTTTTGACGGAGTTTCAATAAATTCCGCATCGCCCTGGCCAACATCAAAAAACACTATTTCCAACAATCCTTTATTTTCCTGCGCAAAAACAAAAATCCAGACAATTATTGCTGTTATGAATAAACAAATTATAATTATTACTTGATATTTTTTACTAATCATGTTAGTTTTTACTTGAGGAGGAAAAAATAATGAAAATAACCGTTCTTTTCCGCAAAATTCGCAAATCGTGCATCAATATCCTAAAAACCATCAACAGCGCGCTGCTGAAGCTGGAAAATTACTTTCCTGGGCCCCAGTAAAAATACTGCGGGCTTTTTTATTTTGCCAGAAAATAATTAATCCGATTAAAAGAATATAATATCCGATTAAAAATGCCCAATGCACATTATTTATTGTTTTTGCTGCCCAGGGAATTTTAGAAAACCAGTCAATAATTTTAAAAACATAAGCAGTGCCCAAATATGCAGGCCAGACTAGGATTTTTCCCAAAAAACTCCAGATTATTGCTCCACCAACAAAGATTAAACCGATAATTGTCAGGATTGTAATAAAGGGTACGATTAAAATATTGGTTATTGGCGCGATAAAGGAAATTCTGCCGAAATTATAAATTAAAATCGGTAGTACCGCAAACTGCGCAGCAAGAGTCGTAGTAATAATCTGCAAAATTGCATTCAGCTCTTCTTTTTTGATTCTTTTCAAAATCAGTTCATCAAAAATCGGCTTAATGTAAATCATACCCAAAACCGCCAGAAATGAAAGTTGGAATCCGACATCATAACGCAAAAGCAAAGGATTAAAAACCAGCATAATTGCCGCGGCAAAAACCATAATCCTGCCTGCATTGGAAAGCCTGCCGATTTTTTGCGCATATAAAAATATCGCACCCATAATTCCTGCGCGCACTGCAGATGCGGGTGCGCCGACCATCAGAATAAACAGAAAAATCATTGCCAGTACAAACCAGAATGCCTGCTTACGCCACAAGCCCAGAGCAATTAAAACAAACATCATAATTTCCGAAATAATCACAATGTTCATTCCTGAAATCGCCACAATGTGGCTGGTTCCGGTAATGCTTAATGATTCCTTCAGACTCTCGGAAAATATCTGTTTGTTGCCCAAAATTATGCCTTCAAGCAGAGAAACCTCGGGAAACGGCATTATTTTTTCAATTGTGTCAGTAGTTTTATTTTTGAATTTTAAAATTGCCGAAAAAATAGGATTGCCTTTGTCTTTTTCTAAAATCTCAATTTTGGGGAAATAACTTACATAATATATGCCTTCTTTGGCCAGATAATTTTTGTAATTAAATTCATTGAAAACTACTGGCTCTTCCAAGTTACCTTCAATTTTTAAAACATCGCCGTAAAAATATTCGGGATAATTTCCCGTAGTAATAAGAATTTTTCCCTTTTCGGTTTTCAGTGTCAGTTTCGTGCTTCCGTTTTTTATTTCCGGTTCCTTGATCACTGTTCCGATAAAAACTCCCTCGCTAAAATTTTGTTGAGGGATTTTTTTTATTAAATTCGGAGAAATAAAAAATACCCCTCCGATAAATATTAAACAAATTATCAGAAAGATATTTGATAGTTTCATAAACGGAATTCAACCTCCTTGATATTTCTTTCTAAAATCCTGCCGAATTCTCTTATGGTTTCGTCGGAATAGGGACGGATATTTTCAAGTTTTTTATCCAGGACTTTCTGATTACGGAATTGCTGCAAAGCGATTTTTTTTGCGCCTTTAAGCCATTCTCCGATTTTTTCAATATCTTCTTTTTCAACCAACCCGGGCACAATCGTTGTCCTAAATTCATAATCAATACCCGAATCTTTTATAATCTCCACGCTCTTTTCAATATTTTTAATATTAACTTCTGAATTTGTTGCTTTCTTATATTTTTCCAAACTGGTTTTAATATCCATTGCAATAAAATCTACTAATTTACTCCCGACTAATATTTCTAAAACTTCTGATTTATTCCCATTCGTATCCAACTTTACCAAAAAACCAATATCTTTTATTTTTTTAATAAACTCAAGTAGCCCTGATTGAATTGTAGGTTCTCCGCCGGTAATACATATGCCTTCCAATAGGCCTTCTTTTTCTTTCAAAAATTCAAAAAATTCTTTTTCGCTGACTTCTTTTTGTTCTCCGGTCCAATTTACAAGCTCGGCATTATGGCAAAACCCGCATTTAAAATTGCAGCCGATTAAAAAAACAGTGGCCGCTACCTTACCGGGATAATCAACCAAAGTAAGTTTTTGCAAACCACCGATTTTCATATTTTGTTTTATTGCTTAACCTTAAATTCCAGCCTGTCTTTGAATTCCTGCTGTTTTCCTTTGTTCCACTGCTGTACGGGACGCAAATAGCCTACAATGCGCGAATAAACTTCGCAGGGCTGTTCAATAATGCATTTAGGACAGATAAAATGCTCACCGGCAATGTATCCGTGATTGGGGCAAATGCTGAATGTGGGAGTGAGCGTAAAATACGGCAAATGAAATTTGGTAAATACTTTTTTAATCAGTTTCTTTACGGTTTCAGTGTCGGAAATTTTTTCCCCGACAAAACCATGCAGCACTGTGCCGCCCGTATATTTTGTCTGCAAATCATCCTGCAGTTTTATTGCTTCAAATAAATCATCAGTAAAACCGACAGGCAATTGCGTGGAATTTGTGTAATACGGATCGCCGTTTCCCGCGGCAATAATATCGGGATATTGTTTTTTATCTATCCTTGCCAAGCGGTATGAAGTGCCCTCACCCGGAGTTGCTTCAAGATTATACATATTACCGGTTGCTTCCTGGTATTTTACCAGCCTGTCGCGCATAAATTCCAGAATTTCAATTGCAAATTTTCTGCCTTCGGCACTGGCAATGTCCTTTTTCATGAAATTAAGCAAAGCCTCATTCATTCCGATGAGCCCGATTGTAGAAAAATGATTGCTCCAATACGCGCCGCGCATTTTCTTGATTCCTTCAAGGTAAAACTTTGCATAAGGATAAAGCCCTTTATCGGAAAAATTCTCAATGGTTTTTCTTTTTATTTCCAAAGATTCCCTTGCCAAATCCATTAAATGGCTCAACCTTTTATAAAATTCTTCTTTTGTTTTGGATAAATATCCGATGCGCGGAAGATTAATCGTAACCACGCCGATAGACCCGGTTAAAGGCGCTGCGCCGAAAAGCCCTCCTCCCCTTTTATAAAGCTCGCGGTTATCAAGGCGCAAACGGCAGCACATTGAACGCGCATCATCAGGATTCATATCGCTGTTAATAAAATTGGCAAAATAGGGGATTCCGTAACGCGCTGTCATCTCCCAAACCGGTTCGAGCACCGGATTATCCCAGTCAAAATTCTTGGTAATGTTATAAGTGGGGATGGGAAAAGTGAATACTCTGCCCGATGCATCGCCTTCAGACATCAGCTCGGCAAAAGCCTTGTTAATCATATCCATTTCCGGCTGAAATTCTTTGTAAGTTTCTTTTTGCGGCTTGCCTCCGATAATCACTGAATTGTTTTTAAGATTTTCCGGAACCACTAAATCCATAGTGATATTGGTAAAAGGAGTCTGAAACCCGACCCTGGTGGGAACATTGCATCCGAAAAGGAATTCCTGCAAGCATTGCTTAACCTGCTCGTAATTTAATCCGTCATAACGGATAAAGGGAGCAAGCATAGTGTCAAAATTGGAAAACGCTTCTGCGCCCGCTGTTTCTCCCTGCAAAGTATAAAAGAAATTAATAATGTGGTTTAAAGCTGTTCTGAAATGTTTTGCGGGTTTGGTTTCCACTTTTCCCGGAACTCCGCGGAACCCTTTGATTAAAAGTTCGGTTAAATCCCATCCGCAGCAATAAGGAGCCAGATATCCCAAATCATGAATATGAAAATCCCCGTTCTGTGCAGACTCCCTGATTTCTTCAGGATAAACTTTATTCAACCAGTAAACTTTGGTAATTGTACTGGAAGTATAATCATGAAGACCCTGCAGAGAATAATTCATATTGCTGTTTTCGTGCACCTGCCAGTCTATTTCATCAATATAACTGCTGACCATATCCGTACTTTCCTGCGTTGCTTTCTGGATTTCGCGTATTTTTCTGCGCTGGTCCCTGTATAATATGTATGAACGCGCAGTTTCGGAAAAATCAGCAAGGATTAAAACTTCTTCCACAATGTCCTGTATCTCTTCAACTGTCGGAATATAATTTTTGCGGAATCTTTTGTTCAAAAAAACCACTACTTTCTCGGAAAGTCGCTTTGCTATTGCGCGGCTCCCCTTGTGAGTAGCGGTCAGTGCTTTAAAAATGGCTTCGGTAATTTTATCCTGATTAAAATCAACTACCTGTCCGTCCCTTTTTTTGATTTGTGTGAATTTGTTTTTCATAAATTCCTAAGCCAATATATAATTTTAATTGATTTTAAAGAACAGAGCAAGTAGGGGGTGCGAAATTGGGTTGCCTTAAAAATTTTAAGGCGAAGATTTATTTTACACTGAGACAACTTCGGAGGCCGAAAGCATGGTCTCTCCGATTTATCGGAGAGTTTCGGCCGAGAATTAATGCGGCCCCGCGCTGGCGGGGCCGACATGTGTCGACATGTGAAATAAATCTGAGCCTGAACTACTGTTTTATTTCAATTCACCCAGTGTTGCGTTAACAGTAATCTGCTGGTTGTCGCGTAAAACCTTTAAAACAACATTATCGCCCGGATTGTGCTTAAATATCAGGCTTGATAAGGGATTCTGTTCATTGATTTGCACTCCGTCCATTTCCAGAATAATATCTCCTTCTTTCAACCCTGCTTTTTCCGCTGCGCTGCCGGGGGTTATTGCCGGCTCATCTGCAGATGAACCTTTGGAAATCAGCGCTCCGTAATTTACTGATAATTTATCCGCCTGGGCTACCGCATCATTAATTAAAACATAACGCACGCCTAAAAGTGCATAAGTTATTTTTCCTTTTGTTTCCACGTCATTTATGGCTTTGGCAATTTCATTTACAGGAATTGCAAATCCGATGCTCTGGGCATTTTCAACTGTCGCTGTATTTATTCCCACTACTTTCCCGAAAGTATCAAGCAACGGCCCTCCTGAATTTCCCGGATTAATTGCTGCATCGGTCTGAATCAGCTGGTTAAGTTCTTCGCTTTGGCCTCCTCCTGAAGCAGTAATTGTGCGCGACAAACCCGAAACTATGCCTGCGCTCACTGTATTGCGGAATTCTCCTAAAGCATTGCCGATGGCAATCACGGTCTGGCCGATTTCAAGCTTATCTGAATTTCCCAGTTTCAATGTCGGAAGATTTGCTGCCTGAATTTTTACTATGGCCATATCCTGAATCGGGTCGCGCGCCAGAACCTGTGCATCGTATTTTTTCCCATCATTGGTAAAAACCGTATATTGCGCTTCAGCATCAGAAACTACATGCTTATTAGTAACAATCAAACCGTCTGAAGATACAATGAATCCGCTTCCGCCTCCGACTTCCTGCAATTTCTCTCCCTTTTGCTGAATAACAGGAATGCGTATATCGAACGGGCTGTTATCTCCGAAAGGATTATAATAGCTGGTTTCTAAAATCGGAACATATTTACTGATAACAATACTCACCACTGCCGGCGAAGCATCCTGCACCACCTTGGGAATTGTTTCCTCTGCACCTGAATTTTGCTCAGAGAGCATGGTTGTTTCCTGTGCGGCATTCTGATTTTTATTCGCCAAAGTATAAAAATACGCCGAGGAAGCAAGCCCTGCGCCGAAACCGAAAATAATTGCCAGAATTATAACAATTGTAGCCTGCTTTTGCAGCAGGTTTTTTATTTTTGCGTTGATTTTTTTGAAATCCGGTTTTTTAATTTTTAAATCCGGATTATAAATTTTAAACGATTTCATAAGTTTTAATAAGTTAATTCTATTGCTCTGCTGGTTTTATTCTGATATGAACCGTTGGATTGTATTGTTCTTGAAGGGCTGGTTCCGCTGAATAAAACTTCGTATGTTACGCCGTCGCTCAAAGTTCCGCTGAAATTTACTGCCGTACCATGCGGAACCGCCGTAATCAGGTCTGCGTACAGGCCCTGTTCTATCCCCGTTTCAGCAGCATAATAAGCAATCAGCGACTGTAGAAGCTCGCGGGCAATTTTAATCTCTCCCAGACTAAGCTTGGAAATGCCCAAAGCTATTGCCAAAACCGCAGCCATAATCAGAACTGTCAGCAATAATGATGCGCCTTTTTTGTTTTTAAAAAGATTCATAATTAAGGCAAATCAAGATTTCTCTGCGACAGAGTGGTCTGTAAATCAATTCTTGCCTGCTCTTCAACTTTTGAACCCTGACCCTGTACGCTTAATACGATAGTAATTTTTGGCTGCAAATTATCCGCAGTGCCCAAACCCGTAACATAAAAACTTCCTGTTATATTAATATTGGTTGAATTCATGGCTCCGCTAAGATTATCGGTTATGTTATTCCTTATTATGTCACCGTTAGAAAATGTGTATCTTACAACATCACCGTCGGAGCGCGTAATATTGATATAATCCGTTCCTGCGCTGCTAACTATGCCCATTCTTACTTCTTTGGCGATAAATTCCAAAAGCGCTCTGGCATTTTCCTGGACGTTTTGCAGGGCAATAACTTTGCGCTGCGCATTTATGCCAGTGGACAATATTGTCAAAACCACTATTACTGCAAGCGAAAAAAGCGCAATTGAAACAATCAGCTCTATTAATGTAATGCCTTTTTTATTTTTTAATGCTGAACTTGCCATAGATTAGGATTGTTTAAGCCAGTTATAAAGCCTTAATTCAGCGCTGATAATCTGGCTTCTCCCGCGTTCATTCCAGGTTATTTCAGAAACAACTTTAATCTGATTATCATCCATATACTCAATGGTTATTTTTCTGTAAAAGGGCGTATTCGTGCCGCCGTCATACTGGTAATAGCCATTATTGAACATTAATGACCTTGAGGCAAAAGACATTAAATCGCCTGAATTATACTGGACCAGATAATCTCCCGGTGTTAAGCCGAATCGCCAGTTTGTCTGGCCCCTGCGGCCGGAAAGCCAGTTATTGTCCCTTATATTTCTTACAATTTCCAAGCCTTCTTGTGACAAGCCGATAGCAATAATGCGCGATTTTGCAGCGCTGGTTGTGCTCACGGTCATAGTTATCAATGTCAGTGCTGAGGTAATAATTGAAATAACCACGTCAAGAACCACAATTATTTCCAATAATGTGAATGCTTTATTTTTTCCCGGTTTAAATATTTTTTCCATTTTATTGGATATCTATTTCGCCTGTTCTTTGCACGGTAATTGTACGGCAATATATTGATGGGCAGGTTTTTCCGGTTTTTTTAATTACAATTATTCCCTGCGCATTTGCCGGATAAAAACTGACGTCTCCGTCAGGAATATTAAAAATGATATTTAAAGGGTCTCTGTCCAGCGAATCTATTTCAATGCCTGTTTCCAGCTGGGTATAAGTTTCGGGAATATCTTCGGGGTTCTGATATCCCGCATTGCCCTGCTTGTCTCCGTAAATAAAATATTGTGTTTCTCCTTGTTCAAAGTGCACGCCGTATGAAAGAGGAATAATCCATGCGTTGTCCGGGCTCCACCACATTTTTTTGCTGGTTAAGGCATAATCCTGCGCTTTTCTGACAATCTGTGCCATTTCCTGCGCTGCTCTCTGCAATTGGTACTGGCCTTGATTCTGGCGCCAGTTTACAACCATTATAGATGAAATAATGGCGATAACCGCGGTTACCACCAATGCCTCAATTAATGTAAACCCCATACCGTTTTTTTTATTTTTTACATTAAGGGTTTTCAATTTTTTTTTAAATTTAAGCAGAAATTTCATGAAATAAATAACATTAAATGGTACGGGGCAAGCCCTCTTTAATAACTTTATTTTAATTAAAAATATTCAAATACCAGTCAAGCAGAAAATTTCCCCAGAAAAGAGTGATAAATGCGGCTATTGCCAAAAACGGGCCAAGCGGTATCTGCGATTTCAGTTTTTTCTTTTTCAAAGCCATTAAAATTATAGAAACTATTGCGCCAAGAAAAAATGTCAAAAATAACGTTGTAAAAAGCTGGTAAATTCCGAAAATCAAACCGAGAAAAATGCCGATTTTTATATCTCCTGCGCCCATCCATTTGCCGTCGGAAATCAAAACCCAGAAAAGGAAAAATCCGCCCATGACCACTGCGCCTAAAATTGAATAAAAGAAAACCGAAAACTGGTTGGTAATCAAAGATAAATACACATCATACAAAAACGCTAAAGCAATTGCCGGATAAATCACTTTATCAGAAACTAATAAATATTTATAGTCATAAACAAAAATCACAATCAAAAAGGCAGAAACAGCCAGAAGATAAATTATATTGACTATGCCGTAAAAAGATAAATCTCCGAAATATACTGCTACTAAAACAAAAACTACTCCGGTTAAAAATTCCACAATCGGATATTGCCAGGAAATCGGCTTTTTACAGCGCCTGCATTTTCCTTTTTGAATAAAAAAACTCACTACGGGAATGAGTTCAAACCACTGCAATTTTTTCCTGCATTTGGGACAGTGCGAGCGTGTTTTAACGATTGATTTGTTTTTCTTCAGGCGCAGAATTACGACATTTAAAAAACTGCCGATAATCGTGCCGAAAACAAAAAGCAGGACGTAAAAAAGAATCATTTTAAAATAAGCTCAATAATCCAAGACTTACCTAAGGTCCGAAAATCATTTTAGGCAAAACCTGAACTTTGAGCTTAGAGATTATTGATAATTGCAGTACCAGGGATCAGTGCAATTGCAACCCGTGATTCCGGGAGCAGGATTGTTGTCTATATCCGGAGATCCGGGAGCAGCCACTCTTTCCAATTGTCCCCTTAAAACATAATGGGTCGCATGAGATGTGGCATTTGAACCGTACTGATATTGATAATTGCCGGAATTACTAGGATCTCTAGGCAACGTACTCATGTATGTGGTTACGAGTGCCGGCGATAAAATATTAGTCCAATTGGCAACCGAACAACCGACCGTAGTAACGGAAGGGTAATATCCGGAATTAGCATCAGCATAAAGTTCTAAAGCTAAAGCAATCTGATGCCAATCACTCAACCTTCTTGCATCCCTTGCTTTTGCTCGCGCATTATTCAAAGATACTAAAATTATGCTCGCCAAAAGCCCGATAATGGCAATAACCACCAAAAGCTCAATTAAGGTAAAACCTTTTTTGCCGGATTTCAGCATATTAAAATTTATTAATTTTTATTTTACGGTTCAATGCAATAATATCTATTTGTATCACCGGCAACGCCATTACTATCCGCACAATTACATCCGCCAACACCACCAACAGGATTACCATCAACGTCTGTAACTAAAGCAGTATTTGTCGCCTGCTCAAGTTGTGCGCCTAAAACATATCTTGTTCCTCCGATATTGTCGTAAAAATAAGGAATACTTCCCCCGCCTGGATCAGCAGGAACCTGTGTCATGTATCCTGCCTGAAGTCCGCCAACCAAACTTGTCCACTCTCCAGGTACGGCCACAGTACTACAATTATAACCGGAATTTCCCGGATATCCCGTAGAAACATGGTCGTCGTAATACATTTCCAAGGCGAGTGCAATCTGGCGAATATCGCTGATTCTGCGCGTATCCCTTGCTTTTGACCTAGCGCTGTTTAAAGACACCAAAACAATGGTTGCAAGAATACCGATAATGGCAATAACCACCAAAAGCTCAATTAAGGTAAAACCTTTTTTATTTTTCGTCATATATTTATCTTATTTAAAATTAATTTATTATTCAGCCGAACACTCTACTCCTCCCCGACTTTTTGCCGGGAAGGAATCTGAGTGTCAAACTGATTGTTTTACGGCACAATGCAATAATAACGTGTTGCATCGTCACAAGCACAGCCGTAATTTGTTGTATCAACATCAGTACCGAATGCTGTATTTGTTGATTGCTCCAATTGCGCCCTTAAAACGTATTTGCTTCCGTCTGTTGCTGCATCATAAGCATAAGCAACGCTTCCTCCACCCGGATCAGAGGGAAGTTGAGTCATATAAGTGGGCTGTACTCCGGCTGTCAGCAAATCCCAGTCAGAGCAGGTAGCATCCGCATCATGAGGATATCCCGTAGAAACATGGTCGTCGTAATACATTTCCAAGGCGAGTGCAATCTGGCGAATATCGCTGATTCTGCGCGTATCCCTTGCTTTTGACCTGGCGCTGTTTAAAGACACCAAAACAATG
>Ga0172363_10004413_pt1 | contig 11381 bp, 12 predicted proteins | sample LakKivs2_kivu2a2_FD_114541 | JGI IMG/M metagenome (GOLD analysis project Ga0172363, IMG submission 114541) | Sediment microbial communities from Lake Kivu, Rwanda - Sediment s2_kivu2a2 | ecosystem: Environmental > Aquatic > Freshwater > Lake > Sediment | place: Rwanda: Western Province, Lake... | reverse complement strand
AGTTGTGTAACGTCGGGTTAATCTTTCGAGTTCTCCTTGAGTCATTTTTGTCGGATCGCAGATGATTCCTCCCTTGGCACCTCCATAAGGCAAGTCGAGAAGGGAGCATTTCCAGGTCATCCAGGCAGCAAGTGCCACCACCTCATCCTCTGAGACACCGGGATGATAACGGACTCCTCCTTTGGTCGGCCCTTTGGCATTGTTGTACTGGCAACGAAAGCCTGTAAAGACTTTGACCCTTCCGTTGTCCATTTTTATCGGGATAGAAATCTTTAAGACCCTCATCGGCTTTTCCAGAATTTTGAGCAGGTTTGGGTCAAGGTCGATTTCTTTAGCGGCCCGGTAGAGTTGTTTTTGAGCCTTTCGGGCTAACGAATCTTCGATCATTTCTCCCTCCTCCGTCAATTTGAATTTGATATTTTACATCCTGGTTGAATATTTATTATAATGACAATTCATCCATAACTGCAATTCTCAGCCTTTAAATGCCGGCGTGACCTAAGAGAGCAAAAATCGGAGCAGCCTCAAAGAATAGAAAAATTTTAGATGAAAGGAGAAAATATGGCGGCACAAACTTTTAAAAAAATCATCGATTTCGCTATCAAGAGAGAGGAAGAGGCTATTCAGACCTACGGAAACTATGCCCGAAAGGCAAAAAGTCCAGGCCTCAAAAAACTGTTGATTGAGCTTCAGGGAGAGGAGAAGAATCATAAGAAGCTTCTGCAGAGCCTAACAGCAAAGAAGATTGGAGCTCTGGAGATAAAGGAAGTCACTGATTTAAAAATAAGCGATTATCTCGTCGAAGAGAAGCCGAGCGCTGAGATGAACTTTCAGGACGTCCTGATTCTGGCTGCGAAAAAGGAGCAGAAGGCTGCAAAACTCTACGCAGACCTGAAGAAAAAGGCCAAGACGCCAGACCTCAAGACGCTTTTCGAATTTTTGTTCCAGCAGGAAAAATCGCATAAACTGAAACTGGAAGAGATGTATGAAAAGCATGTCATGAAGTGGGATTGATTTTTCCCCTTGCTCATGCCCAGGTTCGAAAAGTTTTGGCCTGACAAAAATTTTGAGGAGAAGAGCAATGGAGAAATGGGAATGCACGGCTTGTGGTTATATCTATGACCCGGAGAAGGGTGATCCGGAGCACGGCATAAAGCCCGGAACGCCCTTCGAGAAGTTGCCTGACAATTGGGTATGCCCTCAGTGCGGAATGCCCAAGGAGTTCTTCCAGAAGGTCACTTAAAGGAAAAAGGATTGAGTCGATGAGAGTCGTCATCATTGGAAACGGCTTGGCAGGGACAATTGCCGCTAAAACGCTTCGCGAACTCGATGCTGAAGCAGAGATAGAAATTTTTGCAGAGGAGAAATATCCCTATTACCCCCGCCCGAACCTGATTGAATTTTTGGGCGGTAAACTTGCTTGGGAGAGGCTGTTCGCCTTCAGCCAGGAATGGTATGAGCAACAGAAGATTGCTGTTCATTTAGAAAAGCCTGTAAGGAAGATTTTGCCGGATTCGAGGCAGGTTGAGGTCGAAGGCAGCAGAGAAGGATATGACTTTTTGCTTGTCGCTAACGGCTCCCTGGCCTTCATCCCTCCTTTCAAGGGTGTGGAGAAGAAAGGCGTTTTCACCCTCAGAACGCTTGATGATGCCCTTCGAATCCTTGATAGGCTCAAGACTCGTCGAAAGGCAACTGTTATCGGAGGCGGGCTCTTAGGGTTGGAGACCGCCAGGGCGTTGAAATTAGGCGGGGCTGAGGTTGAGGTTGTTGAATTTTTTGACAGGCTCCTGCCTCGCCAGCTTGACCTTCAGGGAGCGACACTTCTCAAAAGTCAAATCGAAAAGACAGGAATAAAAGTCCATCTCAACTTGGCCACAGAGGAGATTCTTGGCCAGGATGAAGTGAGAGGCTTGAGGTTTAAAGGAGGAAGAGAGATTGAAACGGAACTGGCTGTAATTGCTGCCGGCGTCAAACCGAACATTCAGATAGCCAAAGAAGCGGGACTCGAGGTCAATCGCGGGCTGGTGGTCAATGACTATCTTCAGTCGAGCCGGCCGGAGATATTTGCCTCAGGAGATGGTGTCGAGCACAGGAACAAGATTTACGGGATTATTCCTGCTTCCTTCAATCAGGCTCGGATCGCAGCCCGCAACATCCTCGGAAGGAAAGAAAAATATGAGGGAACGGTTTTTTCAAACACACTGAAGGTTGCCGGCATCGACCTGACTTCGATCGGAGTGGTGAATCCTGAACAAGGCTTAGGCAAAGAATTCAGAAAGGAAAAGAAGGAAGAGGGACTGTATAAGAAGATTGTTGTTCAGAACGGAACAATGATTGGCGCCATCTGGATGGGAACGAAAAAAGGAGTGAATGAACTCAGCCGGATCATAACCGAGAAAATAAACGTGGAGCGCTGGAAAGATTCTCTCTTGGAAGATGATTTTGATTTTCGTCTAATATGAAAATTAAAATTTTTCTTTTCTTTCTCATTCTCTCCACAGTCTTTGTACCCGCTCAAGGAAAATTCAACGGCTACTTTTCACTGAATTATATAAAAGGCCAGAAACAAACAGCTTTTCACCAGGGAAGTTTTCAGAATGCCGTTTTGGGTCTCATTTTTTCAGGAGATACTACGGAAAATGTTGGTTATACGGCGGAGATTCGTTTTGCAGATGACAACTTCAAATTGGAGGAGCTTTTTGTTGGAATCAAACCTTCCCTTTCATTCAACCTTAAGCTTGGCCTCTATCTCGTCCCTTTTGGAAGATACAATCAATTGAACCGTGCTCACCAGACTGCACTCATCAATTTTCCTCTGAACGTTGAAAAGACTTTTCCTTCGAGCTGGAAGGATATCGGTCTTCTTCTGGAGGGAAGGCTGAGCAGCTTCTTTTATTCTGCCTATCTCGGCAACGGCCTTGCCGAGAATGAAAGTTTAGGTCAAAGCCAGCAGCTCAAAGACAACAACAAGGATAAAGGGAAAGGAGGAAGAGTGGGAGTTGCGCTGAGCCGGCAAATGGAGGTCGCTTATTCCTGTTATAAAGGGAAATATGATGAGCAAAATATGCGCGACCTCGTTCTTCAGGGATTGGATTTGATTTGGGCGGAGGAATCCTTCGAAGTCTTAGCTGAGTATTCGAGGGCCACACTTGAAAATCCTGAAAATTTCGATGCCGGAAAGGCTGAAGGCTGGTTCATCCAGTTTTCATTCAAGGCCGACAGGCTTCAACCTGTTTTATGCTACCAGCGGATGAAGTGCAATGATCCTTTTCATGGTCCGGGCTTTATGAGTCCCGATGTTCAAGGAGCCGGAATCTCAGAGGAAAAGGGCCGTTGGGCTCTTGGCTTGAGATATTTCATTTCTGAAAACGGTTCATTGAAATTTGAGTATGATTTTAATAGTGAAAAAGGCGTAAAGTCAAAAGATGACACTCTTTCCATTCAGGTCGCATTGAGTTTTTAACTTTGTTAAAAATTTTGAGGTGATAAAAGAAGTTGGAGATCGGACCGAATGCTTCGAAAACACGCCGCTTTTGCCCTCATCTTGTTTAATGGCTCGACTTCTGATAAAATTCGCTGGCAATAAGAATTCATCCGAGCCAGGGAAATGAACTAAAAAAATTTGAGGTGGCTTCATGACCAATTTACTTGTTGTCGGTACTCAATGGGGAGATGAAGGAAAAGGCAAGATGATCGACCTTCTGAGTCCTTGCTTTGATATCATTGCTCGCTATCAAGGCGGTCATAATGCGGGACATACGGTTTGTGTCAAGGGAAGAAAAATCGTCCTCCATCTCATCCCTTCTGGAATTCTCCACCGGGGCAAGCTTTGTATCATCGGCAACGGGGTCGTCATCGATCCCAAAGCCTTTCTGGATGAGGTCGAAGATTTAAAGAGAATTGGAATCGGGATCGATGACAATCTCGTCGTCAGCAAAAATGCCCATCTCATCCTTCCTTACCACATGCTGATGGAAACAATCAGTGAGGAGAGCAGGGGCTCAAAAAAGATTGGAACGACCTGTCGGGGTATCGGACCATGCTATGAGGATAAGATGGCTCGCCGCGGAATCAGGGCCGGAGACCTCCTCGACCTATCGATTCTCAAAGAGAAGATTTTAGAGAATGTCAAAGATAAAGAAGCCTACCTCACTCATTTTCAGAGGTCACTTTCTTCGGCGGAGACAATCTATGAAGAATATGCCTCCTACGCCTCAAAGATAAAAAAATATATAAAGGATGTCTCTTGTCTTCTTGCGGAGAAGATGAGCGAAGGAAAATCTATCCTCTTCGAAGGGGCACAGGGAACTCTTCTCGATGTCGACCATGGAACCTATCCCTATGTCACTTCTTCGAGTTCAACAATCGGCGGAGTCTGCACCGGCCTGGGCATTCCTGCAAGAGCAGTCCATTCGGTCTTAGGCGTAAGCAAGGCTTATACGACTCGAGTGGGAGGGGGGCCGTTTCCCACAGAGATTTTTGATGAGAAGGGAAAACTCATTCTAAAAAAAGGAAATGAATTCGGAGCAACCACAGGCCGTCCAAGGCGTTGCGGCTGGTTTGATGCCGTAGCCGTATCCTATTCCTGTCGGCTGAATGGAATTGATAAGATTGTTTTGACCAAGCCCGATGTTCTTGATGAGCTTGATGAGATTCTGATTTGCGTCGGATACAAATACAAGGGAGAGGTGCTCGGCACCTTCCCAACGGAGGCTTGGATTTTGGATAAAGTTTTTCCTCTTTACAAAAAAGTTCGAGGCTGGAAAAAATCGATCCATGGAATGGAAGACTTCTCATCCCTCCCTCAAGCTTTTAAAGATTATTTAAAAATCATCGAAGAGGCTGTTGGGGTTGAGATTGTTATCATTTCCACAGGAATGGAAAGAAGAGAGACAATTTTGATTGAGGATAAATTGAAGGATATTGTTGACCTTGAAAAACTCAAAAGTGGGATTGCTTTTTAATATTGAACGCTTGATCGATGAAACAGCAGTCGGGCAGCTTTATTTTTTTAATGACCTTTGCCGTTTTATCCAAATCACTCAGCACGTTGATTGTTAAATTCTTTTTTTAAGAAATTTTTATTTTATTAAAATCTTTTGTTGACATATTTTAGAAATAATGGTAAATAAATCAGCAAATGCATTAAGCATTATCGCAAGGAGGTTTAAATGGCCGCGAAGAAAAAAGCGAAACCAAAGAAGAAAGTAGCGAAGAAGAAAAAAAAAGGTAGGTGCTAAGGCCAAAAAAGGCCCAGCTTACGAATGCCGCGTTTGCGGGCTCCGAGTTGTCGTTGATAAAGCGTGCGGCTGCGTTGTAGAGCACCCTCTAATTTGCTGCAATCAGTCGATGGTCAAGAAGTAGGCTGATAAAAGAAACTTCCAAGTAGAAAATTTATTTTCGCTTAAAATTTGGAATTGAGCAAATTATAGAAGGGAAGATAATCTCCTAAAAATTAAATAAACATTATTTCCTCGAATTTATAAAATCTCCGCTTCGCATTTAAACACTTTATTGTCTCCAAAAAAGATATACTTTTATTTTTTCCTAAATAACATTTTCAATCCTTCTGCTTCATATGATTATTATCTATTATAAAAAAATTTTTCTTTCCTCCTTGAATATCAAAAACCAGTGATGGAAGATACCTCAACACCTCGTCGCACATTTTTCATCGGCACGACCTGGAAGAAATCTATGTATAACTTGGATTGAACGTGTCTTCTCTTTCTTTCGAGGAATTGAGATTAGTTCTTATTTATGATAAATATTTAGTACTGTTTATCTTTAAATATTGCAAGTCATGGCCAAAAAATCCTCTTCGATCAAAGAAAATCGCTTTCCTTTTGACCTGCGGAATCTCTTGGAAAGCATTCTGGAAAAATTTGAGTAATGGAACTAAAATATAATGTAATGTTTTAGGAGGTTATCTGTGAGAGAAAAAGTCGAAAAAGCATTAGAAAAGATTCGGCCTTCACTCATGGCTGACGGAGGAAATGTGGAACTTGTCGAGGTTAAAGAAGGTGTGGTCAAGCTCAAGCTGACCGGAGCTTGCGGCGGCTGCCCCATGTCTCAGTTGACGCTGAAGATGGGAATTGAAAGGTTGCTGAAGAAGGAAGTGCCGGAGGTCAAAGAAGTCGCAGCCGTATAGACAAGGAGCATAATCCAAATGTTCGGATTCTTGTCTTCTTCTGAATGAAAAGAGGAGAGAAGATGAAAAGAATTTATATGGACCATATCGCCGCCACTCCTCTTCATCCCCTTGCTCTTGAGGCCATGCTTCCTTACCTTAAGGAAAATTTTGCCAATCCTCAGAGCCCCCATTCGGCTGGACAAGAGGCAGCGGCGGCTGTGGATGAAGCAAGGGAAAAGGTGGCCCAGCTCATCCATTCCCTTCCCTCGGAGATCTCCTTCACCGCCAGCGGCTCAGAATCCAATAATTTTGCCCTAAAAGGGCTTGCCCTGGCTCATAAAAGCCGCGGAACAAATATTGTCCTCTCTGCCATAGAGCATCAATCCGTGCTCCATTCGGCCCGTAGCCTGGAAAAGCTGGGATTCAGCATCACTTTGGTTGGTGTGGATAAGTATGGAATTGTCGACCCGGCGGAGGTCGAGAAAGCTATTTCCAAGCAGACGGTGCTTGCTTCTGTTATGCTGGCCAACAGTGAAGTGGGGACGATCGAGCCGGTCAAAGAAATCGCTCAGGTTTGCCGCTCCCATAATGTCCTCTTTCATACGGATGCTGTAGCCGCGGTTGGGAACATCGCAGTGGATGTCAGAGAGCTTGAAGTCGACACCTTGAGCTTGGCCGCAAACCAGTTCTACGGCCCAAAAGGCGCTGCAGCCTTGTACATCAAAAAAGGAACACGAATACTTCCTTTTATCGACGGCGGAATCCAGGAGGGAGGGAGGAGAGCCGGAACAGAGAACGTGTCTGGGATTGTCGGCCTGGGAATGGCAGCCGAGATTGCAGGACGCGAGATGGGAAGCCGCAGGGAATGCTTGAAGCCACTCAGGGATAGGCTCATCCAGCTTCTTCCTCAAAAGGTTGACCGCGTGCTTCTCACCGGCCATCCGGAAATAAGGCTCCCTCATCACGCCAGTTTCTGCATCGAGTTTATCGAAGGCGAGGCCATGCTCTTGAATCTCGACTTGAAAGGGATTGCTGCTTCGAGCGGGTCTGCCTGCACGTCCAAGGCCTTAAAGGCCTCCCATGTTCTCCTGGCCATGGGGCTGGACCATGCGACAGCCCAGGGCTCTCTTGTCTTCAGCTTGGTCGAAGGGACAACGGCGGAGGACGTTAATTATCTCCTTGAAGTCTTCCCGCCAATCGTAGAAAGATTGAGAAAGATGTCTCCCTTATACACTAAATATTTAGAGGAGAAAGAAAGATGATTTACAGCGAAAAAGTCATGGAGCATTTTCAAAATCCAAGGAATGTCGGAGTGATCAAAGACGCAGATGGAGTCGGAGAGGTCGGCAATCCTGTCTGCGGCGATATGATGACTTTTTATATCAAGGTCAAGGATAATCGCCTTGCCGATATAAAGTTTCAGACCTTTGGCTGCGGAGCGGCGATTGCCGTCTCGAGCATGGTCAGCGAAATGGCCATGGGGAAGACAATCGAAGAGGCACTCAAGATCAGCAACAAGACCGTAGCCGAGGAACTGGGAGGCCTGCCCAAGAACAAGCTTCATTGTTCAAACTTGGGCGCTGATGCCCTGCATAAAGCCATCGAGAATTATAAAGAGCGGCAGAAGGCTGCCAAAAAGGAAGCCCCGAAAAAATCCGTTTCGGAGGAAAAGTGCTATTGCCCTTACTGCGATGGCCCGATCGAGGGCTTAGAAAATTATTGTCAGGCCTGCCAGATTGAGCTTGAGCTCTGTCCGCAGTGCGGGCAGCTGTCCAAGAAGGGCGAGGAAAAATGTCCTCGTTGCGGGGCAAAGAAAGCCAAAGCATGAAAGCTGATGCAAAACTGGATTGTTTCGGATTACTGTGCCCGATGCCCATCATCCAGACCCAGAAGAAAATCAAGGAGATGAAAGTCGGAGAGGTTTTGGAAGTCGCCTCGACCGATAAGGGAATCAAGGAAGATATGCCTGCCTGGTGCAGGATAGCCGGACAGGAGTACGTCGGCATGGAAGAAGAAGGTGAGCTCCTCAAAGTCTATGTCAGGAAAGTTAAAAATTAAGATGCTGAGAATGGCTGCTTTCTATGTCCAGAATGTGGAGAAAAAGAATCGCTCCTTGTTTATCAGGATTCTGCTCGGCATGGAGAGTCGATGAGAAAACTGAATAGAGATGAAATCATCTCTGAAATAAAAAGATTAAAAAAGGAGAGGAAGGCCATCATTCTTGCCCACAATTATCAGATTGGCGAGGTTCAGGATATCGCCGACTATATCGGCGATTCTCTGGGATTGAGCCAGAGGGCAGCTCAGGTCGAGGAGGAGGTCATTGTCTTTTGCGGCGTGCACTTCATGGCCGAGACGGCTGCGATACTCGCGCCAAAAAAAACAGTCCTCATCCCTGAGGTCAGGGCCGGCTGCCCTATGGCTGAGATGATTCCAGCCTCTGAGCTGAGGGAATGGAAGGGCAAATATCCTGGGAGAAAAGTCATCTGCTATGTCAACACCACTGCCGAGGTTAAGGCTGAGTGCGATGTCTGCTGCACCTCCTCCAATGCTCTCAAGGTTGTGAACGCAGTTGACGGAGACGAGATTCTCTTCGCGCCGGATAAAAACCTTGGTGCTTATGTCGCCCGCTTCACAAAGAAAAAAGTCATTTCCTGGGACGGCTACTGCTATGTCCATAACAATATCCATCTCAAGGATGTCAAGCTTAAAAAGAAGCTTTATCCTGAAGCAGAAGTCTGGGTTCATCCTGAGTGCCGGCCGGAAGTGATCGATATCGCCGATAAAGTTCTTTCCACAGGACAGATGGTCAGGGAAGCCAGGGAGACAAAAGCAAAAGAGGCGATCATCGGGACGGAGACCGGGATTATCTACCGATTGAAAAAAGAGAATCCTGAAAAGAATTTTTATCCAGCCAAGGACTTGGCTCTGTGCTATAACATGAAAAAGATAGATTTGAAGAAAGTGTGGAAAGCCCTGAAGGACATGGTCTATAGGGTTGAGGTCCCTCCCGAAATTCGAGAGAAGGCAAGAGGAGCCATCGAGGCCATGATAAGAACTTAGGAGGTTAGACATGGATTTGGACCCAAGGTTGAAGCCCCATGAAGTCCTGGCCGTTGCCATCAGGTCTGAAAGAGAAGCTGCTGATATCTACTCCAGGCTTAATGATAAGGTGAAGAACAAGCTCTTGAAGAAAAAGCTTGAATTCTTGATTTTTGAGGAAAAGAAGCACCGTCAGATTCTCGAGAGCCTTTTTTATCAGAGGTTTCGTGATAAGGAACTCAAGGAGCCGGAAAAATCCTTCCTCCCCCCTCCTAAAGATTATCTGGAAGAAAAGGCCTCTGTCTTCGACCTCTTTAAGATAGCCCTCGAAGCAGAAAAGGCGAGCGAGGATTTCTACAATAGAGCTCAGCAAAGGGCCGGGGATGAGGGGACAAAGAAGACTCTGGAGTATTTAAGCCGAGTGGAGAGAAGCCATTATTTCATCATCAAATCAGAGATAGAACTCCTTGAATTTTTCCCTGACTATTACAATGTCGAGGATTTTCATTTCGGGCAGGAAATGGTCCATGTCGGGCCATGAAAGGTTTTAAAAATTTTTGGCGAGCATAGGCAAATTCGTTTTTCAGTACGAAAAAAAAGGTGCTTTTGCGTCTCTTTTTCAACTTGATTTTCTCTTTGGATTATTTTCAAATATAAACAATAAAAAAGAAAAGTTCAGCAGTTCATTTGGGTTTATTTGATGAGGTGGGCCAGATCAGGGAGAACGAGCAGGGCCCTTATTTTTTCTTATGAAGGAGGAAGACGATGAAGCATTCTTGGCATATAGGAAAGATTTTCGGGATTGAGATCAAAATCGATTCAAGCTGGCTTGTTATTTTTTTCTTGGTCACTTGGATGCTGGCCGCAACCTACTTTCCCAAGGAATATCCCGGCTGGAATCACAACCTTTACTGGATAATAGGCATCATAACCAGCCTCTTCTTTTTCGCTTCGGTCTTAGTCCATGAACTGGCTCATTCCCTGGTGGCTATTAAGCAGGGGGAGAAGGTCCGAAGCATCACCCTCTTTATCCTGGGAGGAGTCGCCCAGATAACTGAGGAGCCTAAAAAGCCAAGGCGCGAATTCTTCATGGCCCTGATTGGCCCGGTATCGAGTCTGTTCTTAGCCCTTATTTTTTATATCCTCTCGCTCATCTTCAAAGGAGTGAGCAAGCCAATCGCCGCTTCGGCTTCCTACCTAGCCTTTATCAACGCCATTCTGGCTGGTTTCAACCTGCTTCCTGGTTTTCCCATGGATGGCGGAAGAGTCTTGAGGTCCATAATCTGGAAAGTCACCGGCAACCTGAGAAAGGCAACTCGGATTGCCTCGAGGGTTGGCCAGGGATTCGCCTTCTTCTTTATATTTCTCGGAATTCTTCAGATTTTGAGAGGCAATTTCTCAGGCCTTTGGCTGATTCTCATCGGTTGGTTCCTCCACAGCGCAGCGGTAACAGGCTACGAACAGGTTATGGTTGAAGCGGTCTTGAAAGGAGTCCGGGCTGAGGATTTGATGACAAAAGATTTTGAGACGGTGAGCTCCCGGCTTCCTGTGCAGAGCTTGGTCGATGATTACATTCTCAAAAAGAGGGAGAGAGTTTTTCTTGTCGCGGATGACGGCGAGCTCAAAGGAATCGTCTGCCTGGAAGACGTGAAGCGCATTCCCCGCGAGAGCAGGTCTGCGGTCAAGGTCGGAGAGATTATGACACCCAAAGAAAAATTAGAGGTTGTCTCTCCTGACGCCGATGGAAGACAGATTCTGAGCCGGATCACCGGTAAGGACATCCACCAGGTTCCGGTCATGGTCGGAGGAAAGGTTGCCGGCATCATCTGCCGCACCGATGTTCTCCGTTTTATCCAGCTCCGCTCTGAGCTGGGAGTATAAAGGAGTAAAAAGTGAAAGGCTTGCCCCAAAAAATCAGAAAAAGGGACAGTTCTCTGGTTGACTTTAATCCACAAAAAATAGAAAGGGCAATTTTCCGAGCCGCCCTTGAAGTCCTCGGCGATGAGAAAGAAGCCGGCCGCGTGTCGACTGTTACTGCAGAAAAGGTTCTGCAGAAGGTCGCTTCCCGCTTTAAAGATAAAGTCCCTTCTGTGGAAGAAATACAGGACATTGTCGAAGAAGCCCTGATGGAGCAGGGCTTAAGCTCGATCGCCCGCAGCTATATTCTCTACCGCCAGGAACACCAGGACCTGAGGCAGGTCAAATT
>Ga0172363_10004412_pt1 | contig 11382 bp, 6 predicted proteins | sample LakKivs2_kivu2a2_FD_114541 | JGI IMG/M metagenome (GOLD analysis project Ga0172363, IMG submission 114541) | Sediment microbial communities from Lake Kivu, Rwanda - Sediment s2_kivu2a2 | ecosystem: Environmental > Aquatic > Freshwater > Lake > Sediment | place: Rwanda: Western Province, Lake... | reverse complement strand
TATCAACTGTACTGTCTCAACTGTGAATGGGTAAAGGTTATAATCAAGAACAATACATTCTTTGAGCGTCTTTCTCTCAATTTCAGTGTGTTTATAAAAGAAACCATTCATATAATTTGCAATCATATCGTAAGTTTCTTCTAAAGTGAGCGAACCAAAATAGTGAAGTTTAGTAGAGTCTCTTGATTCATAAATCGGTTGAAATCTACGTCTAAGACTAGTATCAGTCCATACAAACGAATTTAAAAGGTTAACCATATCAACGGTTAGGGAAAGAACGACACATAGCCCCGTTCCCACAGTATCTGTTACCGCATATACTAGTCTTAGAAGGGACAGCATAGCTTGTTTCTGTGCCTCTTCAGGATCTATGCGTCCTTCAATCGCATATTTTATAGCATTCGACCGAACATACTCATCGACATTATCAAGAAGTAGGCAAACTGACGTGTGGGGTTCCGATTGTCTTATCGCTTTAATTTCTCCCATTATTGTATGACCTAGAACCTCATCAGGAACATCACGAATTTCTATCCCTGCTCTAACGCAGGCATTTTTATATGCCTCGGCCTTTCTAAGTTCAGAATAAATTTCTCTGGTTTGATATTTCTTTCCCAATAATCGAATTAATATCGGAATTCCAGGCATATCTTTTCTTATTAACATTCTATACTTGAGGTGGGAGAAGAAGTACGATTTCCCAGTCCCCGGATCACCTGCTACTGTCGTTACCACACAGTTCGCAAGGGAGGATTCATATTTCTGCTTAAATTGTTGCAAGTACTCTTTGGCTCTTATTCCTGCCATATATGAAGCATATTCTGTTTGCAGTACTGTATGGACATAAAAAGGAGGATCATTGTATAGTGCCTCCCACCAGTTCTCTTGTGTTGCTGACATATGCTATCCTTTTTATTGTTCAAATGAGGCATAAATGATAGCATTAAAAATTTCAGACAAGGTTAAACCGATTTTGGCGCAACAGCGCTTGTTAACAATTTTAAACAAAGCTTTATAATATTCTTCTTGTTTTTGTTGATATGCGGCACAAATCGCCTCAATCGAGCTTTCAGTCAATTGTAGCACATAGGTATAATTCCCTAGGTGGCATATTTCGGTAAATTCTCGTCTGGGACCACCAAATCCGTCATATATCCCTTTGCAATTTTCATCGTTCGTAATAACAATAAAGTATCTAGGCTTGATATTCCTTTGTCCTGCCAATAATTCATTGAGAAACGTAATATCACCTTCAGAAATTTCTCGGTTAAGAGCAATCAATAAGCCAAGAGGTTTGCTAGCATTACTAATCGGCTCCTTTACATTTAAAATATATGCTCCCCTCTCTCTGGAATGCCCTAACCACTCAGTTGTAAAACCTGCCTCCTCAACAACCTCTTTAATAAATAGAGCAATTGTATGGGCAATCGCAAGATTATGGATTGAAATCGCAAAGTATCCCCCTTCATTTCTCAAAATGTCAATCTTGTGCTTAAACTCTATTTCACCAAAACTAATACCACTCCGCCCCCTTTTTACCGCTATTTCAATTACATTTGCCATTTGTTGTTCTTGGATAAGATTGCCAGGGTCAAACCATTCGTCGTAAAGATATGTAGCTCTAAGCTCATTGAACGCGTCCTGAAATAGTGATTGTAGTGCAAACGGTGCTTTATTACTTGCAGCCTCCCATGCTAACTCTATGGCTTCTTTTGATATCGGCCACTCGCTTTTTAAAAAATTATCATAAGTCTCCAAGGCAATTTCTCCGGCGTTTAAGCGTTGTTTGAGCCATCTATTTCGATAGACTTTATACATTTCAAAGGTCTCACTGAGATTAAACCCAATGAAGTTTAAGTGTGAGCCATCATATTCTTGTGGGCCTATGAATCGTCTGCTGAAAGTTTTATCCTTATTGAGATATCTCCCTTTTGCTTCTTCTAGTATATTATGGGTTAATGAAAGGATGAAACAAGTTTTATAAAGGTCTTCCAACAGTAGTCGTATGGTTATCAATAAATTAGACGTATCAAGCACTCTCGTTCTGACGAATTCATCCAAACTATCTATAGCCACTATTAGTTCAAACACTTTTTCATTTGTGGATTGGCGACTATAAATTTCTAGTCCATTGTTAATTTCTTTTATTAATTTTTCTCTATCAGATGCTTCTGTATGCGACAATTGTGTTTCATTTATTACAGCATGGATGCTTCTAAGTATAGTCAGATCATCAATCGAATCAAATTGATTCGCGTTGATTATCACAACAAGCCGATTTTCATTTTGTTCAGAGAGGAATTGTATGTAATTAAGTAAATGAGACTTGCCTGATCCCACATCTCCTGAAATATAAGTTACAAGTGGATTCTGCAAGCTAAGATCGAATATTCTCTCCAAAGCTTTAACCATGCGATTCGGTCTTTCACCTATTAAAATATCCCTGTCTCGGGGATTTGCACTTACTGGAAACATAGGATCAGATATATCAAGAGTCATTTCTCCCTTCTTATTTCGAGATAATAGTACCTCCTTCCCTCAATATCTAGCCAATCATCCTCTGTACCAGATGCCGGAGCTCCTTCGATGAGATCTATCAAACCCCTCGCTCGGCAGTCTAGCAGATATTGATTGAATTCTTCAGAGGATATCTCGAGACGTTTACCGATGGAGTTTTTGAGTTTATGTATAATAGGGCGGGTTACAAAATGTGCTTTATCTATTTCTTCGGTTAACACCGTGAAAAAATCGTCAGTTGATAGAGATAATCTCAATCTTGCTGCGATTTCACAAAGGTTATCTAATAAGCACACCAGCATCGCCTTTTCAAAGAACTGCTCAATCGAGCTCCCCTGTCTTTTTATCTCTGCAAGGAGTCTATCATATCTAAGCTCGGTGCTATTATTTTTTTCTATCAATTTAATTTTTTTCATAAAATCTGCAATTCGATCGTCTGTATCATCTCTATACCGGCGTATAAATCCACCGTGGCGCTCTTCATCGATAGTACTCAATAGCTTTTTAATTTCACGAATGTCACCCCTAATACTATCAATTTCTTTTTCTATTTTTAGCAATGTTGGACCTTCTATTTTTCTTTTTTGAGCTGATGTAGTCTCCTTCCTGGCTTTTTCAATAATATCTAAAAGCTCTTCTTCCGTAATCTCACCAGCCTCAACTTTTCCCAGTCCAAGGTTAACCAAATCCTCTGAACTAAATCTTTCTATTCTCTCGCCGAGAAGCTTGCTGGCCACATAAGCAATAGTTTCGGTTTTTTTAACCTTTTCTAATTTATTTTTTAGAAAAATATTTCCACCTCTGAGCTCGTTGACATTTATCTTACCCGCGAGGATTTGTCCCCGTAATCTATTAATCAGAACATCTCGTGACGTATTGCGATCAACCTTCATTCCTACGAGTTTACCAAGATGTTCTCTTTTCAAACCTAATGTTTTGTGCTCTATTCGATCGGAAATCTGAAAGTAATCGACCAAATTGAAGATAGTTTGCTTCTCAATCTCTCCTGTTATCACTTTTTCGGTAATATAATCTATCAACTCATTTGAACTAGAATTATCTTTTAGTGGCAGTTGCAACGTCTGTCTAAGTTCCTTCAACTTATCTATGCTCAGCGAAAGCAAACGAGATTTTATTTGTGCCTTTTCGATTCCACTAACCATTTTCCTCTCCCTCTATATCCCTAATTTAGAGATTATATGCTCCTTAATATTCTTTTCTCGTTCGGCAACAAAATTATCAAAATCATCTGCTTTCATGTATTCATAGGTGATTCCCGAAATTAAGTGTGCCTCTAAAATGTCTTTAACTTTTTCCTCGCTTCCCTTTTTATTAGCTAAATCAGCAAGATATTGTGATGGTTTTTTACTCTTAATCCTATTGTTTGTTTCATCTAGAAGTAAAGTTCTATTTACAACAGAATCTTTAAAGTCCTTGAAAGTCCTACTTTTCTCAGGATCAAGACCTTTAACACCAGTGGGGAATATATGATGATCATTAATTTTTTCATTTGAATAATCCCCCGTACCTACTATTCTCCCTTTAAAGAAATCCTCTGCTTTATTGAGTGCTAAGATGCAGAGGACTGCATTGTAGCGAGCAGACCCCTTTCTAGTATCCTTGAAATCTATTTCGTTAATAAAATCTTGATTTTTCTCGCTAGTTCGACCAATAGGCTTTTGGTTAATAAGCAACTCTTTCCAATCTCGAAAATCTTGTGACATTACACTGTCCGAAGATCCACTGTAGTCTTCAGAAAATACCGCTGACCAATACCATTTTTGTAAAGCGTTTTTAAAAATTATGTTATCTACATCGCCCCCATATTCCCACAAGATCGCTCCTAATACTGGAACTATAGTTGTATTGGGTATATATTCAGCTTTAATAGCGCCAAAATCTGATCCTCCTGTATTCATAATCAATTCTCTCGCTTTTTCGGCATATTTACAAGATTTCATCCATAAACTTTTAAATTCTTTTCCATCTTGTACAAGCGTCTCTTCATATTTATTGCCACGTTGGTCTTTTCGAGTCGTTTTCTGTTCTGGAATTAGGTTATAAATATATTTTGATGAGCAATAGCTTTGTTTTACAAGCGAGATAAGTTTAAGTAAATATTCATTCATATTTGAATCGATGGCTTTGAGCGGTTTATTGTCATAATTTTCCCAAAGGCCCTTTCGTAATTCAACCCCTTTTGGATAAAGAAAAGCATTCATCAAATCAAATGTGGACAATTTCATCCCCTTTGCATTAACTCTCGCAAATATGTTACAAATATCTGGCGGACTCCTCTCACTACTCAATGGATAAAAGACAAAATTGTATTTCAAAATCCTATCGAAAACTTTAAATACTCTGTGTGATGTTATCCCTTCTGGCAACTGCTGTCTGTTATGGTTCAGATAGCTTTCTATCCAACTTTCAAATTCAGTCGAATCTATGTATTTTTGGTTGGGATTCTTATGGTCATATTTAGAAAGTACTGAGACCGGTATTATTCCTGTTTCAGCCCAGTTATCTTTGTATTTGATTATTTGCTCCCAATATTGCGGGTAAGGGTAATATTTATAGGTGATCGCATCGTCGTATTCTTCGTTGAGGACTTTATTTAAATTCAGATAAAATACATAATAGGAGAAACGATTGGGGAATTTTTTCTTCGGGTTATAAATAGCGTAGTATAACGATGCTAATCGTTGCTGTCCATCGAGAATGGCTTGTTTAGGTGTGCCCTTCAGTTCTGCACCCCAGATTGGGTCCCATTTTTCCCGCTGAGCACCCTCAGGATTGAGCTCCCAGAACAGAAGGAGACCGGCGTAATAGTCCTGTAATATTGACTCCAGCAGCTCGCAAACCATTTTCGGTTGCCATTCAAACCCTCTCTGGAAATAAGGGATTACGTACGAACCGTCGTGTACACTTTCAAGTAATTTCTCCACACTCACAGTTCCTGGGTTTTCAGCCATTTTTATTACTCCTTATCCTAGCGGCTAAACTTTGTCTTATCTCCTTATCATAATTCCATTTCGCTTCATTTGTCGTGCAGAGCAAGTAGGCCATTTTTCTAAATGTATCTTTAAATTTATTGATAGTCATTTCGTTTTCACCATCGCCATACTACAAAGTATTTTAGGAGCGTCGTATGGTGACAATCTCTTCTCCTCCTGCTCTTTTATTCGATGCAACCCGTATTGGAAATAGATCTCCTTCAGTCTATCAAATAGTGGTTTGCCATCAATGCCACCTCTTCGTAATCGGCCTAAATGTTGTAAGATTATATTGGGCAAAGGTAAACCAAAAACCTCTTTCAACCGCTCAATGTCTGATTTCACATCTGAATTGTCAATGTCTTCATAATATTGCTGTAGTTTGTTGAGAACATAGCGCTGTTGTGGCTTTAAGGTTTTCATTGCCTCCTGTTTCGTAATTCGCTCACCAACATCCCGTCTAAATCGCTTTATAACTTTCGTAACTGATTGATTAAACCCTCGAGGCAGCAGCAATGGATTCTCACTCTTATCACACTTAATCTTATTCAAGGCGGGGATTATATCCGTCCTTAGTATATTGTCATGTTCGTCGGTGAGGAATATCTTTTGGTAGTCCCCCGCCTGACAGAATATAAAATTAACTCGTTCATTACTACCTTTTGCTGATCGTATCCCGTCCGGCAGATTTTTAATATAGTCAAAATAATCTGGCTCTTTTTCGCGTATCTCGCGTAATAGTTCTTCGGCCTCATTCATACCAAACAGATCTTCTGAAAGCGGATCACTGCTCACCTCAAAATCCTCGAGCTTGTACGACATCTTTTCGTAGATCGCATACATCGCCTCTTCGTTGATCTGCTCGGTTTTATCTAAGATACGCTCATCTTCTCCTATCGTTCTATGAATTTCATCTATTCGGTTTTGGATACGCTCTTTTAATCGCAAATGCTTTTCTAGTTTCGTCTCAGGGAGGAAATTGTTGACATAAACAACATCGGTTAAGGCTCCTATTCTGTCCAATCGCCCGATTCGCTGGATTAATCTTACTGGGTTCCAGTGCAGATCGTAATTGATAACGATGAAGGCATCTTGGAGGTTGAGCCCTTCACTTAAAATATCAGTTGAAATTAATATCCTTATCCCTTTTTCTCCTTCTTTTAGTTCGTATCTATTTGATAGGGGTGCAAATCGCCGGATAATGCTTAATCGATTCTTTTCTTTACTGGTAATCCGTTTCACATCAGCATCTTTAAGGTTATCATAGAGGTATTCGGCAGTATCAGCATACTGGGTGAAAATGAGGACCTTTTCATGGTTCAATGGTGACTGAGGCAATATATTCTTCAAGGTTTGCAGTTTATTATCGCGTTCTGGGTTTATATCCCCCACAGTTGCAAGTATTTCCTTTAGGATTTCTCGGTCGTTCTCAACATCTCGTTTCAATTCGTCGATTTTGAAGGCACGGGCATCGTATTTTTCACTCAATCGTCCCAAAGTTTCTAAGAGCAGTTCTTCATCGTAGCTTTCGGCCTCATAAAGTAACTCCGAAGCCTCATCGCCTGCCGGAATAGTGCCTTTTTCGATTGACTTAATGAAGAGGTCATGTATCCTGAACAGGCGTTTGATAGTCTCTTTGAATGCGTAGATGCTGCTTTCCAGCCGTTTCAAGACCAGCACCTTCATCAAGCCACGTAAATTTTTGCCGATTTGCGCCAGGTCGTTGTATGGCTGCTTGTTCTTGTATTCATTGTGGAGATAATTCCAGAGACCGTATTTCGCAAACGTCAGAGCACGGATATTCTCCATGATCTCGTCGTAAAAGCCGGCGTAGGTGTCGTCTATTGAATACGTCCACGTTTCCAATTCGCGCATGGGGAAATAGAAGGGCTTGCCTTGAATCCTAATAAATAGCCGTCCGCGTTCGTCCGCTTCGCCGTACCATTTCAATATATGCCGCCTCGTTCTTCGAATCAGGATATAGCGTAACAATTCTTGGAGTCGCCTGTTCCCGGACTCAACCTCGTGGAAGAATCGTTTGAGATTCGAGGGCTCAATGGGTATCAGTGTCTCTTCATTGTGATGGAATAATTTTATTTGATGATAGATATCCTCGTGGGTGTTGTTCCGCGGTGTTGCAGTTATAAGAATGACCTTTTTACCGTAGAGGTAGGGCTGCAAATTCTTGTAGCGGTTGGTGTTGGGGTATCGCAAGTTATGACTTTCATCAATGAGCACGGTGGTGAGATTGCGGTATATCGGATCATTGATCAAGTCGATCCTTTCCTGGCTTATCTTGCCTAGGGTCAGTATTTCAGCGAGTATGCCGTATTCGCGACAGAAGTCCTTCCAGGTATCTTCTAACGATTTCGGGCATACGATGAGCGGTCTGTCGCCGTGGACCATTTGCAGATGTTTTAACAGTGCGGTTCCGATGTAGGTCTTGCCGGTTCCGACGACATCGGCGACGAACACGCCGCCATAATCATTCAAGATTTGGAGCGCCTGTTTCACGGCCACGATCTGGAACGTGGTCAACGGAGGCATGGTGCGTTCCCAGAGCAGCTCTTCCGCAACTTCTACCTCCAAGCGATCCTTCAAGAGATGGTAGAGCGTCTTGATATAGATGTCATACGGTCTGACCGTCTCATTCAGTGCCCACGATTTAGCCAGCTCGTCCATTAATTCTTTATCGAACTCCTCGGATTGGTTCCAGAGTCCGTAGAACCATTCGGTCAGCTTCTCATGATTGCTGTTGCCGGGGACGAGCGCATTTAATTCCGTGTTGTCCGATAAGCCTCCTAAACTCAGATTACTGGAACCGATTATGGTATTGCCTCTATCGTGACGGCCGTCAGGATAATCGAAGATGTATGCCTTGGAATGCAATCTGCCAAGCGTGTAAATCCTGATCTTGATTTTTTCGCGTGCAATGAGTTCCCTCAGTGTCCGAAGCATCTGCTCATTCTCGTCGGTTTGGTCAATTAAGCTCAAGCTGGTTCGTATTCCCTCTTGCGTTTCCGCAACGGCGAGTTTTCGTTTCGACGGCGGCTTGAATAATTGCTTATTCAACTCGTCTTTTACTGTCAGCAGATTCATGTGCGCTTCAGCTAACTGCTCGATGGTTTTACGGCTCGAGATATTGCCGATCAGGAGTTTGAGCTCGTTCAGGTGTTCCACTTCCTCCATCAGCGGTGCCAGACCGCTGGTGAAGAAATAGCCGACGGCGAACTTCGCACTCACTGAGTCTCTGAGCAGCCCTTTTACGTGGTCTAACAGGACGCTTTCGCGGTTATCGATGATGTCATGGGTTGGCATTCGATCACTCCTCATTTATCTCCACGGTGTAGCTTTCTTTACTGCGATTGTTCATGTGGCTGCATCCACCCCTCTCCTTTGGTATGGGCATTTTTACACGTTCAGCACGTACGTGCAAATAGTGCACGGTGGTTGCACGGCAGTTGCACGCTAAGCCCTCTCATAATAGTTCGCCCTCCCCTTTCCTCTTCTCTGCTTTTGGTAACCTTTCCATAAATCTGCTGTACTCAACTACAATTACGTTTCTTGCTACATTTCCTATCTTATTCATTTCAGAAGCACCTATGAGATATTTCATAATCCTAGTCGCCATACTCAACAAATCATTAGGGACAACAATAATTCCAAAATAACCTAAAATAGATGCATTGATGATATCTCCTACCAAGTGTTTTTCGCTTCCTGAATATTCGATCTCAATAGCTAAAAGACACCGTGGATTTTGATTGTGATTGTTTTTATCGAAGATGTTCTGGAAAAAGTTTGTATGATGATTAAATGAATTCTCAATTTCCCCTCTTTCTTGTTCTGCTTGGTTTTCCGTATGTATATTAAAAGGCCCCACAGCGATATCTGGATATGGTGCATAAATCTCTCCAAATTTTAGCCAATCTTTATTTTCGGCATAAGATCTCCATTCTTCTTTGACATCCTGTTCAGAAAATATTTCTTTTAATTGGTTTACTATTTCCCTCTTAGCATCATCAGCCCATGACATATTATCGCCCTTTTACACACTCCTCGCCTTCTCCAATCGCTGTTTTACCAGCTCACAAACACTCCAGTAAACCTCTTTCCGCTCCTCTTCTGTAAAGCCAAGTTCATCAAAGATAATATTGTCGAGTTTTGCCCGGTCTGGCAAGGGATACGGCTCCTGCTCTCTTATTGGCTTGTCTTGATCTATTCCGCATTCTCCGAAAATTGATATTATCGGCCTATCTATGTATTCTTCTTTTCCAAAGGAAATATTTGCAACTAACGCATCTTCAACAACGCTCACATCAATATCTGCTATTGCTTGGGCACCTGTTAATTGCCTACAGGTTAGTTCAATATAAAATCTAAATAGGGTGGAGTTGATAAACCACAATAAATCCTCTTTTTTTATGCGTTTAGCAAATATTCCATACTGCTTTTTGTCCTCAAATAGCCTGTGTACGTTGAAATACACCAAGAAACGTTCACCTATTTTAGATGGAAATATTAATTCAGCCGGCTTCCAATTTTTCCCCAAATTAAACCAACAATCACGTGATTTACAAGTCGGTCGTTTATTATATTGGTTGAATTCTCCGTAGATAACATAATCAAATAAATAATATTTATTTAGCTCTTCTTTTGATAAATGACAAAATATTGCCAATTTTTTAAATACACCTTTATCATAAATTTTTATCTTTTTCAATTGCTTTAAGGAAAATATTATTGGCTTCAAAAACGCCTCTTCGACTAAAAACAATTGAAAATCTTCTTCGTCACCCTTAAACTTTGATGGCTTAATTACTCGAAGGCCTGCTTTTCTAATCTCTTCTATCGTTTGAAAGTTTTTAATATTCTCTATTCTGCTCAGATCTGGATTGTCATTTGTTACATCCTCAACATAGAAGAACTCATTCGCTCCCGTTTTAATGCCGAATCTCACCTCAGCAATATCGCCAAGCCGCACCAGTTTTCCTCTGCCCTTCTCCAGAATCGTGAAGAAAATGTCAGGAGCTCGCAGATATTTGCCACCCCACTTATTCCCGGCATAGGTGCCGATAAAAGCAGACCCGCTGAGCTCTGTCTGTTTCTTTTTCTCACCTTCTAGCCCATCGTTCCAGAGTTCACCCTGTGTTATCGGGATGCACCTGAAGTCAGCGGTTGTCAGCTTCTCGTTCGCAGCAGCGAGTGTTAGCAGGTTGGTCGTGGTGATGACCTTCTCAAAGGGCTTCTTAAAGGCAACGAACTTTGTCAAGTTCTCCCACAACTTCGTGCCGTCTGCAGGTCGTTTGAAGAGGGCGATAATGGTGTTAATGCTCGCTTCCTCGAATGACCGCTTGGCATGGTTGTCGTAGATCGCTTTTACTTCGATGTTCCTGAGCAGAAATTCCTGCAAGTTCGCGCCGAATCCGACGTCGAGCCACGAGTTGGATGAGATGAAGCAGAACACGCCGCCGGGTTTGAGCAAGCTCAAACCGTGATAGTAGAAATAGACGTACACGTCGCTCTTCAAATTTTTCTTGTACTCATCGCCCCACTGCGCTATGACGCTCCGTACCAACGCCTCTTTGTAGTCCTTCTTCACCTCGGTGGTGATCTCCTCTTCAGGTTTATCCAGTGGCGCGATCTTCTCTTGCCGCACGTACGGCGGATTGGCAATCACAATGTCAAACCCGCCATCGGCAAAGACCTCAGCGAAATCAATTTCCCAGAAGAATTTCTTCTTGAGTTCACCAGATTGCAACGTTTGGAGTAATTCTTGCAGTCGCTCTTTCTCCCGCTCAAGCTTGAGTTTATCCTCTGTTCGCTTTTTGTCTGAGGCAGTGATAGCAGTTTGCGCGTAGTCGAATCGCTG
>Ga0172363_10004411_pt1 | contig 11385 bp, 8 predicted proteins | sample LakKivs2_kivu2a2_FD_114541 | JGI IMG/M metagenome (GOLD analysis project Ga0172363, IMG submission 114541) | Sediment microbial communities from Lake Kivu, Rwanda - Sediment s2_kivu2a2 | ecosystem: Environmental > Aquatic > Freshwater > Lake > Sediment | place: Rwanda: Western Province, Lake... | reverse complement strand
TTCTTGGTGGTGCACCCGAAAGAACCGAAAAGGAGGGTTTTGTCGGGGACGAGTGGGATGCATGACCGCTTTTGCCGAAGATTTAGCACCTGCAGGAGTTTTGGTGCGGCTTTGAGGAAGCCCGTCGTCAGGCGCAGCTCGTTACCGGAGATTATCTCGTGGAAGAGGTGAAGTGGCAGGTATAAAAAGTGCCGCAGAAGAAGTGAGCGGTCTGTCAGGTTCAGCCATGTGAAGAGGAAATGATTTCGTGCGGTCAGACTTGTGACACCCTCTTTGCCATAAACTTTCATAAGCGAGCCTTTGCCGAGATGATATGCGAGCGCTCGCGGCTCGTAAATCAGTTTATAACCCATCTTTGCGGCGCGGTAGGAGACATCATAGTCCTCCCAGTATGCGGGCTTGTAAATCGCCGAGAACCCGCCGAGCGCGAGGAAGACATCCCTGCGCATTGCGCAGGCGCCCCCCTGTAAAAAGAGCGTGGGCGAGGCATCCGGCGAATCCTCATAGTCAAGCTCGATGAGACCTCGTGAAAAATGTGCGGTCATATTCAGGTGATTCGGCGCACCATCCGTCCAGTTCACCGTGCGTGCGCTGACGCCGAAAATTCGCCTATCTGCGTCATTTTCAAAATGCTCCAGCAGGCGAGGGACGAAATCCTCGCGCACCACAAGGTCATTGTTCGCAAGGATTATGATGGACGCTTTTGCTTCATTCACCCCGCGGTTCACACTGGCGCCAAAACCGCAGTTTTGCTCGTTTATCAGGAGCCGGACGTCCGGAAAAGTGCTGGCGATGATGCGTGGTGCGGCGTCAGTGCTTGCGTCATCCACGACAATCATCTCAAACGGTTTGCCTGTGGAGCGCGCTGAGAGGAGCAGTGACGAAATTCCGCGCGCAACAAACTCCGCGCCATTCCAGTTCGGCATCACTATGCTGAAAAAGAGATTTGAAAAGTTTTCTTTACTCATAGGCAGTTAATATGTAAGTCCATTGGTCGTGCTCGTGTCAATAACGGTGTGGTAAAAGATGTCGGATTTTGAGTTAATAACAGAATTCACCCCGCAGGGCGACCAGCCGCGTGCAATTGAGAAACTCGTGGCGGGAGTTGAGCGCGGCGACAGGTGGCAGGTGCTCCTCGGCGTTACGGGGAGCGGCAAGACCTTCACCATGGCGAACGTGATTGCGCAATGCGAACGTCCGGCGCTCGTGCTTGCGCCCAATAAAATCCTCGCCGCCCAGCTTTATCGCGAATTCAAGACGCTTTTTCCGCACAACGCCGTTGAATATTTCGTCAGCTATTATGATTATTATCAACCGGAGGCATATCTACCCGTCACGGACACATACATTGAGAAGGATTCCTCCATCAATGACGAGCTTGACAAGCTCCGCCTCGCCGCTACCAAGTCGCTCCTTGAGCGGCGCGACGTCATAATAGTGGCAAGCATCTCCTGCATTTACGGCATCGGCTCGCCGGAAGACTTCCGCCAGATGGTGCTCTTCATTGAAAAAGGCGAGAAGGCGGAGCGCAATTCACTTCTGCGCCGCTTTGTTGAACTTCAATATCAGCGCAATGACATTGACTTTTTCCGCGGGACATTCCGCGTTCGTGGAGATGTGGTGGACGTTTTTCCCGCTTATGAGACCCGCTCTGCCGTCCGCATCGAATTTTCCGGTGACCGCATAGACGCCATCTGGGAGATTGACCCCCTGCTTGGCAAAAAAGGGCGCGGGTTGAACCGGGTCGCACTTTTCCCCACGTCGCATTATGTAATCGAGCGACCAAAACTTGAGCGCGCCATTGAATCAATCCGCGAGGAGCTTCGTGAGTGTCTGCAGGAACTCCGCTCCGCAAACAAACTGCTTGAGGCACAGCGCCTTGAACAGCGCACCATGTTCGACCTTGAGATGATTGAGGAGATGGGATACTGCTCCGGCATTGAAAATTATTCCCGCCATCTCACGGGGCGCAAACCGGGAGAGCCGCCATTCACGCTTCTCGATTTTTTCCCGCAGGATTATCTTCTCTTCATTGACGAGAGCCACATCTCCGTTCCGCAGGCGCACGGGATGTTCAATGGCGACCGCAACCGCAAGTTGACCCTTGTGGAATATGGCTTCCGTCTCCCATCCGCCCTCGATAACCGCCCACTGAAATATGAGGAGTTCGAGAAGCGCATGAACCAGACCATATTCGTTTCCGCCACGCCTGCTGAGTATGAGATTAAAAAAGCGAAAGGCGTTGTCGTTGAGCAGGTGATTCGTCCAACCGGACTCATTGACCCGGAAATCTCTGTCCATCCTGCGTCAAATCAGGTGGATGACCTCCTCATTGAAATCAGGAGGCGCGTTGCGGAAAAGCAAAGGGTACTCGTCACAACACTCACCAAGCGCATGGCGGAGGAGCTCACGGATTATTACAGTGAATTGGGCATGCGGGCAAAATACATGCACTCGGAGATTGATACCATAGAGCGCACAAAACTCCTGCGCGACCTGCGCCGCGGGGATTATGACGTCTTAATCGGCATCAATCTTTTGCGCGAGGGGCTCGATTTGCCGGAGGTCTCGCTCGTTGCGGTGCTTGACGCCGATAAGGAGGGATTTTTACGCTCCACGCGCTCACTCATTCAGGTCTGCGGGCGCGCCGCACGCAATGTGGAAGGCACTGTGATTTTATACGGCGATGCCGTGACGCAATCCATGCACGAGACCATTGAGGAAACAAGACGCCGCCGCGCACTTCAAAAGGAATTCAATGAAAAGCATGGTCTCACGCCCACAACCATCAAAAAGGCGATAACCGATATTCTCGATAGCATTTATGAAAAAGATTACGTCACTGTCCCGCTTGAGGAGGGGAAGGTTTTAGAAAAAGTTGAGTTCAAAGACCCGGTGAGACTTGCGAAGCGTATCGAGGCGCTCAAGAAAAAGATGCTTGAAGCCGCCCGCGACCTTGAATTCGAAAAAGCCGCGCGATTTCGCGATGAACTCTTTGACTTGGAAGAAAAGATGAAAAACCTTCAGTGACATTGCAACAGACGTAGGCTGGTTGTATGATAATAAAACAATGTGACTGAAAAAAATACAGGCGAAATGCCGGACATTTTTTGCGGGTTTATGAAAATGGACGACTTATATCTGGCATGAGTCTGGCATTAAAAGAAGTCATTCACCACAGAGACACAGAGTTCACAGAGACTTTTTAATATGTTCTTGTTTCATTGAACTCTGTGCGCTCTGTGACTCTGTGGTGAATCTCATATAATCTTAGAGAAAGGAGGTGCGCCACGATGAAGATGAATAAAATCCATTGGGTGACCCTTTCGTTCCTCGCTGTCGCCTGTTTGCTGAGTATCTCCGCATCTGCAAGGGAGACGATATCACTCGAAGCCCGGAAGTTCACGGAGGGTCGTGGACGCTCCATCATCGTCACGCCCAATTATGACTTGCAGGTCGGCATCTGGACGGAAAACCCCTCCTATTTCATCGGTGATAACATCAACATATTTTTCAATGTCAACAAGGATTGCTTTATTTATGTCTTCAATATCGACACCGATGGCGTCACTCGCATGATATTCCCGAATTATTACGACAATGACAATTTTGTTCGCGCCGGCACGTATTCCATCCCTGGCGGGAATTACAACTTTGAGGTGACCGGACCGGCGGGACGCGAGTATCTGCGGGCAATTGCCGTGAGAGAGCGATTTGGCTTTATGAAGGACTTTGAGAGATTTGCCCCCCATGAACCCTTTCCGCTCATTCCAGGCGGTGTGGATGGTTTTCGCCTGAGGATTCAGAGTCAGGAGGAACAACCACAGCCCGTTCAGCCAAAAGAGGAACGCACCCCTTCGAAAACGGGCAAACTCGGTATTGTCCCTGCTCCCGTCATCCCGCGCCCCCGGTTTCGTGAATATGCCGAGAGCTACACCTCCTTTTACGTCCGTCCACGCTGGCTGGGCGATGATGAACATTATTACATTAGCCCCGAGCACACCCATAAAATCAAGTTCCGCTCAGTGCCCGATGACGCTGATGTTTACATCGATGGACAGTATTATGGGAAGTCCTCAAAGAAGGTCAGGCTTTCCTATGGTCCGCATAAGGTCAGAATGCGGAAGAGGGGATACTATGATTGGGTGCGCTCCGTCTATGTTGATGAAAAATCTCCGGATACCATAACCGCATATCTCCAGAATTCTCACTCTGATTTGTGGCTTGACTATCATAAGGAATGGGACCTGGAGTTCAGGGACTGGCGGTATAAAGAGAGGGAGCGGGAGGGAGAGCGAGCCTTGCCCGGCGCGCCTAAAAAGCAACTGGAGCTGAAAATACAGGTGCCGTTGAAGGGTCAAAAAGCACCCACACTTACTCCAAGTCCCTCCTCAAAACAGGCGGAGGAAAATGATGAGGAAGTCATTGAGGAAAAGAGGTAGGATTTCCTTTTCTCAAAAAACAGTAACCGCCGATGCATCCGCCTCAGGCGAATTTATCGGCGATTTTATATTCTTAATGGTAGCGGTGGGGGGACTCGAACCCTCGACTCTGCGGATATGAGCCGCATGCTCTAACCATCTGAGCTACACCGCCACGAACCGGGCATATGTGAGATGAGAAAAGGAGGCGATTGGACTCATTAATTGTCCAACCGCCTCTCATTTTTTAATCTGGTAGCGGGGGACGGATTCGAACCGCCGGCCTTTGGGTTATGAGCCCAACGAGCTACCAACTGCTCCACCCCGCGGCAAAATCTGCTTTCAATAACCCTTTCCCACAGGCATAAAAAGCGAGAAATTGTTTACTCCCGCGGAGTCTTTTGTGTCAATAGTAAATTTGTCTAACCCCAGACCTGACGCTTCATTTTACACCGTCAATAGTTACCTTCTGTATTGTGACCATGGAAAATTCCGTTTCCAATGCCAGAAAGTCCCCATTGAGAATGCCCAGCCCAGTCTCATCTTTGCCAGTCCATAACTGTTTATCGTCAATCCAGACGGTGATGGTAGGGATTTCTCCGACCATTTTTACTTTCAGGAGATGGGGCGCGGTGTTATCTCCAAGGTCAACTTCTTTCTTCTCTAAAATCAGCGTATATTTCCCATGATGTCGCCGGCATACTCCAAACATTCCCTCTTTTAACACAATTTCGTAATAATTATTTGCATCCTTAAATCGGGGCAAAATCCAGGCGTATGCGGGACCGTATTCCTTTTTTGCCTTTACTTCGATCGTCAAGTCACGCGGCTGATGATTAATGTTCAGCAGGAAAGAGCGACCGCGCATGTTGGTAATGCGTGAACCGCTGTCAGTGTATTCATTTCCATCGCCCTCAGTGATGTGAACCCAGTCAGTTCGCGATTCATCCTCGCGGAAATCGTAAGTCCTGCCTTGCTGAGCTACGGTGTCTACTTTTTTCTGTCCCAGCATAAATGGAACGCAAATGATTAGACACGATAATAAGGTAAATCCGAGTTTCACGTTTTTTCTCAACATCATCATTTCCTCCTGAAATAAATATATTAGAATCTCTGAAGAATTAGACAGTAAAAAAGGATATTTGTTCAGCTATTTATAGGGATTTTGTGTTGTTATTCAGTAAAAGGGGAGTTTGTCCAGCGCGCCGCCGGAGCCAGTTGATGCTTCGTAGTATCGGGCGACGAGAGACGAACCATTGCTCAAGCCGATACTTGCCGGGGAAGTTCAGAAGCATAATCCCGATTAGAATCGTCAACATTCCCTGACCCGGTAGAACGAGCATGATAATGCCGGTAATAATGAAGACATACCCGAACAGATTTTTTCAAATCAGCAACACCCATCGTATCACTGAATGCTGACCGGTCAACTGCTTCTTGTGATGCCTTCCGTGTGCGAAATAGTCGGATGGAATTCGCACCACCAATAGTGGAACAATTATCATCGTTGCAACGAAGGTCACGATTGATGTGCTGGCAATCAACCAGATTATTCCCTCGTGACTATGAATCCACGCGCCCATGCGGATAAGCCTGCAATAATTCAAAATGGTTGGGGAAGATGGAAATTATCGATTGGAACATTATGGTCAATTTACTCATTATGGGTATTATTTTATCTTCACAGATTATGTAGATTTTGTCTCTTCCACGTGGAACCCGATTTGGCGTTTTGGCTTTTCAGGATGACTGAGAAGTTGACGAATCGCTTCGAACACAATTTTAAATTGTTGGTCGTATAGTTTTTCCATTGCTTCCAACTTCCGAGCCAACTTGATATTGGATTCAAGCAACTCCCGCAGGCGAACAAATGTCCTCACAATTTGAACGCTGACTTGGACGGCTCTCTTGCTGTTCAGCACATTGGCAAGCATCAATGCACCGTGCTCCGTAAAGGCATACGGCAAGTAAGGAGAGAAACGTAGCTTTTTGAGGTGGTCGCAATTTGCGACCACCTCGATTTTTTCTTCCTGTGTTAGTTCGAACATGAAGTCAGAAGGGAAACGGTCAAGATTACGGCGAACCTGTTCTTTCAGACGTTTTGTTGTTATGCCATAAAGCAGAGCAAGGGCAGCATCGAGCAAGACCTTTTGTCCTCTTATAAATAATATGCCCTGTAGGATGCGTTCTTGTGGGATTATTGTTATATTTATCATTACTCCTGTTCCTCTTTTAACAGATCCTATAGCTCGATGTAGATAATACCCATAGGATATGCATTTTACTTCTGTGGAGGGTTGGAATCTTCGCGCTCGACAAGGACGATGTGTTCTCCGGGGTGCGCCATCCTGAATCGATTCCGAACGGCAATCTCGTTTTCCTCTTTGCCACTTTCAAGAAACCGCTTCTCCTCCTCAAGGTCGTTCAACCTTTTCTGGAGTACCTTCACCTTTGCAAGTTCGTGGTTACGAACTTTGTAGCTCTCAATGAATTCCTGCAGATTTCGCCTGTTGACGCTCAGCCAGATTATAAGGATGATTCCGAGGAGAAGGAGACTTAAGTAACAGAGCAGACGATTTCCCTGAAAAAGAACCTTAAAGATTTTCATGGCGAACGCCCCCAACGGGAACAGGAACAGACTGATAAAGGACAACATCAACTCGTCCAACAACGAATCAAATGTTAAGAATTGTTCCCGCGGCGTGTCAATAATCATTTTTTCTTTCTCAGAAAAAATTAATTTTCACCACAGAGTCACGGAGGACACAGAGTTTTAGAATCTTAGTGACCGCCTCAGGCGGACTGTGGTGAATAATGATCTTATTGATGGAAATATTTTATTGCCTCGATGTGTGAGAAGTAATAATCATTGTATCTGTCATGCGTGATAAGTTTTGATGGTAGAGGGATATTGCAATCGAACGCAACGCTGGGACACTTTTGGAATTTGACCGGGTTCTTGCCGCAGGGGCGCAATATGCCTTGACGGAGCCCGCAAGGGAACGCTTCCGCACCTTACTGCCCCTGACATCCCTTGCCGACATTCATGCGGAACAGGAACTCCTCCGCCAGATGCTTTTTATCATGGATAAAGGCGACAGTGCGCCTGTGGATGGGCTTCGTGACCTCCGCAACCATTTGGAAAAACTCGGCTCCGTCGGCGTTTCTCTTTCCGGGCAGGAGCTCCTTGACCTTGCCGTATTCCTTGATGGCGTAAGGGAACTGAAGAAATTTGTTGCGCGCCATCGTGAAAGCGCCCCCGCAATCCATGATGCCTTCATCGGTTTCACACCCATTCCTGAACTTGCAAAGTCCGTTCACTCGGCGATTGATGATGAGGGCAACGTCCGACCCGATGCCTCGTCGGAACTCAAGAAACTTTATCAACAGGAGCGCGCCGCTGATGAGCGGATACTGAAGGAGCTTAACCGCCAGATGCGTCTCTGGAGCGCACAGGATGTCCTTCAGGATAATTATTACACCGAGCGAGGCAGACGCTATGTGTTGCCCGTGCGCACAAGTGCAAAGAGCCGTCTGCGGGGCATTGTCCATGACATATCCGGCAGTGGCGAGACCTTTTTTATAGAGCCACTTGAAATCGTGGAGCTCACAAATGACCTTGCCACCATCCGCTTGAAGATTCAGGTGGAGATACATCGCATCCTTGCAGAGCTGACCGGATCCGCCCGCGCCCATCTTGAGACCCTGCAACTGAATGCACGCCTCGCCTGTGATTTTGATTTCCTCCATGCCAGAGGGCGTTTTGCCGAGGAATATCAGTTCTCCATACCTGAGATGACAGAAGAAGGTTCTTTGAATCTTTTGCGCGCACACCATCCCCTCCTTTATATGAAGGACAAAAGTTCATCCGTCCCTCTCACGCTTCGTCTGAGGGAAAAAGATAATGTTCTTGTTATCAGCGGTCCCAACGCAGGTGGAAAGACCACCGCACTGAAAACTATCGGACTCCTTTCCATGATGGCGCAGGCGGGTCTGGCAATACCTGCTTATCCGGACAGTTCTCTGCCCCTTTTCTATAGATGGTTTGCGGACATTGGCGATGCACAGGATGTCACCGAAGGTGTCAGCACATTCTCCGCACACGTGCGCAACATGTCCAGCATCCTGCGCGAGGCGAATGAGAAAAGTCTCATCCTGCTTGATGAACTCGGGACTGCCACCGACCCTGTTGAGGGTGGGGCGCTGGCGGTGGGAATCCTTGAAAAATTATCACGTCGTGCCGCGCTCATAATCGCCACGTCACATCTCTCACCGCTAAAGGCATGGGCGCATGAATTCGCCGGTGCGCGCAATGCGTCATTTCGTCTTGATGAGAAAACTCACCAGCCAACTTTTCAGTTAATGATGGATATCCCGGTGCAAGCGAGGCATTCCACATTGCTCATCGTGAGGGACTTCCCCGCGATATCCTGAAGCGCGCCTCGGAGCTCCTGCCAAAAGGAGAGGCGGACCTTTCCCACATTGTGGAATCTCTCCAGAGAAAGGAAAAGGAAATCGGGGAGAAGAAAAGGGAAATTGCCACCCTTGTTGAGGGACAAAAAGTCCTGCGTAACCGCATCAGCGAGCTCCAGGAATTTTTAAAGGAGAAGGAAAAGCGTCTTACGGAGGAGATGCTTGAGGCGAAGGAGAAAATCCTCAGCGAGGGGCGCGAGTTCATTGAAAAGCAAATCGCCAATCTGCCCACACGCAAAGAGGCAACCACCGCACGTCAGGCGATTACAAAGGAACTCCAATCGGTTTACAAAGAACAGCGGAAAATTCAGGAGGCAAAATTCCGCGCCATCGCTCCATCAGAATTTAAGAGCGGGCAGACGGTTTACCTCCCACAGCTAAACGAGTATGGTGAGATAAAAAAGATTGACAGAAAAAAAGGCACTGCCGTTATCACCGTCAGGGAGATGGAGGTCACCACCCCATTGTATCATCTGAGAATCCCTGAAGAAGAGACAACCCCGCGCCAGAAGGCGCCACGGATTTCTTATACAAGAAAAGAAAGTGTCCATTTAGAACTTGACCTGCACGGTATGAGGGTGGATGAGATGCTCGCCGCGGTTGATAAACATCTGAATGATGCCTTGCTCGCAGACGCACCTTATGTGAAGCTCCTGCACGGTGTTGGGACGGGCATCCTTCGCCGCGCACTGCATGAATATCTGCATAATCACCCCGCTGTGAAGGAATACCACTTCGGCTCTCCCGAGGAGGGCGGTGGGGGCGTAACCATTGTCAAGTTCTGATTGCCCGACTCATTTATTGCGGCAGACCGAGCTGATAATAGGGAATGAGGATGCGGATATCATCGGAGCCGACCTGGTCATTCTGGTCGGTCTTATCAGGTCCATTGCTGTGGATCTCGCCGAACATGTTTCCCGATTGGGCGCTCTTCTTCAGTGTGTAACGAAGTGCTCCTCCCCAGCGGTCAAGGAGGGGCAGGGTTTTTTCTTCAATATAGGGACCTTTCCACCCCGGCAGACCCGGGTTTTCCATCAGGGCGGTGAAGTTCATCTCATTTGAGGGGAAGACGCTGGTGTCACGGGCGAATTTCAGAAATGCCTCTTTATATCTATCAAGTCTATCCGCCTCTTTATTGACAATGATGGTGCGGTTGGCTTCATTCATGATTTTCTCATATCTCTTCTGGTCGTCGGCAACGGTCTTTGCCATTGCGTCAATCTGTTCCCCACCCACTATAAACCGGGATGAGATATTCTGGTGAATGTCCAACGCCCAGGCATCCCACTCCGTCCATTCATTTATCTCGTCGGGAAGGACGGGCTTTGGGGCGGTGAGGCGACCGGATGGGTCAACTGTGACGGACTGGTTTGCGGGGACGACGGCTTCCGCTCCACCAGCGGCACTTGTGACATAAACGCTCCCGTCAAAGACCGCAAGACGCGAGCGCGGTCCCTCATCAAGACTCACCTTGAAGAGCGTCCCGCGCACACCTGCAACGAGGTCAGGCGTCTTGACCGTATAATTGACCACGCCGCCTCCGGGCGTGATATTATTCCAGATGCGTCCACCCATCAGTTCAATCGTCACCCTTTCACCCTTCTCATCCATGGCGACAAGAATCATTTGCGAATTGGGAGGGAGACGGAGTTCACCGCGTCCGCGCAATTTCATCTTCGTCTTGCCCATTGCCGTCCTCACGGCATCCTTGACCTTGAGCTGGACGTTCTCCTGTGCCGTAGCCCAGTCCGTGCCTTCCGTCATGATGAACACATCCTTAACCACGCCGAACAGCACGCCATCATATCCTGAGACAATCTCGCCGGATGAAGAGACGGGTCGCTCGGAAATTTTCGGTTTTGGCGTGGGGGTGGGGATTGGAGATTTTGCGTTTGGCGAAGGGCTAAGTGTTTTATTTGATTGAGGGGTTTGCCCGAAGGCATTTACAAGAGGCAGTATGAGCAACAAAATGGCAAACTTGAAGAAAAAGAAATTAAATTGATGTTTATGCGTTGGCATATTGGCACTCTTGTTATTTGATATGCACCATTCGCCTCAGACAGTCACGGTGAATTTTAAAACTCTCTGTTCCTGTTTGATTCATTATGGGAACGAAGGATAATTCGCCGATATCACAGTTCCCGTGCCACTGTCGAGTCCAGGGGCTGTTGTGTTGCCTGAAAGCTGATTCATCCCCACGATATTGTTGTTACTACCTGCGGTGATGTTGATTCCATAATTCGCATTTCCCCTGCAGACATTGCTTAGAACGACACACTCGCTGCTGTTCCCGCTAAAATGAATTCCATGCACAGCGTTATCGTAGCAGAGATTCCCCTGAAGGGTGTTGTAATTACTTGTTGAGCCAATTCGTATTCCAGACGCGCTGATGGATGATTTGCAGAGATTTCCGCTGATGGTGTTAGCATTGGAGTTGGAATTGATATATATTCCATAGGTGCTGTTTGCGATGCAAATATTCCCGCTGAGC
>Ga0172363_10004406_pt1 | contig 11392 bp, 14 predicted proteins | sample LakKivs2_kivu2a2_FD_114541 | JGI IMG/M metagenome (GOLD analysis project Ga0172363, IMG submission 114541) | Sediment microbial communities from Lake Kivu, Rwanda - Sediment s2_kivu2a2 | ecosystem: Environmental > Aquatic > Freshwater > Lake > Sediment | place: Rwanda: Western Province, Lake... | reverse complement strand
TTGAATATACTAAAGTATTCCCATCTCCTACCGTAATCTTTTTAATGTTTGCGGTGATAAATCCACCGACAGCACTTGGCTTGAAGTGTTTTATTCCAGTATAACCCTTTGAAGATTGTCCAGCGTAACAATTATAGATAGAGCCACTCGTACCGATACAACTAACCATTGTCTCGTCATTAGCAGATGGGTGATGTTTCAACACAAAAATTTTTGAGTTAGTAGATAAAGCTACTTGTCCAACTAATTCAGCGTCTCTCATATCTACAATTACATTTGTAGGTATGATTATATTTTCACTATAAGCCTCTCCATCTAAAACATAAACCACATCACCAGATACACAATTTTCTAAAGCTTTACTAATAGTTAAGAAAGGTTTATTTGTAGTATTGCCATTGTTAGAATCATTTCCTTCTTTAGAAACAAAGTAAGTATGAGGGTATTGTATTTCGTCTATTAAATCATCAACTTCTGTTTTATTATAAGTTTCATTCTTTGTATATGAATTGTTTATAGAAGTCATATTAGCATAGACTTCATTGAATTGATTAGTGAGATTAAGATTGGTATCAGTTATACTTTTATTGATAGCACTAAGATTATATCTTGTCTCATTTATATATTCAGTATAATTAGCAAAATTAGAATAGTTAGAATTATTTACCGTAGCATTTATTGCTCCAGTAATTGTCCCAGTAACTGTTAAGTCTCCTCCTACATTAACATTTCCAGTTGTATTAATAGTTCCTGTAGTTAAAGAATTAGTACTAACATTATCTGCAGTAACATTTGTTGCATTGATATTTGCATGAACCCAATCTGCAGTTAGATTCTTATTATTCAAATCCACATTTTGTGTAGAACCATTGAATGGAACATAAACGCCAGTTCCATTCGACCTTGCGTCAATAGTTGCATTCAAGGCTGTCTCATTAAAACTAATATTATTTCCGTTCGTTGATAAATATTGTGGAGTATCAGTTCCAGTTATAAAACTATATATCTTATTAGCTAGCTCTGTGAAGACAGAAAGATTAAGATGATAATATTGTCCAGTAGCACCACCTTGAAGTCCCGCCAAAGCATTGTGTTGTGTAGTCGAGATATTTATATTTGTCGAGTTTATAATCACAACTCCTTCAGTTATCCCTACAGAATAAATAGTTTGATTACCTAAGACTTCCAAAGCACTAGCTGATGGATAAAAAAAAGAAGAAAAAGAAACTACCAAAATTAAAAATAAAGATAGGAGAATGAGAAACCTACAACTAAATAGACTTCCATTTGCCATAGAATCTCTCATGTATTATTGACCTCCCTTTAAACTATTCCTGCTTGTCTCAATGAGCTGTATGTAACTGCAATTCCAATTCCAAGAATTCCTAATGCAAAGAATCCAGGAACCATCCTAAGCACAGTTGCTCCCCATGTAGTAGAGTTGTAAAGGTCTCCATTAGTTACTGCTACAGTATTAACTTGCTGAGCGATTGGGCCTACTAGAGAAACACCGATTAATATTGCAACGAACCCACCTATTAAATTTGCTATCATTTTGTATGAACATAGCCTCCTATAAGAAATTGGTTTACTTTTATCTTTATAAACATAGTCGGTAATTCACTACTGATTAATTACTAGTAGAATAATAAAGAAAAATAGAAAAAGAAAAAAAGACGATAACGATTTCGGCCAGAAGTTTCAGTTAAGTTTTCTTCTGCAATGCCTACTTGTCGTCTTAATCAAAAAATTCAAGCGGGGTCTTTAAACGATTCCAGCTTGTCTCAATGCACTGTATGTAACAGCTATTCCAATTCCAAGTATACCCAATGCGAAGAAACCAGGTACCATTTTAAGTACTGTTGCTCCCCATGTAGTAGAGTTGTAAAGGTCTCCATTAGTTACTGCTACAGTATTAACTTGCTGAGCGATTGGCCCAAGTAAGGAAACACCGATAAGTATTGAAACGAATCCGCCTATTAAATTTGCTATCATTTTGTCTTTTTGCTAAAGCTCCTATGATAAACAGACTGGTATTGTCTTTATAAACATAGTCGGTAAATTAACTACTAGTAAATGAAAAGATTTATAAAGAAGTTTTTCCATATTCTTAGGTAGCCAAAAGAGATGAAATATGAAAGAGCTTTTAATTCAGATAAGGGTCGAAGGAAAACAAATAGCAACTGTCGTCAAGAAAACTGGATTTGATGATAGTGCTTCTTCTACAGCTGAGATTGTAGGACTTCTTCAAAATCTCTTAGCTACAGAACAAGGTAAATTAAGAATCGTCATGACTGCACAAGCTCCTGATGGCACTGAAGTATAATGGCTTATTTTAGTAATTATAGAAAACAGAATAAATCATCCTCAACACTTGATGCTGGATTAGGACTTATCTTTAGACTTAATACTCTTTGGAGAAGTGCTGACCTTGCTGCATTAAGAGGCGAGCTTGAAGAATATAATGATATTCTCAATAGAATCTTTGTCAATCTTCTTTATAAAAGTCCAATGGAGGTAGAGTATGATTCCAATAGAACGGATATTAAAAAAGTTGATTGGAGTGAAGAGGATTCTAAAGTCTTTGAGAAATTCAAAGAGATGGTAAGAGCTGTCAGGGCTAAAGAAGCTGATGCTATACGAAGGAAAGATAGAATAGCTTATAACATTATTAAGGAAGAGCATTATGAAATCTTATTAAAGAAAGATACCTGGCTTAGAAAGTTTATGATGGAGAAAGGATTATATTTAAGAGAAATAGAATTCGACCCAGAGAAAGCGATGTGGGGCGGATAAATCTTCTGAGGTAAATAGAGGTGATAGTTATGGAAGAAGAAAAAGAAAAGCAGGTGAATAATCAGAACCTTGATGGATGGAGAAGGATTAACAAACATATAGAAATTGATGGACCTCCTGAATATGCATTTGATGACCAGGGCTTTGTAGAAGATGAAGGAACTAATCGAGTAGAAACCAAACCTGAAAAGGAAAGATTAAAGAGGACTCCTGAACTTAATGTTTTAGAAACAGGATTTACAACTTCAAAAAAAGCAGCTCCTATTTCTAAAATTGATACCGGGACTCCTGCAAAGTTTTCTAAGAATACAATAATCTATTATCCAAAGGATGAAAATCAAAATGAAGATTTACCAACACAACCCATTTATCTTACTGAAGAAAAAGAAAAAATATTGCCTCCCGGAAATATCAACGAATATAAAGAAGTAGGTGTAACAATCAGAATTAATTTTTATCAAGATGATTGGAATAAAATATATAAGATAATTAAGAACGAAAGAGATACCATTAAACAATTTGCTAGAAGGGCAATGGTTAAATTAGCTGAAGAGATAAACCAAAGAGAAGCTTATAGAAAAAAGCTATTTGAAGAGATGACTAAATCAGAAGTATTAGCAGAAATAAAAACGAATATTACTAAGGAGATGGTTATAGAAAACTTAATTTGGCATTCTAAGTATAAAGAACGCGACCCAGATGCTATTAAAATATATCCTTCTTTAGATAAAGAAATGAAAAAGAAGCTAAGTGAAGAAGAAGCTGAAAGGCTGGATTTAGCGGAACGTATACAGAAAAAGGCTGAAAGAGATGCTCAAAAGAAGGCAAAAGAGGAGAGAGCTAGGGCAAGAGCCCTACGAAAACAGCCAGAAGATGCTGATAAAGAGATAGAAATTGCTGATGAAATGGTTCAAAAAGACCTTGAAAATATACAGAACGGGCCTCCGCCGCTAGAGGATTCTGACTTAAACAAGGATTTTCAATTCGATACTGAAGGTGTAATGCCTGAAGAAATAAACGAAGAGGCTATAAAAGAATAAAATGTCAATGCGTGTGACCGATATCAAGTGGACAAACAAAAAGGGACAAGATAGAATTGGATATTACATGGATGAATTTCTTGGAATCAACTTGATGGGGATTCCAGAATACCTAAAAAAATCTTGGGACGTTGTTGGAGTTATCTCTGGACATGGAAAAGTACGTATAGGCAAGACGTTAAAGAAAGGAAGTAAAGTATTAATGGCTGATGGAACATGGAAATTTGTAGAAGACATAAAAATTGGAGACGAAGTAATCTCACCACAGAAAGATGGAGTAATTACTTATGAAAAAGTAACCGAAGTACATAATAGATATGAAGAAGATTGTTATGATATCATTGAAGAATCTACAAAGAAAGTATTATACTCTTGTGCTGGCAATCACGACATTCCTATCTTTAAAAATAATATAAAAAAAAGGAAATATGAATTTAAAATTCTAGAAGCAAAAGAATTAGCGATGTTTTCTACGAAGGCAAAGAATCAATTTTATTGCATGTCCTCTCCTTGTTTAGAATATAAAGGAAATATCGAACCAAAAATTAATCCTTATTGTTTAGGAGTTTGGTTAGGAGATGGACATTTTAATAAAGACTTAGGAATAACCAGTAATGATTTTAGAATCGTGGAAGAAATTTCAAGGATTTATCCGATTATGAATATCTTAAAGAAAAAGGATACTACTGCAAAAACATATAGATTTAGTATTAATGGAGAGTTCTCAAAACAATTAATAAGCTTAGGATTAAGAGGCAAAAATTCTGGAACAAAGTTTATTCCTAATGAGTGTCTAATTGCTTCTAAGGAATTTAGATTAAATTTATTAGCGGGCCTAATAGATACGGATGGTTATATAACTAAGGGAAATAGTATAGCACTCACAACTAAATCAAAACTATTAGCAGATTCAGTAAAAGAGTTAGTCTTCTCATTGGGTGGTTCTTCATCTATCAGAGGAATCAGAAAGAAATGTCAGACCGGATATATTGGAGATTATTTTAATGTTAAAATTTCATTTACAGATAATACTTCTATTCCGCTTAAAGTCAAGTATAAAAAAGATAGGACACGAAATTCATCATTCAATAGGAATCATGTTTATATAAAATGTGTTAAATCAACTCCATCAGAGGTCTATGGATTTTCTATAACTGGCAAAAGCAAATGGCATATTACAGATAATTGGATGATTACCCATAACTCTACGCTCGCGCAACAGATAGGATACTTCCTCGCATGGCTACTCGCAGGCGGGCGGATGGAGTGGCGCATAGACCCGGACGGAGTCAAGCGTTGGTATGTCGCGCGTCTTCCAACCAAGCCAGTCAGATTTAATTTAGAAGACAACATAGTTTTTTCTCCAGAAGATTTAATGAAGGCTGCGACTAACCTCCGAGAGAAATACGGAAGGAACCAAGTAATAATTTATGACGAGGGGCGAGCAGGTTTGGATAGCGCACGTGCAATGCAAGCAATCAACAAGGCGATGCAGGACTTCTTTCAGGAGTGCGGGCAGCACGGGCACATCATTCTCATCGTCCTCCCAGATTTTTTCAAACTGCATGAGGACTATGCGACAGTCCGTTCACTTTTTCTTGTCGACGTCTTTGCCGACCGACAACTTCGAAGAGGTTGGTTCAACTTTTATAACGAAGCTCAGAAAGAGAAGCTCTATGTTTACGGAAAAAAAGTTTTGGGCTTGTACAATCGTTACTCGCAGGCGAGCCCGAGCTTCTATGGACGGTTCACTGGCTTCCTCCCGACTGATGAGAAAGCATACGACACTGCAAAACAAAAAGCTCTTCGTAAAAAACAGTTCTTGAGGAACGAAAGGAAGTTCAAAACTCAAAGAGACGCTGCAATTTACATACTCAAGAGAGAAACGGACATGAGTTGTGAAGAAATAGCGACGGAAATGACCGCGGCAGTCGGTCAAGAGGTCTCGGAAGAGCATGTGAAGAATGCAATCAAAGCAATCACCCATGAAAAAGACGACGAGGAAATACTATAACTAGGATTTAGTGGTAACGCCACCAGAATTTTTCGGATTTACCATAGTAAGTCATTTAGAATAAGGAAAAACCGTCACTTTTTCTGCTAAGCCGTTGCTGACCCCTCAAACGGTCGATAGTTTTAGTATATTATGTATATTTAAAAGTATATATTTCAATGTAAAATACCCCTGACGGGGTGCATTTCTTGCGATTTTGGCGTGCGCGGTCGTTACTGGAGGACCTGGATTGATAAGGTCATTACATAAAATAGGTTCAGGAGTTATTTTTTAAGATAACTAGCTTTGTGGGTGAGCAAAAAACGGAACCTGGCTCCGTTTGGAATGGTTCGCTAATAAATAATATAGCCTGAGCCTTCTAAACAAGAATCCATATACTAGAGAATAACAAATTATATAAACAACCGAATCGTTCCTTGAGAAAGATTTGTATATCTATCCAATATGCAAATCCAATAACCAATCAATGAGAGAAAGGAGCTTGCTTCCTTAATAGAGAGCGAAGACGTCAGCGGCTGTCTTCGCTATTAATATATAAGGAGCTACTCCTTCTTTCGAATCTTAACGCACTAAGATAGGAAAGAACTATATGGAAGAGGTGAATGTCGACGATAAAATAAAACAGCTACAGGCTGAAATCGAATCTTTAAAACAAAAATCAGGAAAGGTTAAGCCAAGCCTGTCACTGTCACAGTCACAGTATAGTGATGTCAGAGTCGGGACAAGAAAGAATGGGCGCAGCTATTCTGTTAGAGATAATAGAGACAGATACTTCTTTCCAAGTGAATGGATAAAGTTCTTTGATGGTCTAAAGGAAAATCAGAAGATGACTTTTGAATTCTTAATTAATACTGGCGCCAGAATTAAAGAAGCTATCAATGTCAAAGTCCAGGATATCGATATACCGAATAAAAGACTCATCCTACGAGTTACAAAGGTTAAGGCTGCAAAAAAGGAGCGGGCTCCAAGACCCAGACAACTTTCTATATCAAGTTCTTTTGCTAGAAGACTTAATAAATATATAAAGGATAAGAACCTTCAAGATAATGACCTCTTGGGATTACTTAAACCATCTTCTGCGCATGATGCTTTAAAGAACGGACTAGTTAGAGCTGGTATAAAGGATTGGTATATGTTTAGTCTCCATAATATCAGGAAGACACATGGTAATTGGCTAAAGGCATTAGGTATTGATGGAGCAGAGATATGCACAAGACTGGGGCATGACTATAATACCTTTCTAAAGGCATATGGTTCTTCTGATGTATTCACCCTTAGAGATAAACAAGATATACGTTTAATCTTGGGAGACTTATACCAACAAAGGGTATTAGGTGGGTAATTAACGTCGATAGATTGTTCTTTATAGACGTCAGATTTTAAAAGGCTATCAAAAAGTCCAAATAGAGCCTTAAAGATTCGGAAAACAGCTATTTTCACCCTTCAACCCATGCATAAACCGTATCTTTATGCTAAAAGATTGGCATAATCCTTAAAATCTGTCGAGGACATAATAGTGACTTTATAGTCACTATCATATAAAGGAATAGGGCTCTATATAAAGATTGGGAGTTACTTTATGTGATGTAATGTCACAAGCAAAAAATTAGCCTTTATATAATTGTCTAAAAGGGCTTAAAAAGGGCTTATTTTGAACCAAATGACTTTATACAAAAATAGCCGAATTAAGTGCTTCCAGGCATGCCTGGTATAAAGGACTAAAAAAGGCTAAATTAGCTTGTTTTAGGGGTTTTTTGACTTTGTGTGCCTAGACTAAATTTGAGCATTTTGCAGGCATTCTATATAAAGGCTAAAAAGGGCTATTTTAGGGGTTTTTTGACATTGAATGCCTTGATAAAAAATTAAGAAAATTTCGACTTTTTGGATAAGGGTTAAAAAGGGCTATTTTTGGCTATTTTAGGGGTTATTTGATACTGAATGCCTTGATACTAATTATTTGATATGCAGGCATGGTGTCAAATAATTATTTGCTACCTGAAAAGCTGGGAAGGGGTTCAAAAGGGGGTTTTTTGACTTATTTGATAGTTATTTGATAACCATAGGGGTTATCAAAAAATATGCAAAAAATTCACTACTACTTAATAGCTAAAAAGGGCTATTTTATCGTATATAAAGTATATACATAGTATATTTAAAAAGCATTATCTTTGTTTTTTAAACAAAACAAAAAACAAAAATCCCCAATAAAATCCCTAATAAAATCCCTAATAAAATCCCTAATAAAATCCCTAATAAAATCCCTAATAAAATCCCTAATAAAATCCCCAATAAAATCCCTAATAAAATCCCTAATAAAATCCCCAATAAAATCCCCAATAAAATCCCTAATAAAATCCCTAATAAAATTCCCAATAAATTCCCCAAAAATTCCCAATAAATTCCCCAAAAATTCCCAATAAATTCCCCAAAAATTCCCAATAAAATCCCCAATAAAATCCCCAATAAAATCCCCAATAAAATTCCCAATAAAATCCCCAAAAACAACAACAAGAGTATAAATATAAGGATTTTAAAAGAGTTTTAAAAAAAGAAATTTTATTTTTTTTTCTGATTTTGAATGCCTACATTCAAGGCATACAAACTTACCGAAAGATTTAAATAGTTTAATATTTTCTATTTTTTATCCTTAATAACTGAAAGGAGAGTTTAAAACTAAATAAAAAGTTTAAAATCCTTAATACTGATTTTAGATTTTTAATAAAGGTTTTAAGAATAAAGGATAAATGAACACAGAACAATTTAAAATAAAATTGTTGGATATAATCCATAAAAATCCTAATGGTTTTACTATTGATTTTAATTTAAATCCAATAGCAAAAGATAAAGGTTTTTATGTTGGTTTAACTAACAATAACAATAAAGATTTTAATAATGCTGTAAATAATCTTTTAAAACTAAAAGAAGATTTTAAGCATTTTAAAAATCTACTTATAGGTTTATGGTTAGATAGTGAGAGCAAAACATATTTTTTAGATTTAAGTATTTTTGTTAAATCTAAAAAATATGCAGTAATGATAGCAAAACTATTTAATCAAAAAGCTATATTTGATATAAAAAACCTTAATAGTATAAATATAGAATACTAATTAAAGGTTTTTAAAAAAAGAGGTTTTATTTTTTTTCTGATTTTGAATGCCTGCATAGCCCTGCTTGAATGCCTGCAAATTTATACAGGCATTAAATATTAACTACTGCTTGGTTAAAAATTCCCATTAAAATTGTTAAAAAAAATTTACTACTAATTGGTTAATTTTTTATACCGAAAGATTTAAATAGTTTAATATCTTCTATTTTTTATCCTTAATAACTTGAAAGGAGAGTTTAAAACCAAATAAAAAGTTTAAGAGAGAGTTAAACTTTTAATAAAGGTTTATGAATATATGAAAATATGCAACAAAACAACAATAATAAAACACTTATAGAGATAGAAGAAGATTTAAAAAATATCCTATATAATGAACGACTAACAACAGAAATATGCAACAGATTTAAAGAACAATTAGTTTTATATAAAAAACTTTTTGGTATGAGTTTAAGTAAAGAGTTTTTTTTAAGTGATGTAAGAGAACACAAAAATTTAATAAATACAAGATTAGGCAGAATTATCAAAAAGGCAGAAATACCAATAAGCAACAGAATAGGATTTTTTAAAGGATTTGCTAATAAAAAAGGTGTGTGTTTTACCTGTAAGTATGCAAAAATTTTTCATATTTTTGGGGTTTAAAATGGAGAACACAGAAAAGCAGTTTTATGAAAATTTATGGAATACAGAAGAAAAAAAACAAGAAGATTTAAACCAGCAGAAATTTGAAGAAGAAGAAAAGGATTTTAACCTTTTTAAGAAAAGGTTACAAGAAGATAATGAAATAATAGAAAATACAGAAAATCCTTTTAACCATACAAATAGCACAATAATAAGAGAGATAAGCAGAAATACAAAAGATATAAAGTAAATCCAAAATCCTTTTATTTTTTTCTTTTTTTTGGATTTTATTTTTTTATTTTGTGTGATTAGTAGAGGGTATATTTATAGGAGAGCATTAAACAAAATGATAATAATTAATTTACTTTTAAATTTAAAAGGGGTTTTAATAACCCTTTTAAAGTGTGTGATTAGTAGAGGTATATTTATAGGAGAGCATTAAACAAAATGATAAACAAAATTGATGTAATTAAAAGACATATTGAATTAAAATCCTTTGGTTTAAAGGACTACAATAAAACCTTTAATAAGTATAAGGATTATAAACCTTTAAAGGTTACTGATTTTTTAAATAAATTTGATAGTGAGATAAAAGAATTTTTAGAAAATGAACTTTACGAGCAGATAAACGAGGAAGTTTATAAAAAATCTTGCTTTGGTATGTTTATCTTTGATGATATTAAAAACCATAAAATAAGTAAATCTGTGGTAAATTATTTTAAAACCTTAATAAATAGTATAACTTATGAAAAGGATTATAATTTTATTAAGGAATTAGGAGAAGATTTAAACAAAAATGAATTAAGATGTTTTACAATAATCTTTTATTTAAGATTTTATAAGGAGATAAACGAGATTATGAAACAATATTTAAAGGATTATCTTATAGAGAGATTATAAATAAATATTCCATTATAAAACCCTTTCCTGTGTTTTAAGAAAATGGAGAACAAAAAAACCACCGACTTCTTAAATGTGGTTTTTTCTCCTTTTCTTTGTTGAGTGCCTGTAAATCATAGGGCGACAGGCATTAGAATAAGTGTGTGATTAGTAGCATATATCATTTTTTTAGTGTGTAAATAGTAGAGGTATATTTATAGGAGAGCATAAACAAAAATGGTTAAAAATATTAATGTTATGTATGATTTTAGAAGTGAAGATAAAGAAAAAAAGATAAAGACAAAAAACCTATTTATTGAGAATAATATTTTATACTCTTATGGCTATCACTATCCTTTATGTTTTAAGGTAAAAAATCCTTATGGATTTACTTATTTTATAAATTCTGATAATTATAGCAAAACAACAAATAAACATAAAGGGCATTTAATAAGATGTATTACCAGATTAAAGAATTTTGGGGAATTATTAAGAGCAAAAAAAAGGGGAGAATACGAGCATATTATACTTTTATCTACTGATAATTTAATTTTGATGATAGAGCAGATTAAAGAAAAAAATATAAATCTTTCTGATGTTACTATAAACGATATTGTTTTAATAGAATTAGAAAAGCATTAAAAAAGTGTGTGATTAGGAGAGGTATTTATATAGGAGAATAAACATGAAAATAACAACTAAAATTTTAAAAGATTTAGAGGAATAAAAAATGGCATATAATATCCCAAACCCAAAACCAAAAGTAATTGTTTCAAAAAGAACAGGAATTAAATATTTATCCGTTGATGAAGCAGAAAAATTCCAGAGAAAAACAGAAAAAGAATTTCAAAAAAAATATGGAATGAAAATTAAAACACAATTTCATGGAAAATATATTGAAGTTCCATTACAAGACCGAGAGGAATAAAAAATGGCATA
>Ga0172363_10004404_pt1 | contig 11397 bp, 8 predicted proteins | sample LakKivs2_kivu2a2_FD_114541 | JGI IMG/M metagenome (GOLD analysis project Ga0172363, IMG submission 114541) | Sediment microbial communities from Lake Kivu, Rwanda - Sediment s2_kivu2a2 | ecosystem: Environmental > Aquatic > Freshwater > Lake > Sediment | place: Rwanda: Western Province, Lake... | reverse complement strand
CAAAAGAGTTTTCAGGGTGGGATAATGGGAACCTTCACTGGCATAACCGCTGGATAAAGTTTTCTGGACAGCATCAAGATAGCCACTAAATGCTTTCAGGCTGCCTGACTTTACTGCCTCTACCAAATCTATCTCACCCCCGAAGCATTTGCACTGCCATTATACAATAATGTCAGAGAATTGCACGACACAGTAGTTAGCGTAACCGACTCGTAGGCAACAAAACTGACCTTTGTTTGACCGCACTAAGCGTATCAATAGGGCTGGCATTCCTCGGGGTTTTACAAATGCTTCATGACGACGTTGACCCTTCTCACCCTTGCGTGCTACTATTGCGACAGCGAAAGAGAAACACCTTTAGCCGAAGGGGAATAACCAAGTATGCCTGTGCTTGACAATTATCTGAACGTGGTAGAGGCAGCGGCCATCTTAGGTGTCCACTGGGAGACAGTAAAGCGTTTATGCCGCGAAGGGCGAATCGCAGCGGAGAAGGTTCACAATACCTGGCTTATCCACAGGGACAACCTGGAGCAATTCGCGGCAACCTATGATGATCCGAGGCGAGGCAAAAGAAGAAGGAATGCGAAGCCAGAAGCATGAGAATTAGGGGTTGATCATAGTGCCAAAAGAACGTGTCACAGATGATAGCCTGCGTAAGAGCCTCCTTGATGCATTGCTGCGGCAGGGCTTTGTCCTCGGTAATAACCAACTTGTTCAGCCTGATCAAACGTCTAAGGACAGCATTCGCCACCTTCATGCTGAGTTGCGCCTCGAACGGCTTCATCAATCAAAACAATGGCTCTTGGCTGTCGAAGAGAAGCTTTTGCCCTATTTCGCTGAGGGGGCAGAGATCAGCATAGACGCAATTCACCCGCGGCTCCTGCCTGTGAACACACAGTGGATGGCTGACCTCTTCCGGTATGCTTCATTGCTCTGGAGCATACCTGTATCCGCAGGCTACGGGAGACGAATGCGGTTCCTGGTGCTTGATGAGAGCAACGGGAAGCTGGTGGGACTGTTTGCCCTAGGAGACCCAGTCTACAACCTGCGGGTACGAGATAAATGGATTGGGTGGGGTGTGCAGGAGAAAAATGAGCGGTTGTACCACGTGATGGATGCATACGTGCTAGGAGCTGTGCCACCATATTCCTATCTCCTAGGAGGCAAGCTGGTAGCCATGCTGACCGCTTGTGACGAAGTGAGGCAGGCGTTTAAGAACCGGTACATTAACCAAGTTTCCATTATCAAAGGTAGGGTCCGCGAACCCCACCTGGTGCTCATTACGACTACCTCTGCGCTAGGAAGATCATCCATTTACAATCGAATTTCAGTGAATGGGAGAAAGGCTTTCGTTAGTCTAGGATACACAGAAGGGTGGGGACACTTCCATTTCGCAGATGGAACGTTTGAGCAAGTAAAGGCGTACTTGCGTCAGAGTGGCGACCCTGTGGTGAAACGTTATAAGTATGGAGGCGGTCCAAACTGGCGTTTCAGGGTAGTGAAGCGATGCCTAGCCCGTCTCGGCCTTTCCCCCGCCCTTCTCTATCACGGAATAAAGCGCGAGGTCTTTGCAGTTCCTTTAGCAGAAAATACGCGAGAGTTCCTGCGAGGCGAGGTTTCTGAGCCCTTGTACTATTCAATGCCCATGGAACAAATCTTTGGCTATTTTAAGGGGAGATGGCTGCTGCCTAGAGCGGAAAGGGAGGAGCGATACAAGACTGTGACTAGAGAACAGATTCAAAATCAGATCAAAGGCGGCTTGTAGAGGAGCGTGTCATGTCTCTTCCACTGATGGATTACAACGAATTGCGGCAAAAGATGGCAGATGCCGTGTCAAAAGAAATCGGGCAAGTGGAAGAACTTCGAAAGGAGGTGCGAAAGCTAAGCGTTCGAAAGTTAGGATACAGGCCTTGCAAGACTATCGCTCCTATTGCGACTGATGGCGGTGAGAATCGATTGACGTTCGAGCCCCTCAATCTAGAGATAATCAGGGTAGTGGATAGTGAGGGCCAGGAGCTTGTTACTGAGGTCATAGCAATATCACAAGACGATTCCGTCTTCCGTGACCTGACTGCAAAGTTGCCAGTAATGCAAAACTTCTTGGGCCGGCTTGGTGTAGGCTTCGAGGATTTGTCCTACTTGCTTGGTCGGAAAAAGGCCAAGGACGTAGAGAAGGTAGCCGATAATCGAGGGCGGGTGAAAGCTTTTAGAGACATCCTTGAGTGGGCAGTGCTTCTCCACCTGGCAGGGCAGTCTTGGCCCGTTGATGTGCTTCTATTGCGAGACGGCCTGCTACGGACAAAATCAATCAAGCGCGAGACTTTTCCCAAGCTGGATGCAGCTTTTAGACAAATCTACGAGGAGCAAATGGGAAGGGGTAAGAAGAAGGTCTATACTCTAGGTGTAGCGAAGAGTTCAGCCGTGCTCAGCAAACTTGGCTTGGCCCTCATTCTCGAGGGAACATTTGAGCGAGATTACCCCTGCTATGCTGAAGTCCCGCCCGATCTTGAGGCACAATGTTACAACTTCGACAGGACTTGGCTAGAGACTGCACCTGAAGATGGGAGCGAAGGTAAGCAACTTTACCAAAGTTTCGGACGCCTTCACCTAGTGAAGTTGTCCCCCGTGCTGGACGGCCCGATATTCCCTGTCGATGTACCAGTCTGGCTATCTCCTGATAAGAAGCAAGAGATACTCGAGTATTTGGTGTATGATGCTTCGGAGACGTTTCCTACTATTGGGTACCCCTCGGCCCTGCAACGTGCGCATGAGAATGCGGTGCTTACAGGCTTTGAGATGACAGTCTTGGGTGATTTGATGACAGATGGTCTCAAGGGAAACATCGACGAAAGTTTCACCGAGAAGTTAATGCGACATATTCATCTTGGCAAGGGCTTGATGAAAGGAGGTGCTAGAAAAGGTGGTTAAGCTATTTGAACCAAACCGGATTGTAGGAACATTCAAAGGTTTCGTTGAAGAAGGACTCGAGTTCCGCGCTGAGATGGTCTTCCCTTATCGCCCAAGCGAAGAGCTAACGCCTCGGATTGGCCAGTTCATTCTCGTGGAACTTGGTAGCCCGGACGAAGCTGTCATTGGAAGAATTACCCGATTCTTCCCTATGGGAATTATGGCCGGAGCGGAGGGTGACGAATATGTGGCTGAGATGATGAGGGATAGCAAGGAGATTCCCTCGCAGGTCAAAGAGCGAAGGCTCAGGTATAACGTGAAGGTGAAGCTACTTGGTGGTCTTAGAATGGACAAGCAGCAAGGGAGGGGGACCCTCAGGTTTGTTCCCGCTGTTCGCAAGTTGCCTCACCTTGGATCTAGAGTCGCCCTTCTAAGCAAAGAAGTGCTCAGCTTCCTTTGTGGCCTAGGGGCTCAAGGTACCTCTGCCAATGCTATCGGCTTCTATTCATTAGGTGAACTTATTTACAACGGTGGGGAAAGCGTCAGAGAGGGTTTTCTCCTTCCCCAGTCAGACAAGTTTGAGATCAGATTTGATGTTGGCAGCTTGATTGGCAAAAGGAGCTTCGTCTTCTCTCGCGCAGGGTATGGGAAATCAAACCTGATGAAACTCCTCATTTCGAAGCTCTACGACGGTGACGGGCCAAAAGACAAGAAAGGACGCCCAGTCGGCACGTTGATTTTCGATCCGGAGGGCGAATACTTTTGGGCTGATGAGGAAGGCAGACCAGGTCTATGCTCTGTGCCTTGTTTGAGAGACAAGGTCGCTGTTTTTACTGATCGCCCCGAACCGAATCCTTACTTTGGGTCATGGAAGGTCGGTGGCATACGGCTTGACATCAGGGATCTTCGACCTCCAGACGTTGTAGCCATATGTATACCTGAAGACAGGCAGAACCAACAGAACGTGGCGAAACTACGGGGTCTAACTAGAGAGCAATGGATAGAACTGGTAGACTACGTTTCACGTGAGGGTCACAACGCAGACGAAGCCAAAATCAGGGAAATCGCAAACTTTCGGGAGACTGGCGAGGGTGTTGAATCTAGAGCCATGCGGAGCAACATAGTGTCGATAATCCAACGTTTGCACAGTAAGGATGCAACTTTACAGGAGCAAGTACTCCAAATGTTGGCCGAAGGAATGATCGTTGTCGTCGATGTTTCCCTCGTCTCTGGGACAGTCGGAATGCAAATCAGCGGGCTGCTTCTCAAAAAGATTTTCGATCATAACCAACGGGCCTTCACTGGTACCGAAAGTGGCATTGGGATAGTTCCCACCATAGCTGTGATAGAAGAGGCACAAAGCGTCCTTAGTAAGCAAGCCAAGGACGATAGCCCGTTTGTTCAGTGGGTCAAAGAGGGTAGGAAATATGGTTTGGGGTCGATCATGGTGACCCAACAACCAGGATCGCTTGCACCGGAGTTACTGAGCCAGGGTGACAATTTCTTCGCTTTTCATCTTCTATCGGCTCATGACCTGAAAACTCTACAGACCCACAACGCTCATTTCTCTGATGATGTCTTGGCTAGCCTGCTCAATGAACCGATAAAAGGGAACTGTTATTTCTGGTCTGCTCCAGATCAGCCTTTCGTGTTGCCTGCACGCATTCTGGATTTTGAGCAGCTGGCCAAAACTGCCCTTGCCCAAGAAACAGTTTCCACTCCGATCAATACTAAGGCAGGACAGTTTACTACTGAGATCCGCAGGGCTGAGCAACAACTTGCTCAGTTTGTTAAGGCTGTTCTGACTGACGGCCAAGTCGAGTTCTACGAGGTAGAAGAAGGACTTCAGACAGGCACTGTGCACGTAGTTGCTTGCTACAAACCTCGACTTGCCGCAGCTGTCGCGGAATGTCTTGACGATACGATGAAAGGGCGTTTTTGCCCAATCAACTCTAGCTATGTCACCGACTCAGCTCTGGAGAGGGCATTGCTTGAATCTGGAATTATTAAACATGTTTGTTCCGTGAAGGCAGAGCGACCAAGCACAGGCAAAAAGGGCGAGTATTACCTGATCCCCAAGGATGCGCTTGGTACAACCATTACATGCAGGGAAACGTTGACTACGGGAGAAAGTAGCTGATGTTCTCATTGCGTCTTGGTTGGCATTTCGCGCTTCGTCCCCGAGGTTATGCGTCAACCTGATGCTCCCAACGATTAAGCTATAGTGTGTGTCGTATGCATATGGCCCAGATTAACTAGGTTTTTAACTCGAACAACATTCTGTCAGAATGTCTATAATCACGAAATAACCATCGGAGCTGAATGTCAGCATTTGGTTAAGAATCATACTGCCAAAGAGATAATAGCGTCGGCGTCAACAAGGGTGCTATAATTAAGTAACCTTAAGGTGTTAATAGTCCCTTTATATTCATGGTCAAAGGACATAGGAAATCTATTACCCGAGGAGTAAGATGAATCGCGAAAAAAATAGCGGGGACGAGCAATTAAAATCAACTATAGATACGGATTTAAATCGTCTTCTGTCCATGCTTGAACAAGATGTAAAAAGACGATCACGAGTTCGGGATTCGGTAAAGAGGCTTGTTCGGGCATGGAATGATGGAGCTATTGCTTATGTAAGTAAATATATTAATGGGCTCCAAGGCAAGTCACTTATCGAGACTTATGGTGATGCATCTGTTAGTATTGACCGACTTCGATTAGCTCTAGCACGAAATGAGGATTCAGTTCGTGAAGAGCTAGATGATCGCCTGGCAAAGTATTGTGCTCAAGAAGGACTTCATCTCCATGGACGAGAAGGATCTTACCATATTGATGGTGTACTTGAAGTTAAATTCGATTTAAAGAAACGGGGTGCTAAGGTTGGAACACAGTACATTCAGAGTTTGAATTGGGAAAAAATCCAGTTCGCATTAAACAATGAACGAGAACGGTTGTGGCAGCGAGGAGACGATGTAACTAATATTCGAGATCGATTAGTTGAGGCTTATGAAAATGCTATAGCTAAACATCCGAATGTAACTGGTTGGGTTCGACTAGAAGATATATATCAAGATTTGAAAAAACGTATAGAGAAGGAAACTCCAAACTGGAAAAATCAACAAAGACTCGTTGCATATTACCGAGATGAATTCACCGTAGATCTATCAATTCTGCTATCAATGCAAATGACCGGGAAGGTTTCAGGAACAGAGATTGAATTCAGTGCTATAAGAGATCCTCGATTATCGTTCCAGGTGCCTCTTCCTGACGGAACAACAAATTCTGTCGGCTTCATGCGCCTCAAAGGCAAAAGTTACGGGGGTTAAAATATGGGCAGGGATATTAATTTGGTAGCTTGGGATTGTTTCCAAATCTTCGAACGTAGCATAGTAAACTTGATTAAATCGAAGTTGATTGAGGTTCATGGTGATGACTGGGAAGGCAAAGGGCTATATTTTTTACTTGGAGAATTAAAAAAACGGAAAAGAACTCGACATCCCTTATCACGAAGCCAAGAACCATCTAGTTTGCTAGGTTATGCGTTTACTGCTGAACTCAAGCAGATTATTGTAAACAAAGAAAACTGGTCACTTTTCAAGCCGATTTTTCAGAATAAACAGCGATTAGAGCGTGACTTTGATGTATTAGGGGAAATACGTCCGCAACTAGCACATCCCGGAGATACTGTCACTTCAATTGATGAAGCGCGCTATGCCCTTTCGACCGCAAAGAAAATACTTCAGCAGTATGATGCCGAAGCAACGGATCAACTCGCAAGGTTAGGAGAAGAGCTTGAAAAGATTGCCCAGGAATCTGGGAAAGCAGAGAGTGCTGATGTCACAACAAAAGTTAAAGAAACCAACAAGAAAGGTGAAGACGCGATCAACCAAGGTCAAGCTCTTAGAATTATTACAGCGCTACGAAAGGGAACTCCGCCGAAAGAAGATGTTGCACTAGTATCAATTGGACATGAGAGGTTAATTGAATACTTCAGAGAGAAACTTAACCAAATTAAAGAGTATGGCCTCTCCGATGTAAAATTCATTAGCGCTGACTTCGGACATGGTAAAACTCATTTCCTTGATCTCATACGGCAGCTAGCATTTGAACTTAATTTTGTAGTATCACACGTCGAGTTACATTCTACTGAGGCGCCTTTTGATAGGCTTGCCTTGGTTATTCAACGTCTTGCACAAGGATTAGCCACAAGTGAATTCAGAGAGGATGGCCTATCTAGAATCCTTGATAAATGGGCCACTAGACTCGCTGGGAAAAATGAAACTGAAGTTTACACCATAGTAGGGAATATACCTTTCCCACAAATGAGGGAAAAACTAGTACAGTATTGCCTTGCCCATAATAATGCTTCTGGTATCCAATTCGGTCTGAAATATGAGATCCTAAAATGGTTCCGTGGAGAAGAAACAAAAGCCAGAACATTTACCAACATAAAAGAATTTCTTCATGGCTTTGTAGAATTTCTACGACTGGCTGGCTATAGTGGCTTGGTAGTGATGCTTGATGAGGCTGAGGCGATTACTTCACTCACAAGAGTGGCGCGACGAGATTTAGCCAACGAGAATATTCGCCAAATCATTGATAACGATACCGATTCGCAAGGTTTCTATTTTGTCTTTGCGAGTACACCAACATTTTTTGATGACGCTCGTTCCGGAGCTCCCACTTATGACGCTCTATGGAGGCGTATAAGGAATCCCCTTAGCGGTGTGATGTCACGTTCTCTTGAAAGCGTGATTATTGAATTACCTGCATTAGATGAAGACCAATTTTCTTCACTTGGACAAAAGATCCGCGACATTTATGAAATAGCTACAAAACAAAAATCCCCAGTGACTAATGAACATCTAAGAGCGCTTGCTTCGCATGTTCAACGCAGAACGGATCGTCGCGTTGGCACTCTAGTTAGAAGTGTAGTTGCAGCATTAGAGGATGCCAACCAACCAGGGTTTGACCTCAACGCTGAGTATCCACTTCTCGTCGAAAGAATAATTAAAGAGGAGCAGCAGGGTCGATCAGCGTAAAGGATTATAGTAGATGTTAGCGCTATGGCTAAGAAACGATTACCTTACATCCCGCCCGCGATCCTCCAATTATTCAATCAGGCGCAGTTACGCGGGTATTTTGATGCTGCAGAGTATCCCAAACTTAACTTGAGCATCGAGCAATTCAAGCAGCTAGTTGAAGCTCTCAAACAACACGGAATACCTATTGGAAAGCCTACAATTTCTAATAGGGAAGCTTTAGCTATAATAAATTGCTGCCGAAAAGGAATACCCCCTTCTGATGGTATTTCATTCATTTCAGTTGGTCGCAAGGAATCGCTTGACTCCATAAGAGCTGATCTTGATAACGTGAAGAGGGGTACATCACAAGTTCGATTCATCAATGCTGATTTGGGGCAAGGCAAATCTCACATACTCTACCTACTCCGTGATATAGCTTTCTCACAGGGATTCGCAGTAAGCATGGTAACTTTAAGTCAAGGTTTTTGTCCCCTCCATAGATTCATCGATGTTTATCGAGAAGTTATTTGGGAGATGAGGGTGTCTGAAGAAAGGAATACAGCGGCTTTGGAAACGATGCTTAGCAGATGGCTTGAAGAAATGAAACAACTATCTAGAGAAAGGGTCGCAAATATCATTAAAAATCTTCCCATAGATATCCAGAATGCCATGATTGCATATCACAGCGCGAGAAATCCTATCAGGCCATCTATGGAAAAGATTTCTATAATTCTTAACTATTTATCAGCCGGTCAAGTCACACTAAGAGACCTAAAACCCCTTGGAATAACACGAAGGATTGATGAAGGCAGGGCATTAAAGATGATCGGTACCATGGCTCAGTTATTTCGAAATTTAAAATATAGTGGGCTATGTGTACTATTTGATGAAGCCGAGGCAATTCACTCATTATCACGGATTGACCAACAGGAACGTGCTTACAAAAATCTATTACGTATCGTTACAGAAACACAGTCATTTCCATACTGTTATTTCATCTATTCAACTACACCAAGTTTCTTTGATGCTTATTCAAGGTTTTGGCCACAGAAATATTGGATTAGCTCTAAAATGATATACGAACTCAGCCCATTGACTGATGAGGAGAAAATGGCTGTGGGACAAAAATTACTTTCAGTTTATAGTTCTGCCTATGGCGAAGCAGCAATACATCGTCTAGGTTCTGAAGTGAGACAAATAATACAAACTGCTTCTAGTAGCTACATACGCATTGGCGATTATGTACGTGCTTTAGTGGCAACTCTAGACGAGGCTAGATATGGTGTCGAATAATAAATTTGAACATATAATCGTAGAATTACTATCGCTTTCACGAAGCGGTATTGAATCGAAGTCCCTAGCACTCGTAAAAGGCGTATTTCTTAGTCAATATTATCAACAGATGACAGAGATTCAATCAGTGGCTATACCTGATATATACGCTGGAAAGAATGTAGTTATAGTTGCCCCGACAGCTAGCGGTAAAACGGAAGCGGCGTTAATTCCCATTACGGCTCTTTGTTTATCAGAAAACTTAAACGACCTGTGTATTTACATAGCACCGACTAGGGCTCTGCTAAATGATATTGTATCCCGTGTAGGTCCGTCCTTAGAAAGATTACACCTTACCTACGCTGTAAGACACGGTGATATTCCACTAAGGAAAGAAACTACTAAAATAGCCATCCTTTTCACAACATTAGAGTCTTTTGATTTCCTTTTTAAAGCAGCGCCTCAGCTACTTAGACGAATACGTTGGGTGATATTAGATGAAATTCATCAGCTTTATGGCACTTCTCGTGGCTCACAACTTCGCATACTCTTACATCGCCTCGAAATGCTATCCGGACGAAGCATCCAAGTAATTGCCATGTCAGCAACTATCGCTAAACCTGATGAGTTAAAAGACTGGCTTTTTCAAAATCGAGAATCTATTACGCACTGCGTAAGTTCGGAACGTGAACTCCAAGTAAGAATCGCCTATGGTCCAATCGAATCGAATTTACACTCATTACTTGATCCAGAATCCTTAAAAAAGTTGCTAGTTTTCGCAAATTCACGTCGTCGTTGTGAGGAGTTACACCAAAATCTTGGCAATACAGAACCATACAATATTTATGTTCACTATTCTTCATTATCGCGGGCAGAACGAATGGCTGTAGAGCGCGATTTTGCCCGTAAGACATATGCAATTGGTATTGCAACTAGCACGCTAGAATTAGGGATTGACATTGGATCTATAGACAAAGTGGTACTTGCAGATCCGCCTACCACGGTTGGTTCATTCGTACAAAGAGCAGGGAGGGGGAGTAGGCGTCACCCATGGATTAGCGTAGAATGTTTTGCGGATTCAGCGGAGTCTTTATTGCTTTACATTTCCGTTGCATCTTTAGCGCTAGAAGGAGCTATAGAATCCACATATACATTCCCCGTTCAAGGCGTAGTGTTACAACAAATCCTATCCTATATTTCTAGCAAACCGAGAAAACGTTTCCATCCATCTGAACTGAGTAGATTTTTAATAGATACAGGTGAGATAAAATCCGAGCAACTTCAAGCAATTCTTCGAAACTTGGTATCAATAGAATTCCTCGATTATGATTCGTCATGGGATAGCTACCAAATAGGGCCATGCCTAGCTGGTATAATGGATTCTCCGACTATTCACTCAAATATCTCTGAAGGCAGTGATGGATTACCAGTATACCAAGGTAATCGGCGTATTGGAACAGTCTCTTTGAGTTCCCGGGAATTACGTGATGGTAACATAATGTTGTTTGGGGGAAGATATTGGAAAATAGTCCGATTAGAGAAGGCCTCGATACACGTATCACCAAATCAACGAGTAGACACTCCTTTAATGCCTCGCTGGCATAGTAGAAGGAGAGCTACCATTGATCACAACATAGCTCAAAGATGTGCTGAAATTCTTGCTGGTAAGGAATTACCAATTTCTTTATCGCTGGATGATGAGTCCCGAGAAAATCTAGAGAGATTGCGAGCGAATTTCAACGGATTCTATGATAAAAGATTAGTACCTTATTGGGTGACGCCGGTTACTGAAACCCTTACCTTCGCTGGAGATTTGGGTAACGCCATTCTAGCATTGATTATTACCGAATCTGGGACACATTGTCGGCCATCTAAAGGGCGCGGATTTTTATCACTCCAATCTGATGCACCGATTGATTTACAGTGCGTTCCAAACGATTCTGAAATAATAAAAGACATAATAAAAAAGCATTGGAGATCATTTTCGTCCTATACTGATCAAAGCCCGTTTTCAACAATGCTGCCTATGCTGATCAGAAAGGAGGAGATTACCTCACAACTAACACGCCGCGACATGTTAGAATTCATCGCGCATTTCCATAGTAAGAAATTAACTCGAATACGATCCCCCCTTTTCTAACTTGGTCACATAAAACTCGGTCTTGAAAATTCCATCTCACGCTCTGAATAT
>Ga0172363_10004398_pt1 | contig 11408 bp, 10 predicted proteins | sample LakKivs2_kivu2a2_FD_114541 | JGI IMG/M metagenome (GOLD analysis project Ga0172363, IMG submission 114541) | Sediment microbial communities from Lake Kivu, Rwanda - Sediment s2_kivu2a2 | ecosystem: Environmental > Aquatic > Freshwater > Lake > Sediment | place: Rwanda: Western Province, Lake... | reverse complement strand
GTGAATCGCAGCGGTCTTGAAATACCCAAGCGGCTCAGCCACGTCCCTCTGGACCCTCCAGTACGGGTCTTGGTCTATGGCAGCGGGTATCAGGCATCTCTTCTTCTCGAAGAACGAGGGCACCGCCTGAATGGCAGGATAGAATATCATGCCTATGTTCGTCTGTTCGTCGAATCCGAAAACGGCCTCGGTCAGGCTGAAGTTGATCCTCTGGGCCACCTTGATGACGAGAGGGTAGATATTCCCCATGTATTCGGTATCTTGGAATATGAACGTCCTGTCCGGATCCAAGCCGACAGATATTATGTCCAGAGTGTTCTCGTATGCCCACTTTCTGGTCTCTCCAAGCGAAAGCCCCCTCTTCTCGTAGAGGAATTTCTCGTCATCCGTGATCTGAACGTAGAGGTTGACCTTGAACCGATCCTGTAACCACTTGCAGAAGTAGAGGGGGAGGATGTGACCGATGTGCATGGGACCTGTGGGACCTCGTCCGGTGTAGAGGAAGAACCCCTTGCCCGACCCTATGTCGTCCAGAACCAAGTTGAGGTCCCTGTGGGAGAAGAACACCATCCTCCTGAGCATGTAGTGAGAAGCCCCGGCCTCCCGCTCAAGCCGCTTGAGCAGGTCGTCAGTAATCGGCTGGGTGCCGAACTCCCGCATGAGCTTGTCGTAGTCGATCTTGCCCTCCACTTCCCAAGGCGTTACAACAAACTGATTGTCACGTCCATCGCTCAAGGGCGCGGCTCAGCCTGCAACGCTGAATATTAAGGTGGTGGTGTAGTCGGACTTCCCGACGGCCCACACCACTGCCCCTTCGTCGCGGCCGTGCCAACGAAGATGATTTGTGCGCTAGACTCTTATTCAGGCAGGAGAGGGAGGTGAGGATGGCGAGCATCGCACTCAAGGGCATCGGCCGCGGTGAGTGGGCTATGGTGGTCTCTATCTCCGCGATCGTCGCTTTGGTCTATGTCCTTACCCTTTTCAGATTTCCCATCATGTACGGAATCGACGGGCCCTATTATCTGATACAGGTGAGGGCCATACTGGAGACTGGCATGATGAGTTATGTCGATCCTCCGCTGTGCTTCTACTTCTTCGCGGCCTTGACGCTTCTACTCGGAGACTCGACATTGGCCATCAAAATCGGGACGGCATTGTTCTGCGCGCTGACCGTATTTCCGTCGTATCTGATCGGGAAGAAGTTGACCTCCAGCGTCCCAGCTGCTGTCACGTCGGCGATCGTCTGCTCTCTCTCCCCCGGACTGATGGCGTTGAGTGGCGAGTTCGTGAAGAACGCGGTCGGCTCGTTTTTCTTGCTGAGCTTCGTCTACTTCTGCTTAGAGATCCTGAAAGGGGACGAGGGCAAGTTCGTGAAGTCCTTGGCCATTGCGGCCTTTGTGCTGACCGCCATGACGCATATACTTGACTTGGGTCTCGCCCTGTTGTTCTTGGTCCTGTTGTCGGTGGGTTCGCTGGCACTGAGGACAGACAGGAGGCGGTTCCTGTCGTTCTCCTTTCCTCTGTTGGCCGGTTCGGTGATACTGGGAGCTGCCGCGTACTTTGTGTATTCGGGGTACACGATCGACATAGGCAAGGGCCTGACCTTCATTGAGGACTTCCTAACAAGCTTGGGGGACTATGACTCCCTCAACCCAGCTGTCGAACTAACGCAGGGGCTTCCGGCCCACTTGACAATCGTCGCCGGACTCGTGGCATCGATCCTGCTGTACAGGAGAGGAAGAACCGAAGAGGTCGTCTTCTTGGGCTCAAACACGATAGTGCTCGCTCTACTGAACTATCCCACAATCCCGAGTCAGTGGGCATGGAGGTTCGGGCTCATGTCCTTCGTGCCGATGTGCTTCGTGGTCGCAGCCATCGTGGGGATAATCGGCGCCGACGATGTCAAGTGGGGAATCGCCGTCGTGTTCGTCCTGTTCCACTTCTTCGCCCTCTCGCTTCCCATGTCCGCAAGGCAAAGGCCTGTCATCTCCATGAACGAGTACGCCGATCTAGCCGAGATGTCCGCGTACGTTCCTCCACACAGCAATGTCATCGCCAAGGCCGGAGGCAGGTATTGGGTGGAGTACCTTCTGGACAGCCAGCTATTCAGGCTCGTTCCCGGTGAGCCTCCAAACACCCCGGTCTACTTCGTATCCGGCGAGGGGTCACCACAACCCCCGGCGGGGGCGACGCTTCTATACAGGGGGAATGCACTCTCACTCTACGTGGCTCTTCCGCGGGGCCCCCATCAGTAACGGCAATCGACCTCCGAAGTCGATAATAGCGCAGGACCACACCCTGATGTGTTGAGCAAGATAGGGACAAGAGGGGCCCTGCGGGCGGTCAGGTATGACCAGAAGACATGGGGCATCCTGAGGCGAAAGAGGGACCGCGCTGTGACTATACTGTATGCGCTGGGGGGCTTGTCCTTGGACGCACTGGTCACCGGAAGCACCGCAAGAGGGGACGTAACTGGGAATAGCGATGTGGACATCGCACTTCCCTTGAAGTTGCCATCATATCGCGTCGAACTCGCCCTTGAGAGAGCCGGACTGCCCGCTCTCAAGCGGTTGGTGGTACAGGCTACGCCTATGTCCACGCCGAGGGCCTACATCTATTTGGACCCCGCTGATCTCGGAGTCCTGTCGTTCCCTCTGGCCCAGGAGACAAGGAGCGAGCAGGAGTTCCAGAGGTTCGGCGGATGCGTCAGGCTGCATCAACTGGCCAGAGGCGAGCGCGTCTCAGGGGTCAACAAGAGCCTCATGCTGATCGAGCCCACGGCCGAGGGGCACGTTGAATCGAGCATCTTGGGAAGGGAACCGGATGTCGCCAAGCTTTTGGGGGTCTCTGTTGAGACGGTGAACGAAAGGGTCAGAGTGCTTACAAGGAGAGATAAGGTGGGCAGAACGGGTCCGGTTCTCAGACGCGAACTGTCGAGGGAGGAATCGTTCGAAGCAGTAATCTCGGAGCTATCTGGCCGGAACCCAATGCTGAGGGAGGTATTGGCAGAAAGGGGCTGAAACTTCTGGCGTGGGCACGTACTGTGCGGAGCCTCGCCAATTGGCCATGCCCTTGTAGGAGAACCCTTTTATCAGGAAGCGGAAGAGGGGGCTGCGCCCCATGAAGAGGAGTACCTTGGCCGTTGTCATGTTAGCGGCGATCTTGGTCGTCTCTGTGATATTCTACCTCTACTATCCCTTTGTCCTCGAGGTTTCGCTTGATTTCATCGGCAAGGCACCGCCTGAGTGGATAGACCACGCGCTGAAGTTCGTCACTGTGACGGTTGTGGTCTACCTGACATACAAGGTGATAGCTAGTGCGTTCAAGGCAGCGGTGCTGGGGACGGGAGGGAGAGAAGCGGACGTCCACATGTTCATGGGACTCGTGCGGGCAATCGCGATTGCGATTTGGGTCATAGGGGTGGTGTCGATATTCTTCGAGCTTGGGGTCTTCCTTGCCGCAGTGGGCGCGTTCGGTGGGCTCTTCCTCGGGTGGTCCATGCAGCAGCCTGTCACGGGATTGGCAGCTTGGGTGATGGTCACGCTCAAGCGTCCATTCAGAATCGGAGACAGAGTGTTCCTCCCAGCTTGGAACCTGATAGGCGACGTCACGGACATCGGGATGATGTACACTGAGCTGAATCAGGTCGGAGGAACGGTCGGAACTGAGGAACCCTCCGGCAGGATGGTCCTCGTGCCGAACGCCATCCTTTTCGGCAATGTGATAATCGACTACACCAAGGGGAACGACAGGGGGAGCTCCCACATTCTCGATGAGATAGTCATGAGGATAACCTATGATTCAGACTGGGATGAAGCTGAGAAGATCCTCATGGACTCGGCGAAAAAGGTCACCGCGAGGCTAATCAAGGCCACGGGTATGGAACCCTACATCAGGTCGGACTTCTACGACTACGGCGTTTACCTGAGATTGCGTTACATGACTCTCGCGACTGAACGCCCTAAGATCTCACATGAAATCAACGCGGAGGTATTCAAGAAGGTGGCCGCAAGCAAGAACGTGGACTTCGCGATCCCGTACGTGTATTCCGCAAAGCAGGCGCTGAGATCAGAGGGGCCCGCCTAGGGTCCGCCGCGCAATCGGTGCGAGAAGGTTCTCACCTGAGTCCCACTCGTGCAGCCGTGATGAGAGGATCCCACACTGGCCCGAAGGGGGGCGCATAGGGCAGGTCTGAGAACAAGATGTCACTGAGCGCGAGCTTGGACTGCAAGGCCATCGACAGCACCGAAGTCCTTCCCCAGACCCCCTCAGCTCCGAGCACTTGACCTCCGAGCAGCCTTCTCGATCCCTCCTCGAAGTTGAGCCTGACCCAGACCTTCTTCGGGTCAGGGTAGTATCCAGCCCTCGTGAGCGATGAGATGGTGATCCCCAGAGCACGCAGTCCCGACCTTCCGGCTTCCTGTATGGTAAGACCTGTTCTACCTATTTCTAGGCCGAACAGCTTGGTGACCGCACTTCCCAGCACGCCGGGGAAGCGCGCCTCCCCACCAGCAGCGTTCGCGCCGGCCACCAAGCCCATCTTGTTCGCAGTCTGTGCGAGAGGGACATAGGCTGGCCTTCCCGTCACCAAGTGCTTCGTCTCTACATTGTCCCCGGCCGCGAGGACGCCCTCAACGTTCGTCTTCATGCGCTCATCAACTGCTATGGCGCCAGTAGCTCCGATGTTCACCCCCGCTGTCCTGGCCAGATCCACGTTTGGGCTGACGCCAGTCGCCATGATCACCAAGTCAGCAGAATAGGAATCGGTGTCCGTCAGCACACGCTCCGCCTTATCCTTGCCCTCTATCGCCGTGACCTTTGTGCTGAGGACTAGGCGCACACCGTTGTCAGCTACCTCGCGCATGACCAGCTCCGACATGTCAGGGTCAAGGTTCTCCATGGGCCTGGGCAAGAATTCAAGCACCGTCACGTCCTTGTCCAAGGTTCTAAAGCTCTGCGACAGTTCTAGCCCGACGTACCCCGCTCCGACGATCACTACCCTCTCGGCCCCTTCTGACCTGCTCCTGATCGCCTCTGCGTCCTCCAACTGTCTCACCGTGTGAACCCCAGGCAAGAGCACACCGTCGATTCTGGGCACGGATGGGCTTGCCCCAGTGGCTAGGATCAAGACGTCGAACTCAGATTCAGCTTCTCCTCCTTTGCTGACGTGCCTCACCCTGCCGGCCCCCATATCGACGGAGACCACCTTTGTTTCGGTGAGCACTTCTATCCCCCTGTCCCTCTTGAACTCCTCAGGCGTGTACATGACAAGCTTGGACACATCGTCCACCCAACCGGAGATGTAGTATGGTATGCCGCACATGCCGTAAGACGCATATTTCGACGCTTCGTAGACCGTGACTCTCGCCCGGGGGTCTACCTTTCTCGCCCGTGAGGCAGCAGCCATTCCGGCGGGTCCCCCACCGACTACCGCTATTTTCCTCTCTTCCGCCAAGGAAGTTGCCTGTATTCCCGCGCGTCATTAATATATAGAATTTCTCTATCGGAACTCAGCAAGCCACAGAACTCCCGGTGTCAGGGCTCGCGTGATCTTGCCTCCCTGCCCTTGGACTTCCCTGTCATCCGCAAGTAACTTGTCTTGTACACCTTCGGCACGTCAGATGCCCGTCCCACGATGTCCAACCTGCCGTTCTTCAGCTTGGCAATCTGCTGCTCGTCCAAGTTCTCTTCCAACCACGTCACATACCCGTCCCTCGCAAGCACGCTTGCCGCTGCGACCGAAGGGATGATCTCAGCCCTTGGAGTGGACACGACCTGTCGACCTCCGGAAACTTCCTGTATGATCCTCAGCCTCTTCTTCGACTTCGTGCTGTCGAACTCGTCGACGACTACCCTGATGGTAGGCGCGCTCACCTGTTCAAGAACCGATCTGATCGCCTCTGAATGTGCGTCGGCGAGAATGTCGTTCAGGTTCCTCCCCTTTTTCCTAGCGTCCTCGTACATCGAGTTGAACTTAAGCGGAGGAATGCTGACCACTTTGTGGCCCATACTTTCGGTCGCGACGAGGCGGGCAAGCTCATGGATCCTGCCGGGCGGCACCACCTTGCTGTCGGCCACACCCCAAGACACCAGCTCTGCCGCCTGCCTGGGGTCCAGACACGCAGCTGCAACCACCATGGGACCCACCAGTTCCCCTTTGCCCGCCTCGTCGGAGCCCAGTACCGTGCCTTCGTCCTTCAGGATCGCGAACGCAGAGGCCTCGACGACCCTTCTTGTCGTCTCGGACCTCTCAAAGACCACCTTGCCCGTCGAGTATACTATGATTAGGTTTCCATCCAACCTGCCCCTGAGAACCTCGTACGCGTTCGTGAGCTTGAGGGCCTCGAACACTGGCGTCAGGACCAATTTCTCCCTGAGAACCCTAGTGGCCGCTCCCGTCAGGAAGGCCGAGATCTGATCTCCCGCTTCAGGTTCTGCCGAGGGGGACAAGGTCGTTCACTCGACGAGCGCGTCACCTGTCTTATGTGTCTTTCCGAGGAAGAGCCTGTTCAGGGCGGGCGTTCCCTTGTGTCCGGTCCGCCCTGGCCTGTCTGCGCGACATCAGTTCGTCCAAGATCGGAATGCTCTTCATATTCTCGCTCCCAAGAAGGCCCCAGAATATTCCGGGAGGTCTGTCCCTGCCGCCCGTCATCCTGATGATCCTGCCCGGAGTCGCCACGATGTTCACCTGAAGGTCAAACACGTCGACCGGAACACTCGACACAAGCTGCAGTTCGTGAATCGTGGTGGCAATCGGCGTCCTCTTGTCGACAAGCCCCAGTTCAGCCAGAACGGCGTACTCTATCTCGCTGTAGCCCGCTCCCTTGCCGAGGCGGTTGCCCTCCGCATCCACCGCGACTGAACCGGCGACTATGAGGTCGACTTTCGGCAAGGATGCCAGACTAGTGGTCCTCCCAAGCTGCCGAGCCCCCGAGATAGTTGAGGCCAACCCATGCAGCTTGCCTGGGATCGAACTGGGATCGAGCACTAGAAAGCCCGCCGCCATCCTCGGCGTGGGGACGACTAGTATCTTTCCGGACCTCAGGACGAGCAGTCTCAGCGGCCTCTGCGGTGAATCCGGGTTCACTTTAACGGTCCCTGCCCTCCTGAACTCGCCAACCTGAGAAAGGAGCCATGCGGCTGCGTCTGCGCCGTCGAAGTTCGGGATGCGGCCGTGAAGAGGTAGGGGAGCGCGAGCCACTCCGGCTCCCTCCAGGGCCTTCCAGACGCGTTCCCTGATCTCCGCCTTGCGTTCGGCAGTTCCTGTCACTTGCCGTAAGGCCCCCTGTCCGCTATCCCGGTCCGATTACCTCCCATGTCCGCGGGTCTTCTTGTCCTATCCTCCAGGCCGCCACCTGATCAACCCCGTGGTTCTTGAGGATCTGGATCCTGAGCTCGATGCTCTGCGCGCCCTGGAACCAGACTTCCCTTCTTGTATTGTCCTTGATGTAGGTGAAGGTGTACTCGCCCGAAGCCTCGTCGAACCTGATCGTCCGGTTCATCTCGGTGGATATCTCAAGCGCCTCATCAAACGTGAGGCCCGATGCCGTGCCTCCCGTGGGCCAGTCGTATCCATAGAAAGGCATGCCGATCATCAGCCTGCTCGCTGGGATCACAGACGACGCATATCTAACCACGTCCTCGAACCAGCCAAGGGGCGAAATCGCCCCAGCTGGGCCCCCTGACCAATGATAGTCGTATGCCATTACGATCACGAGGTCGCAGATATCACCCAGAGCCCCGTAGTCGTAAGCTCCTGCCCAGCCAGTAGTGGCGTCGTAGGTCTTGGCCGGAACGTCAATCGTGACCAGCTTGCCCTTCGATCTCAGTCTGCTCGCCAACAAGCCCATGAACTGAGTGAGCCCATCTCGATCGCCCTCGGGTACGTCTTCGAAGTCGATGTTGATCCCGTCGTAACCCCCTTGATCGATGAAGGATTCGAGCTGGCTTATCACGGAATCCCTAGTCTCCGCCTCCGTGAGTATCTTGTGGGCGGTCTGCCTATCGAAATTCCTGTTCGCTACCAGTGGCAGGAGCAAGACGCCAGCGTCCCTTGCTGTCCTGACCACGTCGGCGGCAACATCCCCTCCTAGGGTCCCGCTCTCGTCGATGTATAGGCCCGTTGGCGAGACCCAAGTGAATGCGCCGACGTGCTCAGCGAAGTCAGAAGCGCTGAGAGGGTCATACTCTACCACCCAACCTAGGAACTTGACCTCGAGGCTCGACAGCGTGATCTCCGTGAAGTTCACCCCTCTTCCCGTGGACGGCTCCTCCTTGGGCATGGCCAAGTATAGGGTGAGCGCGGTGGTCAATAATAGGATGACGCCCACCGTGATCAAGCCCAAGTTGCCCTGCAGTTTCATCGCCCACGCGTCCGCGCCATCAGCCTAAATCGGTTTCCCCACGGCGGAGCCGGGATGGAAAAGGATTATCCGCTCAAACTCCTGCCGCTCATCCTTGAGAGACAGTGATCTGCCGGAGATCATTCGCAGGATCATTAGGCTTTCCTCGGTTCAAGCGAGGAGAAGGGCAGCTGACGAGCTGATCGAAGCACCCAGCTTGAGAACGCCAATAGTCTCTGAGTCGAGCGCACTTTTCCTGTACAAGGGTAACGTCAAGTCGCACGTGTTCGTGACAGGTGACTTCAACAACTGGGACACCCATGCCAGCCCCATGATCCAAGCACAGGACACCGATCTCCTCTGGCTCGAGGTTGACCTTCCACCGGACGCCAGAGCCGAGTACAAGCTAGTAGTCGATGGTGAGTGGTCGCTCGACCCCTTAAATCCGAGCACTATCACCGGGAAGTTCGGCACGAATTCGGTTCTCGCAATGCCGAGATATGAGGAGCAGGAGGACATCCTCGCGCACACGGAAGCCTGTTGCACCGTGAGAAGACTGACCCTCAAGAGTAGGGTGCTAGGGTCAACTTGGGAAGCTTGTCTTCGCAGCCCAATGGAAGCGGCTCCCGAGGGATTGATGGTAGTCTTGGGAGGTGAGGACTATCTGGAGTACGGGAAGATAGATAGGATCACCGACAGGATGATCTCGTCCGGAAGGGTCAGGCCCTTCCTCACTGCTCTTGTAGAACCTCGCGAGGCGCGCGCGGAGTGCGAGATGGCACGGTCCTGCTGCGGCTTCGTCGCTGAAGAGCTGATACCATTCCTCGAGGATGAGACCGGCACGTCTCCGGAGAGAGGTCAGACCACGGTCTTGGGAGCTGGCTATGGGGGGTTGATCAGCCTGTTGTCGGCCCTAGTCTTCCCGGACGCGATCGGAAAGGCAGCGGTTCAATCCGGCTTCTTCGCGGGAACCTGGCATGACACCATCATGAAATCAATCTCTGCCCTTAGGAAGGCCCCCTCGGTCTACATGGACTGCGGCGCGTTCGAGACCAATGTCGGAGGCCGGGGAAGCGTCCTGCACGCTTCTAGGGACATAGAGGCCGCTCTGAGGTCGCGGGGGTGTCACGTGCTGTACGTGGAGACTAGAGAGGGTCACAACTGGACTGCGTGGAAGGCCAGGCTACCTCGCGCTTTGGAGTTCCTCTACGGCGCTGGATGAGAGGGGGGCTGGATCGGCAGCTCGCTCATCACATGTTATAAGAGAGTTCGCCCGCTGATTATCGCACTCATGAGTGCATCTTCCGCAAGAAGGCCTACTGTGGAAGGCGGATACCAGTATCACGTCAGAGTCCGGAGTGGGGACTTGCCTGAGGTCGTCCTGCTGCCCGGGGACCCGGAGAGAGTGGAGAAGATAGCCTCCAAGCTCTCCCACAGCAGCATCCTGACCCGCCACAGGGGCCTCGTTGCCGCAAGGGGCGAATACAAGGGCGTTCAGGTCGGTGCGGTCTGTTCTGGGATGGGCGCGCCCTCGACCGCCATAGTTGTCGAGGAGTTGGCCAGGGCGGGGGTCAGAACCCTGATCAGGGTGGGCTCCACCGGCGCGTTGCACCCTAACATCGGATTGGGCGACGTCATCATCGCCACGGGAGCCGTGAGGCTGGAGGGCGCGTCGAAACAGTACGTCATGCCCGAGTATCCGGCGGTCGCGGACCATGAGGTGACAAGGGCCCTGATCGAAGCGTCGGAAGCCTTGGGCCTCAAGCACCACGTCGGGATAGTCGCGTCCACGGACTCGTTCTATACTGGCCAGGGGAGGCCTGGGTTCAACGACTACAAGCAGAGTTGGATGGACAACATTGTCCCGGACCTTCAGGCCGCGGGAGTCCTCAGCTTCGAGATGGAATCCAGCCTTCTGTTCGTCATCTCGACCCTGTACGGCCTCAGGTCAGGCTCGATCTTGGCCGTGTTCGCCAACAGAGCGACGGACGAGTTTGCGGTCAAGGGTGAGGACGATGTCATCGCGGCGGCGCTCGATGCCGCGCGCGCACTGCACAGCAGTTCCAGTTGAGGTGCACTCCGACTAAAGCCTCAATGTCATCAAGAATGCATCCTCGCAGTCGGGATAGTAGCTATGAAGCACCCTCGTCACCCCGAACCCGCGGCCCTGATAGAACCTGACGGCGTCCGCGTTTGACACGGGGACTTGGAGTTCGACGACCGAAATCCTGTCCCTCATCTTGGCGATCGCATGATCCAAGAGGGTCGATCCGATCCCCCTGTTCCTGTGGGCAGGCGAGACCGCGATTGACACTATGGAGCCAGTGCCTCCCGTTCGCCACTGGGAGATGACGTACCCGATGATGTCTCCACGAACCTCGCACACCAAAAAGGCCGCACTGCCGAGCCTAACATAATGGGCGAGCGTATCCATGTTGTACGGGAACTTGAAGGATATCCTCTCGAGCTCAAGGACTTTGTCCAGATCCGCTTCAACGCACTTCCTTACCGACGGAGCGCCCTCCAATCTCGCTAGCCCGTCTTCTTCCACGTCACTCCGTGCGGCGTGTCCTCAAGTTCTATGCCGAACTCGTCCTTGAGCCTGCGCCTTATCGCATCGGCCACCTGGTAGTCCCCAGCCTTCCTCGCCCGTTCTCTTTCCTTGATCAGCTCTGCAGCAGACCTAGGCAACTCCTCCTTCAACAGTGCTTGCTTCAGCTTGAGCCCGAGGATCCGGTCCAACGTGAGCAGCCTAGCCAAGACCTTCTTCGCGTCAGTGGAGCTCATGTTGCCCTCATCGAGCGCCTTGTTGACGGTCCTGATGAAGCCGAAGAGGACCGCTAGGGCCTCCGGAGTGTCCAGATCGTCGTTCATGCAGCTCACGAACCTCGCCCTCATTTCTGCCGTGAGACTCGCTATCTCGCGGTTGTGCTTCTTCCCTCGGAATCCTGCCAGCCTTCGGACGAACTCGCGGACTGAGTTGAGCGCGTTCTGCGCTGCGTCGAGGGCATCGTAGGTGAAGTTGAGCTGCCGCCTGTAGTGGCCTTGGAGGTAGAAGAACCTGAG
>Ga0172363_10004396_pt1 | contig 11410 bp, 12 predicted proteins | sample LakKivs2_kivu2a2_FD_114541 | JGI IMG/M metagenome (GOLD analysis project Ga0172363, IMG submission 114541) | Sediment microbial communities from Lake Kivu, Rwanda - Sediment s2_kivu2a2 | ecosystem: Environmental > Aquatic > Freshwater > Lake > Sediment | place: Rwanda: Western Province, Lake... | reverse complement strand
TCGCGACGCCTGAAGCAGCGCCGTTGCCAGGGTCGACGACGACTTTCAACTTCCTTTTGATCTTCGTCCTCTTCGCTATATAGTCCAAATATCCATCTATAGCCTTTTTAGTATCTTTGGAAACATGCTTCCCGTCACCCGGGGCAGACCAGCTCTTATTCATGTATATTTCCCGGACAGCCTCGATGCACTCTGGATATCCAGAACCGTCACCCTTCCGGAACCGGATGCCATTGTACTCGGGCGGGTTGTGCGAGGCGGATATCACTACGCCTGCGGTCGCCCCTGCCTCTGCGGTAACATAATTGGCTGTAGGTGTCGGGACCATGCCGATTTCGATCGTACCAACACCCGCGTCGTTGAGGCCCTTCGTTAGCGCCGCCTGTAGATAAGGCCCGCCGTGGCGGGCGTCCCTGCTCATGACAACGAGGCCTCTATTACCGAGGAATGTGCCGAAGGAGAGGCCTATCTGCTCTGCGAATTCCAGGGTTATCTCCTGCTTGTAGATGCCCCTTATGTCATAGGCCCGGAATATGTCCTCTATGCTGCCCATTGCAGTCTTCAGTCTCCAGTTTTCGGTTTTCGGTTATTTTAAGGTTATAAATAATAAATTAGCCGACCATGGCAAAAATAGCCGTTTTCGGCCCTATGGGGACCTTCACCGACGAGGCGGCACGCAGTTACTTCCGGGAAGGCGAACTGGGCTACGCGCCCACGATAACGGGCGTATTTGAAGAGGTGGCCGACGGCAAGGCCGACTATGGCGTGGTGCCTATAGAGAACTCCACTGAAGGCAGTGTGGGTGAAACCATAGAGTGTTTGAGGAAATACGACGTGTTTGTCAGCGGGGAGATATATCATCGCATAGCCCATGTTTTGGCAGGTGTCGGCAAGCTTTCTGAAGTAAAGCAGATTGTCAGCCACCCGCAGGCGATAGCCCAGTGCAGCGGCAAGATAAAGGCCATCCTTGGTAAGAAGGTGCCAAGGATTGTGACGAGACTAAAAACAGGCGAGGACTACTCCACTGCGAATGCAATGGCCCGCGTGGCCAAGCTGAAAGACCCCAAGGTTGCAGCCATAGGCTCGCGGGCAGCGGCAAAGAAGTATGGCCTCAGGATACTTGTTGAGAACATGGCAGATAATGAAGATAACGAGACGAAGTTCTTTATAATCTCGAAAAAGAAGGAACAACGGACCGGGAGGGACAAGACTAGTTTGATAGTCGCTGTCAAGGACGAAGCAGGCGCGCTCTACAAGCTATTGAGCGTTTTCGCAAAGGAGAACATAAACCTGACGAAGATAGAGTCGAAGCCGCGCAAGGACAAGAAATGGGAATACTTCTTCTTGATAGATTTTGAAGGGCACACCGACGACCACAAAATCGAAAAGGTTTTAAGCCTTGCCAAGGATAATACTACATACTTCAAACTGCTTGGTTCTTATCCTAGGGGCTGAGATGGCAAAGGGGCCGAAGAGGGGGAAGGCCAAAAAGCCTAAAACGAAGACTGTGGAAAAAAAGACTTCGAAGGCAAGGGCCGCTGAGATCAGAACAGGACATGCTAGGGTCAAACCGGGACATGCTAAGATGAAATCTTCTAAAAAAATCTCGATTAAGAAGGCTGCGAACGTGAAGGCAACCAAAAAGAAGGTTGTGCAGCTACCAAAATCCCGGAAGGCGGCTCGCAAGAACTTACGGACTGCTACGCCCAAATCCAGGAAGGCTACGCCGATATCTTCCCCCAAGAGCATCGCGGAAGACAAGACAAGCGAGATGCTTGCAGATGAGCTATCTAAGATCGAGAAGGAGGGTATTGCCGTCTATGAGTTTAAGAGAAAGGGGGTTTCTGCTGCAGAACCCGCGGAACCTGCAGGGGAATCCGAAGGAAAACCCGGAAGGGAGCCTGGCTCTGTCATGAAGGCTGTACGCGGGCTCATAAGAGACAACAAACCGAGAGAAGAGAAAAAATTCGACCCTGAGTCGAAGGACTTGCGACTGAGACGACAGAGCATCCTGGAGGACATAGAGGCGAAACGCGACCAGATACGCAGAATCCCCAGGAACGGCCAGCACAGAGAGAGGCTCATTTCGCTCTCGCAGCAGCTGACTGCTATGAAGCGCGAGCTCTGGGAGATTGAAGCACAGCTAAGACAGGCTGCCAAAGAAGAGTGATGGACTTCGTCTCTGTAGCCGAGAGTTTAAGCGGGCCTTTCGGTTATGTGATCCTTTTCTTCTTAGTTCTTGCGCTTTCAGCAGTGCTCTTTCTGCCCGTGCCGGTTTTTCTAGTAGTCAGCGCAGCAGCTTCCGTTCTCGACCCGCTTTGGGTCGGGATAATAGCCGGTGTGGCCTCGGCCATCGGCGAGCTCTCGGGTTATTTCATCGGTGCGGGTGGTGAAAAGGCCCTTAAAAAGAGGGGGAAGGAGGGATACTTCTATGAGCAATCGAAAAAACTCTTCAAGAAATATGGTTTTTGGGGTATTGCTGGCGCAGCCATCTTTCCGATAACACCAATAGACCTTGTAGGCCTGATAGCTGGCACCCTCAGGTATGGTTGGAAGAAGTTCCTCGCCGCCGCAATAATCGGTAAGGTGCCAAGATACCTGATAGTTGCATACGCTGGAGGCGCGGCGATCTCAAAATCTTACTCGACCATTTCAGAAAACCCTATCTGGTCGGCAGTCGTAATGCTGTCGGTAATATGTTTTATCAGCTTCTACTATTTCTGGGTCGAGAGGAAAGTCGGGAGGAAAGTCAGGAGGAAAGCCAGGAGGAAAGCCAGTACAGGGAAGCGAGACGTTATTAGGAAAAAATCCTTATAAAATCTTGCTTTTAACGATTGCTTTGGAAAAAAAGGCAGATTAAGATGTGGCGAAGTAGGCGGGAAAGCAAAAGACTGGCCATGAAGATGAGCGGCCTGCTCAAACCGGGCTCCAGGACGAGATTGCAGCATTTGGAGGACGCGGCGGGCAACGATGCCGAGAGGGGCGCCCTGAGAACTTCTTATGAACTGACGAAAGGGGGGAAACTATTGTGGACCCCCAAAGACCGCTCTGCGATACCTACGCTTGGTAAGAACGGCAGGGACGCCATCCGCAGGGGAATGCACTCATATTATGCTGACATGATAGGCCTTAATCCGGATAGCTTAGGGCACCTTGAAGAGGTGAACAAATACATCTCCATGGAGATGGGTTCGAGGGAAGACCGATTGCGTGTGCTTGCAGGCACTCCGGGGATGTCGGAAAAGTTGCTGCCATCAGATCCGCGGCTGAGAGGCGTTGTAAAGGAACACCTCAGTGCGGAATTGGATGCTCTCAGGGAAATAAACACTACCCTTTCTAGCAGAATAGCGGTGATAGAAAAGGCTAATAAGAAGCCTTAGATTTTTTTCTCGATGGAGAACTTTTGGGACCCGCATGTAGAACACTCGCTCACTGCAGAGGGGCAGACCTTCCCGCATGCTGTGCACCTGCTCTTCCACTTGAGCGCCTTTTGTATGCCCTTCATGGAAACGCGCTCGAACTTTATCCCAAGGATCGAGCACATGTTCTGTATGTCATAATCGTCAGTGACCAGCGACAGGCCCGTCTCATAAGCCAGTGAAAGGACCTTCAAATCAGAATCGGACAGCAGGGCCAGACAGCCTGCTCTTTCAGCCTCCGCATGCACCTTTTTCTCGCTCGCCTTTGAGGGTTCTGCAAATTTTATCTGCCTTGCCTCCACTGCAGCCGCGAACTTTAGGCGGGACTGTATGTCGCGCAGCTCCTTTTCCACTTCCCGGACCGTCAGGAACTCGCCTTCAAGTTCTCTGCCGCGCAGGTTTATGACACCCGAAGAATCAAGGATTTTCATCTCACAAGTTTTACGGCCTCTTGAACTGCCTCTTTAGCATCCTTTGCGACCTTCACATCAAATATTCCCTTTGCCAAGTAATCCGCAGTTCCGCCAGTTCCCTTCACCACGACGACCTTGCGGCCGTAGTTCAATGCGAATGCAGCCTCTGACATGGTCCCATAATTGCCGTCTATAGCTATGAGGGCATCGCATGAGGAGGCGATGAAAATATTCCTGCCGTAGCCGAGGCTTGTCGGCAGGACGACATCAAGGTAATCGCAATCGCAGTCCTTCTTGTCCAAAACAGGGATGATGCCTATGCTCAAGCCGCCCGCTTCCTTGCACCCTTTTGCAGCAGCGCGCATTATCCCGCCGCGGCCCCCGCAGATTAAAACGGCGCCTGCCTTGGCAATCTCGCGGCCGACCTCTTCCGCAACTTTCAGATTCTTGTCAGAGGTCTCCCTGCTGCCTATCACGCCTATGTTTATTTTCATTTTCAGAAGCCTACTTTTTCAAAATCCTCTGCGTCCTTTCAAGCGCGCCAGTGACGTCGCCGTAATGCTCTGCCGCCGTGGCCATCTCCCTGGCAAACGCCTCTTCGTTGCCTTTCGCCACTATGCGGTCTATCCTCTTGGCTGCCTCAAGGAATGCCTTCCTCGCCTTCTTTGTCTCCTTGTTCTCCAGCTGTATCTCTGCGTATAACCGCGGGTCCTGGCCGAGGAGGCGGCCGACCAGGTCAAGGACTAAATCGTAGACGGGTGAGGAAACCCGGCGCGAGTTTTTCAAATCTACGCCCATGTCGCGCATGGCTGCACCCGCGGAGATAAGCATGAAGTGGGTCATGCCTTGGACTACACCCATCGCCTCGTCGTGCTCCTTTGGCGAACACTCGGTTATGCGGGCACCGTTCTTTCTGATCACCTTCTTAAAGCCCTTGAAGCGAGAACTGACTCTAAGAGGACAGAGGACAAAATTCTGGTTGTCAAAAGAAGGCGTCATCGGGCCGAAAACCGGGTGGCAGCCGACTACTTCGACACCTGCTGGTGCCGCCTTTAGCATGGCCTCGCAGGGGGCTTCTTTTACCGAGGTCAAGTCCATCAAGAGCGAACCGTTTTTCATTACTGGTGCCACTTCCTTTATCACAGAAAGTGTCTTGGTTATTGGAACGGTGATTATTACGATGTCAGCATCCTTGGCGGCCTTTACATTGTCATTCTCGAATGCGACTCCGAGATCCTTGGCGACCACTCTCCCCTTCTCAAGCCGGGGCCCAGCTATGGTTATCTTAAACCCATTCCTCTTGAGGACCCTGGCGAAGAGACGACCCATCCCGCCGTACCCGCCGATAATTGCTACAGAAGTCATTGCTTAGTTAGAGGTTTTTATGTTATTAAACAAAAACTAACGGGGTATCTGGTGGTAATTATGGAGGTCAAACTCATCGCATACACGCCTAAGCCGGACATGGTCTGTGCCGCGGCCGCATTCACGAGCTGGAAGAAGAAGACAACGGCAGAGCTCTTTGAGCAGCTCAGTGAGAAGGAGGCCTTGGACTTCCTTAAGATGGTCATGGGATTCGGCCATGCATCGGTGACAGAGCATGCAACGTTCACATTCTCTATTTCAGGCGTCTCCCGCGCCCTCACGCACCAGCTTGTGAGGCACAGACTGGCTTCCTATACGCAGCAAAGCCAGAGATACGTTAAATTCGACAGGAGCGAGATACAATATGTAACCCCACACACGATTGCAAAGGACGCTGAGGCGAAGAAGATTTTTGATGGCCTGATGAAAGAGATCGTCGAAGTCTACGAAAAGCTCGTCAACAAAAAAATCCCGCCCGAGGATGCACGCTTCGTCTTGCCGAACGCGGCCACGACCAACATCGTCGTGACAATGAACGCCCGCGAGCTGCTCCACTTCATAAGGATGCGCAGCTGCGAGAGGACGCAATGGGAGCTACGGGAGGTGGCCACAGAGATGCTCAAGCTGGCCAGGAAGGTCGCCCCCGTCCTGTTCCACGATGGCGGGCCGGGGTGCGTAATCGGGCCTTGCCCGGAGGGAAAACTGACTTGCGGGAAGATTGTCGAGATACGGGAGAAGTTCAAGAAGATTTAGTTATCCTGGGGGCTTGACGGCTTAGCGGAAGCCCAAGAATATTAAGGCTGCGAAGCACAGCGCAGCGACCATCATCGCGATCGCAACTGCGACCAGCAGCTTTAGGGGATGGTCTTGCATCCCTGATTCGGCTTCGGTGACGTCCCAGGGGTCCTCGACATCGTCTGAGTCCATGCAATAATTAGGTGGGCTTGCTGAAAAGCCTCTCAGAAAGAGCGGAAGATTAACTGCAACAAAAGGAAGCCTAGTATAACAGTGACAAATGTCATTATGATCTGGAGCAACCGGTAGGGACCTTGTTCTTCGATATCCACGCTGTGATAAAGAATCGACGAATAAAAAGGGCTAAAGTTCCTCTCTCAATTCTTTCACTGCCTCCCCGATAGCCTTCAGCTTCAGGTAGGCAGTATTCTCATCGGGCAGCAGCTTGAGGCCGCAGTCCGGCTTCGGGTAAACCTGCTCGGGTTTAAGGAAATCGAGCGCAAGCATTATGTTCTTCTTCACCTGGGCCACAGACTCGACTTCTTTCTTGTGCACGTCGACAACACCAAAGCCCAAGTCTTTTGTGAAGTCGTACTTCCTTAATACGTCCAGAGTCCTGAAGTTGTTGTTGGCAAACTCCAGGTCGATTAAATCGGCATCGAACTCCAGGGCATATGGGAACAGCATGTCGAAGTCGCCGTAGCAGATATGGATCGCAGTGTAGGCCTTCAATCGCTTTGTTATTATCTCGATTGCTTCGGCCTCCAGCATCATCTCCTCCTCGCCGGGATGCGTGCAGAGCGCCGGCTCGTCAATCTGTATGTAAGGGCAGCCTGCCTTGTCGAGCGCTTTTGCTTCTTTGGCCAGCGCTTCGGCGAGATCCAGAGTCAAATCACGCCGCGAGGAGTGTGACTCGTAGAAAGACCAGTCGGCCATCGTGTACGGCCCTGTGAACATCTGCTTCATGAGGACGCCGGAGCGCTTGAACTTCTTCTGGCTCTCTTTGGAATATTTCTCGGCGAACTTCCAGTCGTCCAAAGTCATCGGGCCCTTGAACTTGATGCGGTCCGCCACGACCGGTTTCCTGAAGTAGTTGTTGCCCCAGATGCGCACCCAGTCGCCCTCCTGGAAGCCGCCCAGCCTCTCGGCGAAGAAAACCTGCATGTCCTCGCGGCCCTGCTCCCCGTCGGCTATTATGTCTATGCCCGCGCGCACCTGGTCGTCTATGCAGATGCGCGTGGCCTCGTCGACGAGCTTGTCGTATTCCGCCTTCTTTATCCTGCACTCCTTCAGCAGCCGCGCGGCTTCCACTACCTTCGGATTTCTCGGGTGGCTGCCCACAACTGTTGTAGTAAGGATCTTTTTTGCCATTTCGTTAAGTTCAAATATCGATATTTTTCAGATTCAAGCGCCCTTCAGTTTCCTTAAGAGGTCTATCTTCCTTAATGCATACTTCCGCGGCAGGAACTCCAAACCGCAGTTGGTCGAGACGATTATGTTGTCTGAGTCCAGCATTTCTATCTGGTCTTTCATGAGCACAACATCCTCCAGTTTGGTGTTGCGCGCATCCAAGAGGCCGAGCTGGACGTTCTTTATCCCGCTTTGGATCAGGACTTCGTAATTGCTTTCAAAAGAAACGCAATCGACGCCGATATAGTCCGCTTTGATTTCCTGCAGTTCTTTGATGCAGGCCATCAGCTCGCCGAAGTAGGTGGTGACTATTGTTTTCCCCTTGGCCGCCCTCGTGAGCTTCACCAGTTCAAGGTTGACTGTGGCGAACAAGTCCCGGTCCAGGTCGTAGGACAACAACGGCTCGTCGATTTGGACGAAGTCGGCTTTCAGTTCTTTGATCTCTTTTTCCAACGCCTTAGCGACAGCAGCTATTCCCTCGGCCTCGTTCTTGTAGTATTTGTCCTCTGAGAGGCTGTAAAGCGTGTAAGGGCCGGGTATGACTGCCTTTATCTTCGCGCCCGGATTAAGCTTCTTAAGCAGTTCTAAATTCTCTCTCAAGACTGGCTTCTTGTTCTCTATCGAGCCAACTATTGTTGGCCTTCGGTAGTATGTATTATTGTCATAGAACCTGATGAGGCCGCCCATCTTTACACCCGCCCACCCGGCGGCTACGGTAGCGAGGAAATCGTCCCAAGTCAGCTGGCCGTCGGTGATTATATCCAAGCCTGTCTGGTCGCCCACAACCTGCTTCATCGCTTCCACCAGCATCTGTTCATCCTCTTTTGTAGCGACGTGGTCTACCTTCTTCTGCTTTCCGTAGGTCTTTATCTGGTACTCCCTTAGGAGGTCTGGCCTCGGGTACGACCCGAAGGATGCTGTGAGGACCATTTCTGTCTCGTGTCTTGGGTCTTCGGTCTTGTCTTGGCGACGCCGAGACGGGACTGCAGACTGAAGACTGTAGACCGCTTAGTCTAAGCGATGCTTGAGTAGCCCCGTCAGGATTCGAACCTGAGTCACGCGGTCTCTTCGGTCCCGGGTCTTCGGTCTTCAGTCTTCCGAAACCCGAGCCGCCAAAGCCGCGTATGATTGGCCGCTACACTACGGGGCTAAACTGTCTTGCGTCTTCGGTCTTCAGTCCTGAGTCTTCAGTCTTGAAAAGCAGAAAACGCGCGTCTAATTAGAAAAAAACCGAATAAAAGGGCTAGAAGAAGTAAGGCGAGAGGTTTAGGATGAAAACCGCTATTACTAGGAGCCCAAAACCGTTCGAGAAGTTCTTTGCGAGTGACAGTTTGCGGCCATGTGGCAGCTTGCCCTCCAGCCATAGGAAGAGGCCATTATAGGAGTACCCGCCGTCGAAGAAACGCAGCGGGAGGAGGTTCATGATGCCGAGCATGAGGTTGAGGAAGAATATCCATTTTATGAGGCTGAAAACGGAGGCAGCTGATGACGCTTCTATATGCGAGGTCATGACAGACGGCGCATATATTGAGTGTATAGGGTCATTGTACATCTCCAACCCGACGAACCCGCGGCTCTCGTTATTTGGCGACTGCCCAAGAGTTAACGATATTGTCCTATTTTGGGTGACAATAGTGAGGTTCTCGCCGGGGCGCCTGCCTTTCATGGTCATTGAAAAATCCCAGAACGTTGGCGTGGGCTCCCCGCCCGCGCTTTTTACCACGTCGCCCGGTTCTAGGAGGCCGTAAGCAGCGGAGTCTTTCACAACCCCACCGACTATGAAACCGTCGGCCTCAACCGATCCTATCGAGAGCATGAGGTTGCCTATTAAGAAACACCCGAATGCGACCACGAACATGTTTGCGAAAGAGCCTGCAGCGTATACCCTCATCTGCTTGTGTGTCTTCTCTTTCTTGAACTGCTCTTCGTCTGGCTCGACGAAAGCGCCCATTGGTATGATGCTCAAAAATATCAGGCCAGTATGTTTCAGCCTTATGCCCTGAGAGCGTGCGACAAGGCCGTGGAAACATTCGTGGAGCGCTATCATTATGATGAACGCTATCAAGATGTCAGGGAAGAAAGGTATGGATATGTTAGTGCCAGCGTATTTCAAAACAGGCATGCCGTTCTCCATCTCGGGGTAGCCCGGATTGAGGCCTGGCGTGGTAGAGAGACCGGCGGCTATGTTTATTCCTTGTATCAGCAGTGGCATGATAACGATTGCTGGAAGGCCTATAATACCAAGAGAGACTCCCATCGCCACCGAATAATAAGAGCCGGTTATAGAGAAGTCGAGGAAATATGGCGAACCAAAAAATAAGAGCGCCAACAAAAATGTAGCTGTAGAGGCCCTGTTACTTGACAGGAAATAGGAAAGGCCGTACGCAACGTATGACATTACAGCGGCCATGAACAAGGCAAACAGGCTTGTTGAGATGGCGACACCGAAAGGAAACAGCATTATGTAGCTTTGGCTTAAGTAGACAAAGACTGCGAGGAAGACTAGAATGGCGATTATCAGCGATCTATCGCGCTTATTGCGATGGTTTGTTACAAAGGCTGCTCCGAGGCCGCCAAAAGAGATTATAATTGCTAGGTCCCCGATGAATGTCCAGAATCTCGGGTGGCCTGCGCCAATCCGGTCTATGAGGTTGAGGCCCTTCTTCGAGTCAATCTTATAGAGAATCTTGCCGTAGACAGTCCTTTTCAAAAAATGGTGCAGTACTGGCCACAGGATGAACATCGCGGCGCCCACAGCGGCCAATAGCGACCACTTGCCGACAATCCTCTCGAAGACCAAGTTTAATATGAGAACAGTTAATACTGTCAGTGTTATCAGAGTCGCAGCCTTGGTCTTCCGGTTGGCCTTCCAGGTCATGGTGGTATTTTACTAATACCCCTTAAATAATGCGGCCTTTAACAAAGGCCGGCGAAAATGTGCGATTGCCCCTGGGCAATCCCACGAGCCGAGTGCAATATGTCTGAGATAATCCTCGTCGGCACGGCCCACGTGTCAAAGGAAAGCGTGAAGGAGGTGGAGGAGACTATCCTACGCGAGAAACCAAAATACGTCGCCCTTGAGCTCTGCGAACCGCGCTTCGAGGCCATAACCGATAAAAAACGGTGGGAGAAGACCCCCATAACTGAGATGATAAAGGGCAGCAAGGCGTATTTCCTGCTGGCTTATTCAATGCTCTCAGCCTTTGAGAGGAAGCTGGGCGAGAAGACGGGCGTCCGTCCGGGCGACGAGATGCTGGCCGGCGTCAATGCTGCGAAAAAAGTGGGCGCCGAAGTGGTCTTAGTTGACCGCCCGATAGCGATTACGATAAAGCGCGCATGGAGGCTTTCGGGCTTCAGGGAGAAGCTGCGCATCTTCAAGGAGTTCGTTTTCTCCATCTTCGGCGCCGAGGAGATAACGCCCGAGGCTATCGAGGACCTTAAAAAAGAGGACGTGCTTTCGGAGATGATGAAGGAGCTGGCCCGCATAGCCCCGTCGGCCAAGAAAGTCCTCATAGACGAGCGGGATGAGTACATAGCCGGCAAATTGAGGGAGATCAAGGGCAAGACCGTAGCAGTGGTCGGAAAAGGCCACAAGACAGGTATCGAAGCGCTGCTCAAGAAGGGTGGTAAAACAGACTTCAAGCGCCTCGAAGAGGTGCCGAAAGCTCGCTTCAGATGGCGCTGGATTTTCTATATTTTGACAGGTCTGACTATTGGCCTGCTAGTAGCCTCCGCATTGTTGGACCCTGCAAACGTGCCAAAATACTGGGGTCTGTGGATACTGCTACACGTCATCTTCACTGCTGTGACCGGGGCCGTGGCACTGGCTCATCCGCTGTCGATTATCGTCGGGGCGCTCTCCTCGCCTATAACCGCTATTTTACCGACCGTAGGGGCAGGGTGGGTCGGGGGCATCGTTGAGGCCAAGTTGAGGAAGCCCACTGTCAAGGACTTCAACGAGCTGCGGGATTTGAAGGGCATAAGGGAGTTCTGGAGGAACAAGTTCACGCACCTGCTGCTGGTGGTTTCCTTCATCAACCTGGGCAGCATGGTGGCCACTTTTGTGGC
>Ga0172363_10004394_pt1 | contig 11412 bp, 10 predicted proteins | sample LakKivs2_kivu2a2_FD_114541 | JGI IMG/M metagenome (GOLD analysis project Ga0172363, IMG submission 114541) | Sediment microbial communities from Lake Kivu, Rwanda - Sediment s2_kivu2a2 | ecosystem: Environmental > Aquatic > Freshwater > Lake > Sediment | place: Rwanda: Western Province, Lake... | reverse complement strand
CTCAGTATTATATGCCCACCGCGGCCTCCGTTTCCGCCATCAGGCCCCCCCTTGGGTATAAACTTCTCCCTCCGCAGGTGAGCCGATCCTGCACCTCCTCTTCCGGAGCGGCAGAAGATCTTGATATAATCAACAAAATTTGATCCGGACATTCTTTGTGAATCCCTTTGCTGTACTCTTTCAAATGACCCCCGTGCCGCTAACGCGGGACATCCCCTTCAGTTGGGTTGGGTGTCGCTGAAAACTATTACAATTTCTTTTTAACATAAACACACAGCCTTTTAAAGATATCCTCAATCGTACCCATGCCGTCTACAGGCTGATAAATACCTCTTTTTCTGCAATAATCGATAATTGGCTCTGTCTTTGCTTTAAATACATCTATGCGGTTTTCAATTACAGCAGGATCCTTATCATCAGGTCTGCCGGACTGATCAGCCCGAAGTATCAAACGTTTGACAAGTTCATCATGATCGACCTCCAGCACCAGCATGCTGTCTATCTTCATTCTCCTGTCATTGAGCATCTTCTCAAGAGCTTCGGTCTGCGCAACTGTCCTCGGAAATCCATCAAAAAGGAATCCTGCTTTCCCTTTTGTACCGTCAACCTTTGCTGCTATCATTTCTATAACAACTTCATCAGGAACGAGTTCTCCTTTCGACATTATAGAGCTCATCCTCTTTCCCAGATCGGTGCCTGCGGCTATCTCAGCACGAAGCATGTCGCCTGTTGACAGATGCATCAGATTGAATTCTTCAGCCAGTCTAACCGACTGTGTTCCCTTGCCGGATCCCGGTGGACCAAAAATCAAAAAATTTACCATTTGTTAATTACGAATTAGAAATTATAAATTATAAATGACGTTTTATTTCACCAGTGAATATACTGAAGGAAGATTACGACCGTAGCCCTCAAAGTCAAGACCATAACCGATCACAAAATCGTTAGGTATTTCAAATCCGATATAATCGATCGGTATTTTCTTTTTATATGATTCCGGCTTGAAGAGGAGCGTTACAATTTTAAATCCAGCTACCTTCCTAATGGTCAGTTCCCCGGCGATTCTTTCAAGTGTATGACCGGTGTCGACGATATCTTCAATGACAATTACATCTTTATGTTTAATATCTTCATTCCATCCGATAAGTTCCTGAACTGATCCGGATGATTTTGTGCCTTCATAGGAAGCCAGTTTCACGAATGATATCCTGGCTTTTATGTTTATTCTCTTGAAGAGCTCGGCAGCAAACAGGAATGCGCCGTTAAGTATACCAAGAAAAACAACATCCTGGTCCCTGAAATCACGGTTAATTGCCTCTGCCAGCTCATCAATTCTTTTGCTGATATCATCACCGGGGATCATTTCCCGGAATCTCTTATCAAGTATTACAACCTCTTTCATAGCAGATCTTTTTGAACTTCAGGCATGTGCGAAAATATGAAAATAATAGCTTATTTTTGTCCTTTCCGTGAAGTTAAATTTATAAAACAGATATGGAACCTCTGGTAAGTATAATAATGGGAAGCACATCAGATCTTCCTGTGATGGAGAAAGCCGCGCAGGTGCTGAACGATTTCAGGATACCTTTTGAAATGAATGCCCTGTCGGCTCACAGGACTCCCGGTGAGGTAGAGAAATTTGCAAAAGGGGCCGCGGGAAAAGGAATTAAAGTAATAATTGCTGCAGCCGGAATGGCCGCTCATCTCCCCGGTATTATTGCCGCAATAACTCCGCTGCCGGTAATCGGGGTTCCCATCAAAGCTTCGCTCGAAGGGCTCGATTCAATATTCTCCATTCTGCAGATGCCTCCAGGGATCCCGGTTGCGACCGTGGGTGTCAATGCAGCACAGAATGCAGGGATACTTGCTGCCCAGATCATAGGTACCGGCGATGAAGCTGTACTGAAAGAGATCATAAAATACAAAAACAGCCTTAAGAAAAAGATTGTTGAAGCTAACAAGGAGCTCAAAAAAGTAAAATTCCATTATAAAACAAACTGACCCCCGGTCCCGCCTAGGCGGTACCACCCCCTAAAGGGGATCTAATTCACTGGATATAAGCAGAATATCAAAATGTCCTGAAAAAAGCCCCCCTTCAGGAGGGCAGGGGGGCTTCCCCGAAAAGTCAATTTTTCAGACCATTTCAGTAAATGCAATCGACTTTTTTTGTATCTTTATAGTTTATACCCGAAACACTTGTTCTCGCTGCGCAAGATATCTGTTTCGCTTTTAATTGTTTTTCTGCCTCTCACTGGTTATTCCGGTAATCCATACCGGTTTCCCAACGGTGCAGCCGGGGCAGGAATGGGATCTCTTTGCACCATCAGGCAGGGATTCTGGTCGTCATTTAACAATCCTGCCCTTCTCTCTTATAATCAATCCTTTATGGCCGGGGTAAATTATGAAAACCGTTTTTTCATGAGCGAACTCTCCACCAGGACCATTGGTGTTATTCTCCCTGCTGGAAATGCCTCGGCGGGGATCCATTATTCCAACTTCGGATACAGCAATTTCAGAAGAGAATCGGCCGGTATCGCGAGTGGCCTGATGTTATCAGAAAATATCAGCGCAGGAATCCGGTTAGACTATCTTTCCGAGAAGACGTCGGGTGAATATGATAATCACCGGCATATCACTTTTGAAGCAGGTATAACCTTTACAGTCCCCCCGGGAGTGATTATCGGAGTCAAACTTTTTAATCCTTTACCTAATTCCCTCAGAGAGTCCGGTATGCCGTCATCCCTCAGTGCCGGCGCCGGGCTGGAACTGGGGGATGCGCTCTTCGCCGGCGCGGAAGCGGAGATGGTCACGGGAGGAGAAATCAATCTGAGAACAGGATTTGAATATGAAGTTGTAAAAAGCTTCTGGCTGAGGGGAGGATTCAGCACTGAAAACAGTTCATTCAGCTTCGGACTGGGATATCTGCTGAGATCGGTCAGAATCGATCTTAGTTTCGCAACCCACGAAAAGTTGGGAGTTACAACAGGTGTCTCATTAATAATTAAAATTCGATGATATTAATTTGAACCGCAAAGGTCGCAAAGAATAGCAAAACTCTCTTTAAAAACTTACACAGAGATCTCTATGAAATAAAAATGCTCTCAAGTAACCATAGCTTAAGACCGTGAAAAAAGCATTATTAATCATCTTCCCTTTTTTCTTTATAAATACTTATAGCCAGGAGTCTGAGATTTCACAAATAATCACCGATATTGCCGAGGAGCTTGCAGCTGATGAGGATAATCCCGGTAGTGTGGAGTTATTCTTCGAACAGTTGTATGAACTGGCTGAAGATCCTGTAAATATCAACTCCGGGGATGAAAAAGAGATCTCCAGGCTTTTTTTCCTCTCTGATTTCCAGGTGAAATCCCTGGCAGATTATGTACATAAATCAGGCAAAATCCTTTCAATATATGAAATACCGTCAATCCCGGGATTTGACCGTCAGACAGCAGAATGGATATCGCAATTCGTTATTCCGGGTAAGAAGCAGGAAGTTCCCGCTTCTCCTGCAAAACTGCATAATACCCTGGTAACCAATTTTATATTGAAACCGGGAAGTTATGATACATCATACCTGGGATCGCCACTTAAAATCCTGACCAAATACAAATTTTCAGCAGGCAGGCTTTCAGGAGGAATTACTGCAGAAAAGGATGCAGGTGAGAAGATTTTTCCCGCCCAGGTTCCTGTTCCCGATTTTCTGTCGGCACACATTTCATTTTCCGGAAAAGGATTTATCAGGAAGATAATCCTGGGTGATTTTGGTTCCCGTCTTGGTCTTGGAACGAATATAAACACCGGGATGCGAACATCTCTTTCGCTGAGTTCACCTGGTTATATGCCGGTCAGGAACGAGATAAAACCATGGACCTCGGCAGACGAAAATAATTTCTTCAGGGGAGTTGCCGCGGAACTATCAACAAAGAAATTCGGAGCTATCCTGTTTTTTTCTCAAAACATGACAGATGCAACAACTGGTACGTCTGAAGATTCTTCGGAGCTTTTTATTGAAAACCTTTACACGTCCGGACTTCATAATAAATCAAGCCTTTTGCTTAAAAAAGACGTCGTCAGGAATTCTGCTTATTGTGCAAGCCTGTCATACGAATTCAAATCCCTCAGAACGGGAATAACGTGTTCATATAACAGGTTCTCGATACCATTCAGGTCAGAAACATATGATCCGGAAAAACTGTATGATCTTACAGGTTACGGAACGAGCATACTTTCTGCCTCTTATAACTACAGCAGAAAAAGGATTCTGCTATTCGGGGAGGCTTCACTGGAGGGATTCAGCGATCCGGGGATCGTTCAGGGAATCGGTATCAGAGCATCCGACAGACTGTCAGTAAACTTTCTTTACAGGAATTACTCTCCAGGATTCGTTTCCTTTCACGGCGCCGGTCCGGGTAACAGTTCAGCGACAAATAATGAAAGAGGCCTCTTCGGAAATTTCTCACTTGAAGCGGCAAAACATTTATTCGTTTCAGCAGGATGTGATATCAGTTATACGCCATGGCTTAAATACATGACAGGTTTTCCTTCAATGGCAAAAAGATATGAGGTAAGATTAAGATATCTGCCCGATGAAAAGTATTCGTTTGATATCAAATATTTTTCCAGAAAATGGATGTGCGATCTGAACCGTGATCAGGGAATTGCGGGTATATCTGAGAATAAAGTGCAATCGGTACAGGGAATTTCAAGGTTTCTGGTGAGCGATAAATTTTCTGTGGTCACGCGGATTGATTTTAAATTCGCCGCACTTTCTTCAGGCAAAGGAATGCTGATGCTGCAGGATCTCAAATATGTGTTCAGGAAAGTCCCTCTCACAGTCTGGTTCAGGTATTGCATCTTCAGGACGGATGACTGGAATTCAAGACTTTACACCTATGAAAATGATCTGCTTTACAGCTTCAGTATCCCGGCTCTGTCAGGTAACGGAACCAGGAATTATTTAATGCTGAAATGGGATCTGAAGGATTACGGAGAATTAAGGATAAAATACGGAATGACTGAAATACAGGACAATAATTCAGCAATTGAAGGTCAGCATGAAGTTAAGATGCAAGTGAGATTATGGTTTTAAAATCTTTATTCCTTACTCTCTGCCACCTTTATATCCTTAATGTTAAGCTGGAGGTTACGGTTTCCCCTGAATTCGTTCATCTCCACCGAATAGCAAATATCAAATGGTTTGCCTGACTTTATATATTCAAAATGGTTTGCCTGGCCGAATGCGATGGCAGAAATAGTCTTGGCACCTGTTGATTCCTGGCACAGGTCGAGTTTAAGATGTTCTCCGTTCGAACCCACCATTCTTCCGGAGCCGGCATCAAAGACATACCTAGAAACAAATATGGGAGACATGTTTTCAGGTCCGAACGGCTGAAACTTGCTCATAACGCCGAAAAATTCCTCGCTGATCTCTGAAAATGAAAGATCTGTATCAATGAGTACCCTGGGCAGCAGCTGATCTTCCGTGATGGTATTTGAAACATACTGTTCAAATCTTTCCCTAAACGTTTCTATATTCTCCTTTTTCATGGTCAGTCCGGCTGCAAACATGTGCCCTCCGAAACTCTCAAGGAGATCACCGCATGCTTCAATAGCCTGGTAAAGATCGTAACCCTGAACCGACCGTGCAGATCCTGTGGCAAATCCGTTTGATTCGGTGAGAATAACTGTCGGTCGGTAGTATGTCTCTATCAGACGTGATGCTACAATACCAATAACGCCTTTTTTCCAAGAGGGATTAAAAAGAACCGTTGTTTTGGCATTTAAATTCCGCGGATCATCGGAGATCATTCGCATGGCTTCAGATGTTATCGACCTGTCGATTGTCCGTCTTTCGATGTTATAGCTGTTGATCTCTTTGCTTATCCCCGTAGCAATCTTTGTGTCGCTGGAAATAAGAAGTTCAACTGCCCGGCTTCCTGTTTCCATCCTGCCGGCAGCATTTATCCTCGGTCCTATTTTGAAAACAACATCTTCAACACTCAGTGCCCTGCAAACTTCTGCCTCCCTGATTATCTCCCTCAGGCCGGTACGCGGAGATTCATTAAGCTGTTTCAACCCGAAATAGGCTAGCACCCTGTTTTCTCCTGTAATAGGAACAATGTCGGACGCTATGCTTACAGCCAGCAGGTCGAGATAATTAAGGATGGAGTCGAAGGGAATACTGTGAATCTTTGAATATGCATGTATTAGCTTGAAGCCCACACCGCATCCGGAGAGTTCCTTATAAGGATAGCTGCATCCGGGTTGTTTGGGGTCAAGAACCGCCAGTGCTTTTGGAATTTCACTCCCGGGGTAGTGATGATCGCATACAATGACGTCAAGGCCTTTGGTTCTGGCATACTGGATCTTCTCAACGGCTTTAATGCCGCAATCGAGAGTTATAACAACCTTGCAGTTATTCTGGAAAGCAAAATCGAGACCCTGGAAGGAGACGCCATAACCCTCTTTATACCTGTCGGGAATATAATATTCAACATTCGAATACTGGTCTTTCAGGAATGAATAGACAAGCGCAACTGCCGTAGTGCCGTCAACATCATAATCACCGTATACAAGGATTTTCTCGTTTCTCTTGATGGCAGTCGAGAGTCTGTCAACAGCGATGGTCATATCCTTCATCAGGAAAGGATCATGAAGATAATCAAGACTGGGATTAAAAAATGTCTGAGCTTCGATTGGGGTGGTAATATTCCTCTGCACCATCAGGTTAGCCAGTGATTCCGATACTCCGAGGTCTGATGCCAGATGCCTGATCACGACACTGTCACCTCTCTCCTTTATTATCCACCTCTTTTCCATCATCAATCTTTTTTTAGCCATTCAAGATCAAAAACTGCCTGCATTTTGTCCCTGATGATTTCCTTCACTTTCATCATATCCTGTGCTGCACCAAGTTCATTCTGCAAAGATGTAACACCTTTATCCGTAAATCCGCAGGGATTAATATGGCCGAAATATGTAAGATCGGTATTCACGTTGAAGGCAAATCCGTGCATTGTGACATATTTGCTTGCTTTAACTCCTATTGCACAGATTTTTCTTGCTTTCCCGTTTATTTCAGGATCAATCCAGACACCTGTTCCTCCCTCCAGTCTTTCACCTTTAATTTTAAATTCTTTAAGGGCCTGTATTATTGCCTCCTCAAGTCTGTGAACATACTCTTTTAATCCGATCCTTATCATTTCCAGGTCAAATATGGGATATCCCACTATCTGCCCCGGTCCGTGATACGTTATATCTCCTCCCCTGTCTATCCTGTAGAAACTTGCATCCTTCGCCCTTAGCTGAATATAATCCAGAAGAAGATTGGCTTCGGAACCACTTTTACCGAGAGTATAAACATGCGGATGTTCCACAAATATTAAAGTGCCGGGCATATTGTTCTGATCAGGGTTTTCGTTATTTTCCGGCCCTTTTTTCCTTTCTGTCATTATTTTAAAGATAGCTGCCTGATAATCCCACGTTTCTTTATAATCTCTCAGCCCAATATCCTCATATTTAACTATATAGCTCAATATTACGCATTGCTTTCCAAAGACCAAATATAATTAAAATTATCGAGCCTTCACATGTTTTTCCGCATGAAAGGAGGATCTTGTGAGAGGGCTGCTTTCGACAATCATAAATCCCTTTTGCAGAGCCGTCTGTCTTAAAGATTCAAACCTGTCGGGAGGGATATATTCAACTGCATCCATATGGGCCGGTGAGGGCTGAAGATATTGTCCGATTGTCAGAATGGAGCATCCTGCATCAAGAAGGTCGTCCATTGTATTGAAAACTTCCGGTTCAGTCTCTCCGAGCCCAAGCATAAACCCTGATTTGGCTTGTTTCCCGTTCTGTGAGATGTATCGTATAACGCCGATGCTTCTTGAGTATTTTGCCTTTGTCCTGATCAGTGGAGTAAGACGTTCGACTGTTTCAACATTATGTGAAATTATATCCGGTCCGGCATCTATTATTTTCTGAATGTTTTCAGGTTTCCCGTCAAAATCAGGGATCAATGTTTCGACAGTTGTACCGGGATTACGACGGCGGACACTTCTTATCACTTCAGCCCAGAAAGAAGCTCCGCCGTCAGGGAGATCATCACGATCGACAGATGTGATGACACAATGCCCCAGCTTTAGTTTATTTACTGTTTCTGCGAGTCGTGAAGGTTCCTCAGGATCAGGAGGCAATGGTCTGCCTGTTGTGGTATTGCAGAATTTGCATGCCCGGGTGCAGATATCACCAAGAATCATGAAAGTAGCAGTTCCTGCATTCCAGCATTCTCCAATATTGGGGCAGTTACCGCTGGTACAAATGGTATGAAGATCATTTTCCCTGACCAGCCGTTTCACCATCGAATAGTTTTCCCCCCTTGCTCTCTGCATCTTAAGCCACTCAGGCAATCTTCTGCTTTTTTGCATGTCAGAAATTTCTGATCACAAAAGTAAGAAAACTCTGTGGTTGTTCTAAATGTATTTGCCTCCTTACCTGGTTTTCCACTGCCCATTATAAGTAAATATTAAATAGCATTGAAGTTCAGGAGATTACTCTCCCGAACCCGAGTACTCGGGACCGGCTTCGTTCAGAATGACAGGCCGCCGAGGGAGAACAGGGAAAAAAGAGAGGGAGATTCTTCACTGCGTCTCCTTCGTCGGCTTCGTTCAGAATGACAGGCCGCCGAGGGAGAACAGGGGGAAAGAGGCGGCGCGTTTGGCACATCATTCAATCAGGAAGAAACATTAATTCCAAACGCGCCGCCTCTTTCCCATTATACCCTAAAGCATTCTGTCATTCTGAGCGAAGCGAAGAATCGCCCTCCCATTCCACCAACTATCCCATGTTCCTGTGGTTCTGATCCCTGCCCGGGCATTCCGAGAGTAGCAAGGTAAGTAGTTGGAGGTGGGGTTAAAAATAATAAAAGGGGATTGGAGTATTGAGCAGGTACACAAACCTTCCTACAGAGAAAAAACATTATATTTGTTTGATATGAAAATAAAACTCTAAAAAATAATATCTATGGCAAATAATGATTTCAAGGTAAACCACAACTACCAAAGGGTTATCGGCGATTTTCCAAAAGTTGGTATAAGGCCTGCCATTGACGGACGTATGAACGGCGTTAGGGAATCTCTGGAGGGTCAGACAATGGATATGGCCAGAATTGCCGCAAATCTCATTTCGAAAAATCTCAGGTATCCCGATGGCACTCCGGTGGAATGTGTAATTTCCGATACCTGCATCGGAGGTGTTGCAGAAGCTGCTTTGTGTGCTGAAAAATTCAGAAAAAGAGGCGTGGGAGTAAGTCTCACTGTAACTCCCTGCTGGTGTTACGGAAGCGAGACGATCGATATGGATCCGCTGATACCAAAGGCTATCTGGGGATTTAACGGGACTGAAAGGCCGGGTGCTGTATATCTTGCTGCTGCCCTTGCGGGACATACAATGAAAGGACTGCCGGCATTCGGGATTTACGGGCATGATGTTCAGGATTCCGACGACAAAACAATCCCTGATGATGTTAGTGAGAAGATCCTGAGATTTGTTAAAGCAGCCCTCGCTGCTGCTTATATGAAAGGCAAATCATACCTGTCGATGGGATCGGTTTCAATGGGTATCGCAGGTTCAATCGTAAGGGAAGATTTTTTCCAGGAATACCTTGGTATGAGGAATGAGTACATTGATATGAGCGAATTCAACAGGCGCCTCAATGAGGAGATCTATGATAAGGCTGAATTTAAGAAAGCGCTTGAATGGACAAAGAAATATTGCAGGGAAGGGAAGGATATGAATGCCAAACCAAAACCGAGAGCCAGAAAAGATCAGGAATGGGAGATAGTCGTGAAGATGACAATGATCGCACGGGACCTTATGGTCGGAAATCCAAAGCTCAAAAAGGCCGGCTACGGTGAGGAAGCCCTGGGGCATAATGCCATTCTTGCCGGTTTCCAGGGACAGCGTCAATGGACTGACCATATGCCTAATGGGGATTTTCTTGAAGCAATATTATGCTCCTCATTTGACTGGAACGGGATAAGACCGCCTTATCTTGTTGCCACAGAGAATGATGCAATGAACGGTGCGCCCATGCTGTTCGGCTACCTGCTTACAAATACAGCACAAATGTTCTCAGATATCAGGACCTACTGGAGTCCCGCAGCAATAAAGAGAGTTACAAAGATCAAACCTGAAGGAGAGGCTTCCAATGGTGTAATACATCTTATCAATTCAGGAGCATCAGCTCTTGATTTCTCAGGCCGCCAGTCAAGCAAGGGCAAACCTGTGATCAAACCGTTCTGGGAAATAACAGCCAGAGATGCAGCGGAATGCCTCAGGGCAACAAACTGGGATCCCGCAGACACCGGCTATTTCAGGGGAGGAGGATTCTCATCACAGTTCGATACTCTGGGAGGTATGCCTGTAACGATCTCCCGTGTCAACCTTGTCAAAGGACTGGGACCGGTATTACAGATAGCTGAAGGATGGACTGTCGAACTGCCGGAAAAAGTTCACAAAATACTTACCGACAGAACCAATCCTACCTGGCCCACAACATGGTTTGTTCCAAGACTTACAGGCAGAGGGGCATTCAGTGATGTATACTCGGTGATGGCCAATTGGGGAGCAAACCATTCAGCTTCCAGCTTTGGTCATATAGGAGCTGATCTCATAACACTGGCATCAATACTGAGAATACCGGTATGCATGCATAACGTGGCTGATGAAAAGATATTCCGCCCAAGTTCCTGGAGTGCATTCGGAATGGATAAGGAAGGCTCGGATTACCGCGCATGTACCGGTTATGGCCCCCTTTATAAATGATTTAAATTTATATGGAAGACAATCACGATCTGAAGAAAATGGAAATTGAACAGGATAGTCTCAGGGATCTTGATACAACACGCAAGTGGACAATGTTCCTGGCCATTCTCGGTTTTATCGGCTTAGGCGTGATGCTTATAATTGGTCTTTTTGCAGGAGTTTTTCTCTCAGTATTCAGAACCTCAAATATTCCGTTAGGTTTTCCCGAGTGGCTGGTATTCATAATAGTGCTGATCTTAGCTGCGGTATATTTCTTTCCTGTCCTTTTTCTTTTCCGCTTTTCAAAGCACGTGTCAGGCGCGGTAAAGTCGCTCGACAAACAGGAAATGCAAAAAGCCCTGCGGAATCTCAGGTCGTATTTTATGTATTCAGGCATACTCGTGATTCTTGTTCTTACAGTATACCTGATCGCATTTATTGCTGCCGGTGCTTCAATTTCTTTTTTGAAGGATATGGGAGGATAAGAAGGAAATGCCTGAAAAAGATATCGTTATTGTATTCGACTGCGGAGCTACCAATGTCAGGATCATTGCAATTGACAGCAAAGGCTTTATAGTTGCCTCGGAATCAGTCCCTAATAAT
>Ga0172363_10004392_pt1 | contig 11414 bp, 8 predicted proteins | sample LakKivs2_kivu2a2_FD_114541 | JGI IMG/M metagenome (GOLD analysis project Ga0172363, IMG submission 114541) | Sediment microbial communities from Lake Kivu, Rwanda - Sediment s2_kivu2a2 | ecosystem: Environmental > Aquatic > Freshwater > Lake > Sediment | place: Rwanda: Western Province, Lake... | reverse complement strand
TACATCTAACTATTAATAGTTTAACTTTATTAGATAGACTGTATATATCATATTTTAGTATTTTACCTTGCTTAGAATTAAAAAATGATACTAAAGAATATTTAAAACATCATAAAGTATATATTTCTATGACAACAAATCCTAAACGGATAAAAGCGTTACCTATGCTACTACCTTTAATAAATACAGAATACGTAGATGAGATACATATAAATATACCTTTAAAATATAAAAATACTGAAGATTACGATGAAAACGATATATTAGAATTAAAATTATTTGATAAAGTACGCGTATTTAGAGTAGAAAAAGACCTTGGACCAGTAACAAAAATACTTCCAACGTTAAGACGTGTAGGAGATGAAGATGCAATAATTATTAGTTTGGATGATGATATTGCTTATACTAAGTCTCTTATAAATAAATTAATAGAAACAAGTATAAAATACCCAAATGAAGTAGTAGGTGGACGAGGCTATACTTTTTCATCATGTAAAAGTAATGAAAAAATTAGATGTTTTGATATAGATAGTATAAATGAATGGTGGTCTTCTGAATCAGCAACTAAACCATATGTAGATATAATAGAAGGATTTGGTGGTATAGCGTATAAAAAACGACTAGTAGATTGTGATTTATTAGAAAAGCTCAATGAAGTATCATCCAATTGTAAATTTTCAGATGATTTAACAATAAATTATACATTAGCAAAAAGAGGTGTTAAGAGACGTAAATTGGGATGGGAATACAATAAAAGTGTATATCCTCTTACTTATGGAGAGATAAATGGTATATCAAAACACAAAGCACCAGATGGATATAAAAGTTATAATTTATATAAGGTAGTAAATTGTCTAGATGAAATTAAAAATGTAACCTCTCATAAAAAATGAGTATTCCATCGTTCTGATTTTTTCCAGTTACCATATGAACGTTCTAAGTAGGGATATGGATTATTAGGTCCTTTTACTTTTAGATGTCCTAGAGTATATTGTTTTAAGGGATATTTTTCATTTTCATAAAACCAATAATTTTTCCATCTTTTTCTATTTAATTGATTTGAATATTCAATCTTATTATCGTTTTCATTAACTTCAAAAATATCAATATAAAGAACTTTTCCTTTTTGATTTTTTTTAAATCTGTATATTTTATCATTATATGATATTGTATATCCTAATTTATTTAATTCTTCTTTATTTTTTTTTAATACGGATATATCTTTCTTTGTCATTTGAACATCTAAATCATCATCCCATGGTATTATGCTTTTGTGCCTAACAGCGCCTAACAATGTTCCACTTTCTATACAGTATTCTATATTATATTTATCACATATTTTAATAAAATTTTCCATTAATTCATATAATTCTAAATGAATTAATGGGAACATTCGAGATTTTAGCATTTTATATTCTAAAAATAGTATATATGTAAATAGAATTAGTATTACCAATATTAGTAATTTATTTTTCATTTATTAATCATTTTATAATTTTTAACATTTATCAAATAAATGGATTTGAGTTATCTTGAAAACTACAGTGTATTTTGCACATACGATTATAATTACCAATCATTTAAAAATTATTCTATGATTGTGAAAAGTGATTTCGTAATAAAAAATGGAAATTTAGTGGATTCTATTAACTGTAAAACAAATGTTCCAAGCGAAATAATTACTCCTAGTGGATATTTTATAACATTTAATGAATCGCTTCGCCCGCTTAGTGAGAATATGGTACTTTTAAGTTTTAAAAATAATACTGCTTATCCATATGAAATACAAGACGTGATAGTGCAATATGATTTATTTGTAGCAAAAGAACCTTCATATGTTAATATGGTAGTTTTTACTTCTCCTATTAAAGGAACCATACCACTTAATATTTATAAAATAAAAAAAGGTATAAATAAAGGTAATATTGTACTTGATTATGAAGGAGATAAATTTGACCCTAGAATAATGGAATCGTTTTCTATACCTACCATATATGTTTTTAAAAATCCACCACAGTACTATGAAATGATTCAAGATTTGTGTATTCCGACAGATAATTCTACACAAGAAATAGACGAGTGTTTAATAAACATAAAACAAAAATTTAATCCTGAAGATTTAATTCGTAATGAAAAGAAAGAAAATGATGATAAAATAGAAAATAAAAAATTGATTACACCGACATATATAGACAAAATTGACCCAAAAAGTATATATATTTATATTTCTGCTTGTTTTGTATTAACATTTATTATTTTTTTAATCATTAAGAATTAATAAATGGATTAATCCATTTATTAATTTATGTTATTATTTAGGGATTATGGTTGTTTTAATGTTCATTGCATTAAGTTCTTGTAACAAGAGTTTGCAAGCATAAGGTATATTAACAGACACAAATTTATCACCTTTACAAGTTTTACAACAATCAGGATTGCTATATACAGACCCACATTTTTCACACAATGCCATCTTATAAGGATCACTCATACTAAACAATCTCTCTTTCAAAAATCCAGAAACACCGTGACTAATAAGCGCGTCGCGTTCCATCTCACCACATCTCAATCCACCTTCTCTGCTGCGTCCTTCAAGAGGTTGACGTGATAAAACTGTAACATTACCGAATGACCTTGCGTGAATCTTATCCATAACTAGATGTTTGAGTCGTTGATAAAATGTAACACCCATAAATACTTTTGCACGGATTGGTTCTCCTGTCATTCCATTGTACATTTCATCGTTTCCAAATCTCTCAAATCCGCTAGTTTGAAGTTCTTCAGCTATAACGTCAAGTGGGTTGTTTGAATGTGATGTGAATGGAGTTGCATAACCGCTTTTACCCTTTAATGCACAATTTTTACCCATTAACGACTCAATAAGTTGATTGATAGTCATACGTGAAGGAAAAGCATGAGGATTGATAATAACATCTGGTACAATACCATCTCCAGTAAATGGCAAATCTTCTTGATTATAAATCATACCACACGTACCTTTTTGACCTTCTCTTGTCGCAAACTTGTCTCCTACTTCTGGAATTCTCATTTGTCTAATACGGATTTTAATCATTCTGTACCCTTCGCTTTTTGTAGTAATAAATACTTTATCAACAATTCCTTCTTCGCCACTTTTAACAACAAGCGAACAATCAATTTGTTCTGTCTCATCATCCTTTGACACTTTTGTCAAAGTTTTACCAACAAGAACATCGCCTTTAAAAACAGGAAATCCTTCAGGAATAATACCATCTGTATCTAACTTGTTATAATTGTAAGTTTTGTTTCTAACGTCGAGTGATGGAATTTGTATGGTTTCAAAACTATTTCCTGATTTATTTTTTTCTTCTGTTGAAAATGTTTTAGTGACTGTTGTTACAAACATTCCCCTTTGAATCGCACTCTTGTTAATCATAATCGAATCTTCCTGATTAAAACCAGTTGTACATAACACAGCGACAACACAGTTAACACCTGATGGCATATTATCGAAATTGAGTGCTTTATTGTAATGTGTTTTAATGAGAGGTTTTTGTGGATAATGCATATAATGAACAACAGTATCTGTGCGATGTTTCATCGAAAGTGCAAAACTACCAAGGGCTTGTTTCATTTGAGAAGAACTGTAGCAATTTCTTGGCGCTTGACTATGTTCTGGAAAAGGAATACTGCCAACACAAACTCCAAGCATTGTTGACGGGTGAATTTCGCAATAGTTGTATTCACCACTTGAAACTTCCTCAGGAACAGTAGCGATTACTGAAGTTTCAATTTCATTTGAATCAGCATATGTAATAGAATTGTTTTCTATCAACTCATCCCATGTTTCGTTATTATAGCTAGTAATTTTAAGACTATCATTTTCAACTGTAAATAGAGGTCTAATAAACCTACCTTCATCGCTAAAAACAAGAATTTCGTTATCAATATCATCGTATGACACTGATACATCCCTATTAATAAGACCTTCCGAACGAACCCATTTAAATTCGCGTATAAAATCTTGGGGGGTATTTGTATAACCAATGATAATTCCATTCAAAAACACCTTTGTAAAATGTGCAACTTGGTCAATTGAAATGTCTTTTAATTTTATAAATTTAATAGTTTTTTCAATAACATTTTTTGTAATCAAATGCGGCGTTCCAAGCGTAATTCTTGACATCAATGCCATATTTTTGACAATACCAACACTATGCCCTTCTGGTGTTTCTGACGGACAAATAAAGTATATTTGTGATGGATGAAGCTGACGGATTTTTGTATTTTTACCTTCTTTTCCAATTGGAATAATTACACGTCTGAGATGTGATACGAAACCGCTATATGATAGTCTACTAAGAATTTGACTGACACCGGTTCTAACATAGGTATTTTTTTGAATACCCCAATTTCCAGTTGAAAAACAATGTCTTATACCTGATGTAATAATATTTAAACGAGAAATGACTGTGACAATATCTTGTCTTTTAATGAGATATTTTTTCGCATTCTCAACAAGACGTTTCATCAACATACGAAACAAATCGCTAATCAAAACACCAGCAGTTTCAATACGTTTTAATGATACATTATCACGATCATCTTCTGGACGAACTCCAACAAATGTAAGCAAAAGCTTTCTAATCATATGACCTAAAAGTAAAGCTTTTTCAAATCTTGTTGAAACACCTAAATGTGGGAATATTTCGTTATCTAACACTTGTTCTGCGTAAGAAACACGTCTATCTTTTGGAATGACGTGAAGCGAAAAACTACCAATATGTAAAAGCGCGTCTTCTTTTGTTTTCCACTTTTTCGCATTTCTAAACATACTTTTCATTACTGAAAAAATTCTCTCATCATTTCCTATTAATTTCAAGATTTCTTCATCTTCAGTAAATCCAAGCGCTTTAAAAACAACTGGAACAGGTATTTCTTCTCCAACATATGGTAATGAAAAGACAATATTTTTCCCTTCATAATCAATTTTGGCCTGTACTAATACGCTATGCCCAGTTTCATCACTCATACTTCTAATTTCTGACACGTATTTCCATTTTAATGCTGCTTTTTGACCAAAAACATATACCTGATTGTAATTAATACGCTCTTGTGATACCAATACTCTCTCTTTTCCGTTTATAATGAAATATCCACCATAATCATTTTCACACTCACCAAGTGCAATTACTTCATCATATGACTTACCGTATAAATTGCATCTACAAGACTTTAACATGATAGGTACTCTTCCAAGCGCAACTTTTGGATTTAGTTTGGTTGTTTTAAGCTCACCTTTAATGTACGTTTCTTCATTGATATCAACTGAAAGCTGGGACTCGTAAAACATATCTCTGTTTCTGGCTTCGTGAGGTGTAATGTAGTTAATAGTACGATCTTCTTCAACAACGCAAGGTTTATCAATATATACTTGACCAAACTTAACAACGTACCTTTCATCTTCACTCACCTCTATGGAAATATCTGGGGTCTCATCAATCACTTTTTGAAAACCAAAATTAATCAAGTTGTTAAAAGAATCAAGCTGATGAGATACAGGACCGATTTGTTCAATATACGAAAGAACGATATTCATTTGGTCAGATTCGCTAATAACAGACATTTCCTAATAAATTTTTATAAAAAATAGTTTATAAAAATCAAATTTATTTAATAAATGGAAAAGCATTTAAGAATAGATATTTCTAATAAAAATTATATATTAGATTGTCATGGTGGTTTATTTTCTCCTATAGATTTTTTTGAAATTCCAGGAAATGTATATGTCATTAGTACCCAAAAAATAGGGGAACTCAGCTATTTTTCTTTTATGACACCAATATATTATTACATAAAAAAATATGGAAATTTATATTTAGACCGATTAGTTAACACACTTAATAATTTAGGTAGCTCTCAATTATACCAGAAATCAAAATCCGACATTTCATTGTTTGACGATATCGATAAAGCTATATTTAGCACCATATCATTTTTAAAAGAGGGTCCTCATAAGGGAGAATTAATATTATATAGACAAGGAGATTATATTGGAAATTATTCACTTTCTACAGATGATGAAGAAGGAGTAGAACATATTATAAATATTAATTCTAGGACTATTCAAAGTTGGTTATCAACAAAATATGGTCCCGATGAATTACAAATTCAACAACTAAAACCAAATTACATAAAAAGCTTTAACAAACTTGGATTGTATAAAATTAATAACAAGTCAATTGACTATCTCGATTCATATAAAAATAAATTTAGACAATGCCCGTATTATACATTAAAAGAATTAATTGAAGACCTAAAAACTAGTTCCAAACCAACAAAATATAATCCGATGATTTTAATTACAAATTTCTGTAAAGGTTTAGATACATGTGCACCTTTACCTATTTCACAAAAAATTGCGACATCTCCTTTAAGAAAAAGTAAAAGTTTTAAAATTTTTGAAAATATCGCAAAAGAAAAACTAAAAGAAGAACAAGAACTTTCGGATTATGAACAACAAGAAGGACCAAAACAATTCAAAGCCCTAATGCAAAAAAAGGCTAAAGAACAACAACAAAGACAAAGATTCTTACAATATCAAAGAGAAAGGTTAAGACAAAAAAAGGCTAAAGAATTACAAGAACGACGAATGAGACGAATTATACGTAGTAGAGAACTAAGAAATAAAGACAAAGATACTTCAATAAGATATTCTCCTTATTAAAACCAATTAACTGGATTTAATTTATCAAATATCTTTTTGAAATAATTTTTAATACTTTGCCATATTTTAAGTATCAATGCGATTAGTATCATCCACATCAATATGAGTACGGTAAGATTTACAGCCCATGGTAACAAATCAACCATACCTGTTTTAGGATTTCTAACAGGTGCTAATAATCTAGCACTTGAAAACAACACAACAACAGCTGGTGCTAAAAATAGCAGTAATATAGCAATTAAAAATGATAGACTAAATCCTTCTTGTTTAGCGCGTTGTTCATTTACCATTTTAGTTGTAATTTCATTAACTAAATCATTACTCATTATTGCTGATGATAATGCGTCAGATACGCATTTCATACTTGCACTCATTATAGAATCATTAGTTAATATAATTTTGTTATATGGCGGTGGTGCACATTCTAAAATAGCACCTTTTCCAACTACAAATTGACCATTTTGATTTACTGATAATATATTTTTACATGTTGTTGACACATTTGTATTCATAAAACTTTTTACTATATTTGTGACAGCATTTTCTAAATCTTGAGTTGATTTTTGATTTGCTTTTGCAGTTGCTAAAAATCCTTGTACACTCTCTTGTGAACCTTTTATTAAATTGTCCAATTTGTTTTGAATGTTGGTTGCTATTTGGTCCTGTGAGTCAACTTTTGATGATGCTTCTAAATTGCATACTGTTTGATTCAAGTTTCTTACTTCAAATGAACATCCTGATGTTTTTGAACCTTCACCAAATATGACACCTAGACTTTGAACAGTATTACAGTCACTTACTGTCTGAAAAAAGAAACTTTTATCAATACTTGTTACTATTTCATTACTAATTTTATTTACGACTCTTTGAATAGATTCCTGGCTAATACTTCCACCCATTTATTAAAAAATAAGAAAATATAATTTTAAAATAATCCTTAATTTAATAAATGGAAAACAAAGACTTAACTAAAATAGCCAAATTATTTAAATCTGTAGTTGAACCCAAAAAGAAAAAAGAAGAGGTAGATTTTAAAACAAAAGCATTAAAAGAATATGAAAAAACCAAAGAAGCAAGTAAAAAAGAAAGTAAAGTTGACCTTTTAAAATCACCTCCTAAAAAATTAAAAACAACTGGTAAAGCTGGTACGGTATCAGCTAATCAAGAACAAGAAATAATGAATGAATTGTTTGACAGGATAAATAAAAGACTAGAAACGTCTGATAGCATAAGTAAGGAAGTCATGGAAAAAATTAAAAATCGTGCATTAGAAAACTTGAAAGATAAATTTGTAGATGATAAAGACTCTAAACGTCGTTTGACTATTGAATTTATTTTAACAAAATTATCAAGAAAACAACTTATTAATTTAGCTGATCTTTCTAAAAAAAATGGGTTGGGTGTTCAAGAATTACTCCAAAAGTATTTGAATATCGACCTTGATGCAAAAACCAAATTTTTAAAATATATGAATGATACTAAGCTTTTAAAAGAAGATAAAAAAATTGATCAAATGTTGGAGTTATCAGAAAGAAATGAACTTGCACAAGATATACTATTGAGAAAAACCCTTTTAGAATTATATGATAAATATGAAAAAAGTGGAGATTTTGAAGTTTTACAAGAACCATTATTATTAATGAAAGAAGATAATGAATTTATAAGAATATTATTAAGTGTACTTGGTAAAAAATCAATTATACAATTTTTACAAATCATTAAAAGACAACCCCTTGATTATAGTAGCAAATTTGGAGATAGCGTTGAAATCGTATTTTTGAATTTTGTATCTGAACGTCCTAAACTTTTAGAATTATTAAATGAAAATAAAGGTGATTATGATTTTAAACGAAAAGTTGCAGGAAAACCAACAGAATTAAAAAAATATAAATACGTTGACGATGAAGGTGAACAATTTGAATTCGTAGTTCCAATCAAACGCCAAACTAAAATACTTTTAACAACACAAGATGGAGAAAGTGTAAATATAGAAAGAGATAGACTTATAAATATTGTTAAAAAAACAGAAGTTTTTAATAAATACGCATTACAAGATTATAATCTCAAATTATGGGTTCCTAATTACAGTTCAACATGGGTTGCTGCACCAGTTGGAGAACAATTCGATTTCTCATTTGTTAATAGCGAAAAATCATTTATATTTACTGATACAGAACAAAATGGTGTAATTATTGAAGGAGATGGATTGAAATACTACAAAACTAACAATTTATTTAACATGATGCAAATTAATAATTATTCTAATAAACGAACACAATTAGGAAATGTTCTTGTATTTTATGATATGAATGGAAATATGAAAAAGGTTCATGTCATATATAAACAACGTAATGGAAATATTATTGTACAAAATGAAGAATTATTTGAGCGTGAAAAAGAATGGTTAAAACTTAAAAATGCTGACTTTAAATTAAAACTAGAAATTTTATTAAATAAAAAAGTAAAAGAATTTACAAATAATATGTCTATATTTACCGATAATATTTTAACAGAGTATATTTCAAAAAATCTTGACCTTCCTGTTTATAATGAAGTGTGTAATAACATTGTAGATGCTTTTAAACAAAATAATATAGATAAAACTTTGAGAGAATTATTACAAAGTTTCGTGAATGTAATGATTTATATTAACAAAGATATTTTGGGTGTTCATACAAATCGATTTACTAATCAACTCAAATTAAAGTATTATAAATACGATTCTATACCCTTATTAGATGAAAAAAATATATTACCAGAAGTGTATACTTCTGATGATGAACAATTTATTACTACTTTTATTGAAAGAATTGAACTTTATAAAAACTATCTCTTATTAAAAATCGGTACACAAATATATGCTAAATTAAATCCATATGATAAATCAACATATTTACCAACACCACCAATACTTGAAATACCTAAAATTAGTGATTTTGAAGAAATATGTTATAATCAAATAGATATTCCTAAATATAAAATTGTTACTTATAAAGAAGGTGATAAAACATATTGTTTTGACATCATACATTTAATTGATAGATTAAGACAAGATATATCTGATAATCCATTTACAAACCAAGAATTTGATGTTGAATTTATAGATTATCTTAATACTTTTGATGGAAGTACATTTGTTGAAGCGGTAGAAGAAGAGGTTTTACAAGAACCTGATGAATTTGAAACTGACCCATTTTTAGAAGCATTATATTCTGAAATTTCTAAATTAGAAGAAAAAATGCTTTTTGGAGAAGATAGTCAACAAGAGGTAGAACAAGAGGTAGAACAAGAGGTAGAACAAGAGGTAGAACAAGAGGTAGAACAAGAGGTAGAACAAGAATCTCAACCTTCTGTTGTAATAACGCCGGTTCCTGTTCAAGATGAACAATCTCAACCTTCAGTCGTAATAACATCGATTCAAGATGGAAGTCAAGATGAAGAAATAAAAGAAAAAGTAAATTTAACTGAAAAAGGAAGAATAAAACCTATGGCATTTAAACTTTTAGAAATGAAATCTCCGTCTTCATTAAAACAACATTCATGTCATAACTGTAATAAAGACGTATCATGTCAGTTAAAAACTATAGTTAAAAATGATGATGTAAAAGTAGTACAATTTTGTGATATAAATTGTTTTGAAGAATGGTCTGAACCAGATATTTAATTAAATATTAAAATTTTAATATTTAATCTGAAACGCTTCCTGTAAAAGGCCCAAAAGCAACTCTTGGTGGAGTTGATGAAGATATTGATGGTTGAGTAGAAATTAAACCCTTTCTATAATTTTGTGATAATCCTAAAATTTGTTGAGACGATAATTCTAAGGATTTTTGTTTTCTAACTGATTGTTGTTTTTCTTTTTGTACATATGATTTAGAACCCAGAGAGAATATCATAATACCAACAATAATTAAACCGGCAAATACTAATAAACCAGCAAATATTTTTGCACCGGCAATTAACGTTTGTGCATCGCTTACGTCATTCATGTTTATATTACAACGTGATTGACACTCATCGATTTCTTTATCGTTCCCAATTGTGCTAATATCACTTGATAGTGAAAAACTAAAATATGTTATAGAAGATAACATTAATAATATAAAAAAAATTATTACGTTAACAATCATTTTACTATTTAAAAATATTTTAATTTTTATTTTGTTTGTTGTTTAGTTTGTCGCATTTGGAATACTTCAAATATAACGAAAAGTAATAATAATGAACCTAATATTGAACTTATTGTAACATTTTTCTCTATTTTACTTCTTATGTCATCTACATCGGAGTTTTTTATAGTACAATTTTCAGTACAAGATGCATACTTTGGTAGTTTTGATTTCATACTGAGAGAATATCCCATTATAACAAATGAACATATTGCTGTAGAAAATAATATAATTATAGTTAAAATTTTTAACAATGACATTTATTTAAATTAAAAAAATATTTTTTATTTTTCTATAATAAATGGTAAAAAGTTCAAGAAAATCTGCTTCTCGTCGTAAATCCGTTAGAAAGACTGGCACTGTTAAGGGTCTTGGATTATATGCTCTTATTGATAATCAAGCACACGCTGTTATGAGTGATGATGTTTTAGGTCTTTATGTTAAAATGGGCGGTATGAAAGTACCAGTTGATGAAAGAACCCATACAATTTTAACTCGTAAGGAACTTAGACAGTATGGTGTAAAGGTTGCTAAATCTG
>Ga0172363_10004391_pt1 | contig 11415 bp, 14 predicted proteins | sample LakKivs2_kivu2a2_FD_114541 | JGI IMG/M metagenome (GOLD analysis project Ga0172363, IMG submission 114541) | Sediment microbial communities from Lake Kivu, Rwanda - Sediment s2_kivu2a2 | ecosystem: Environmental > Aquatic > Freshwater > Lake > Sediment | place: Rwanda: Western Province, Lake... | reverse complement strand
TGGAATACGAAAAAGAGCACCCATGAACAATTCGCTTAGAGAGACAGCGCCTTGTTGAAGCATATTCTCCTTCTACGCACCTCTGTTGCTCAGCCACAAATACGGCTACTATGCCCTATTTTACCTTCAAACTCGGCCAAACTCAAACAGGTGCTCGCAACAATCCGCCAAGATGGTCTGGCAAGAAGCCAGATGGCAAGGGCTACCCTTTAGTCTGGGTTATTCAGTCAAAATCGTTGTCTATGCCGTGGCTAGGCACGAGTTCACACACTATTTATTTGAACTATTCGCTCTTCAGTTGGAGCTTTTATCGGGACGACGGTTCTATCGCCCGTACTATGACCAGGTTTACAAGAGAACCTATCCAACCATTAATTGCGTGGAGGAAACAGTTGCAAACTATTGGTTTTTTTGATAATCCTGTCATCGGGAATCGGGCATGTCTTGAGCAACTGTTTCGTGACCTAGTGAAAAAAGTCCCGGTGCCTAAGCAGAGGCAGCAGTGCACGATGATAGCTCGATTAGGGACGTAGAAGACAAAGTAGCAGCGCAGACCAATCAAATCGCAGTCTCTCCCATCTTTGTGCCCAGACTCTGGGGCCAGTTACCTCGCCCTTATGTGCAGCCATGGACTCGGTACGAGAATGTAGATTGGACCATGAATAGAAGTGCCGGCGCAATCTGGGGTCCTATTCTTAACGCCCGTCCATTGCGGCGAACAATGAAGATCCACCATAGATAGACATTGTGTAGTCCTGACCGCTACTACCGGAAACGCAGGGTATAATCAAAGCCGTCTGAGCATTCCTCAAGAATGTTCAGGCCTAGGCATGCTCTGGGACGAAGCAAGTAGCACCAGTCACATAATGGCGAATTGCAGAACCGGTCGCTCGAAAAAGCGAACACCCCAAACGCCGTCTGGATAGAAATGAAACGGCAGATAAATTGCTAGCAGTTCGGTTGCTACCTTCGAACTTTCTTGGAAACCTCTGCGCTCTGCCGAGACACGTTCACCCCTGTCGAAATCTTCTTCATCAGGCTCTACTGCCCACGGTTCTTGGGAAGGTGTGGGTGGGTAATTTTTAGTTTGCAACACGAAGTTTTGATCCTCGATAATGTACTGATTTATCTTCTTGAGCTCCTCGGCAGTCGGGATGTCGATAGAGGATACCGTGACGCCCGAATCTTCAACCAGAGATGGGCGAAGGGCTGTTTCATCAAAAAGCTGCGGATTACGTTCTCTGATTTCACTCAGGGCTTCTGCAAATCTGTTCACAGACCACTCCAGCCTCAAGGTATGCCAATTATCTTATTTCAGATTTGGATTATATATTATATTTAACAGTTATCACTAGCAAGCAAACTCCTCAGTCACCCCGTAACAAGCTAGAGGGCAAAGAGAGGACCCAAAAGTCAGTTTGGTGTGAAACGATAACTAACTCCACCACGAGCCAAATAAGACCGAGCTCCCCTGACGCAACACCTTATGTGGTTATAGCATGGTCCGGAGGCGCTGTAACGAGCACTCTTGACTGCAAGATTAGTGTCTAGCCTCAAGTCGGAGAATTTTAACTTGAAGACCAAGCCTATTTACCTTTGACTTGGCGCGATGCTCCATTGCTGTGGTCATGACTACGTAGTATTTGTCGCCGGGCATAGCAGATAGCTTCTCAAGTGTTCTTGCCATCCTGCCATCTATGGCACCATCCGGATTATCGGATGTTGTGACCTCTGCCGAGACAACTATCTGTCCCTCGTCGTCCAAACCTCGAAGGTCGGGTTCGTCCTTGCGACCGGTTTGTCGGGGATTCCAGAGCCACCTGACAACACGAGGATGAAAGTCATCTCGCAAAAGTTTCGCCACTTCCAATATAAGTGCCTCGTGCTGGAGTTGGTTCATATCCTCATATATAAGGTATAAGGTGTCGAAGAATTCTGATGCCCTCTAGGCCCGACTCAAGGCTGCCAGGCTGGACTTGGCCAGCTAGTCGGATATGAGAGAATACCTCTTTCAGTTGGTTTAGTATGCGGCTCTCTTCGGCGGAAAAGTCCTTGATTTCCTCCATTTGTCCTCCTGCCTTACGGCCATGGCTGAGTGGGTAACATCGGTCTACCGCCTGGCGTAACCAGAAGCCAGATGTTGTCTGTAACCCTAAAAAGACTCTGCATAAGACGGGTTGCAATGAGCCAATCAGCTGCTGGCTGCGTTGGTTTCAACGTTGCTTCGTGCACTCTACTGTGTAACAGATTCTCCCCAGCTTCAAAGAGGGTAACTCCCAGGTAACTGACTGCCTTACGGTATCCCGGCGGCTCATGCGGGAAAGTAGCCGACAGATAATAGCGGGTTGCCTTCACCACCAGCGAAGAAATCCAGGCTTCATATGGGTCGGTTGGCAGCCGACGAAATATGTCTGCATTGGCTAGCGCTTCTTCAAGCTGGTCATCGGTTCCCTGTGCTGGCAAATAAACGTGATTGGTATAGGGAATATATATGGGGTGGCGTTCCACCACCTGCAATCTAATAGCCAATGATTCCACCTTATGGTGATACTGCTCGTGAAGGAAATATGCATAAGTCGAGGCTCGTACCAAAGCTCGGGCGAGACTTCGAGATGGCGGAGCGGGTTTGCGAAGAAACCTAGCTACTCTGAGAGCTTGCGATAGTATACAGTCCATCCGAACATAGATACCCCAGTCAGAACCATAGTAATGGATAGGTTCATACCAGGCGCAGACGTCCCACCTGTTTGCTTCGGCCATCTGGGCGATTTCCGTTTCAGTGGGAGGGGCTTGAGATAACGCTTTTTCGAGGGCAGATAAGAAATCTTGCCCGAACTCCGGCACCCAATCATCACCATACATATCCCACTCGTAATTCCCTAATCTCTCGGTGCGTTCCCCCGGGGGAAAGAGTGCGTCCCAGTCTACAAGAAACCGCTCGAAGTTTCGGCTGTTCTGGTTAAATGATGGCCACGGTGACTCTCCACCACGTCTAAGTTCATACTTGTCCAGAAAACTGATGATTTCGCTCACTTCCGGCATGATCGCCTCCAATGCCTATACAATAGGCCGCATCGGTATGACGACAAATTCTCACAGCTTAAATTCATAGCCACCTAATGAGAATTTAATAGATTGACCGGAGCCTAGATAACAATGGTCTACTATCTTTGCCCCGAACATAGCCATGTCAAGCGCCTCTTGGGTGTTGTAAGGATTGTGGTAGATCGTCAGCCATTCTTGGATCATATCCCCTTTGGCTGCACATTCATATATACCCACAGCGTTAAGTCTAGTATTTTGATTGGGAGAAAAGATAGAGCCTCTTACCTCAGGAAGTGGAAAGTCCGATGGTATGTACTTTTTGCCATAAAGCACTGCCACCACTTCCTCTTTAAACAAAAGCCCATATTGGTCACTGACAATTACAAGACATGGTTTTCCCTCTTTGGGCAATTGCTCTTTTACTTTCTCTTCCAACTTCTGTTTTAACCTGTGGCCAGGACAAACTTGTTCTCCATTGGAGATAGCACTGAGAAAAGGACCTCGCATCTTTTCTGCATCTGCTGTTTCTTTAGGAATAACCGTGACTTCAATATCAACCAAGAATCCTTGATCGGCACTATATCGAAGCATAGAGTTTTTTTTACCTCCATCAACGAGCCGTTGAATTTCCTCTTTAAGCCAGTGTTTAAACTTTTCCTTTCTAAAATCCCTATCGGCTGTAAGGTTGCTAAATTGCAGTATGACTAGTGGCAACCCTGCTTCACGTGCACACTCCCACAGTTGATCTATTATACGAGCTTCCTTCTTCTCTTCTCCTGACTCAAACATTGTGGTGACTTCTACCAAGCATTCGCTCTGATGTCCCACCACTTTAAAATCAAGTGTCCTATCCTCTCTGCCTGGCGGGTCAAATTCTATCTCATTTCCCAAGCTTTCAATAAATTTAGCTACTTTAAGTTCACTAAATGCAGCTTCAAAAGTGTCATAATCCGGGCTTTTCAATCTCTTGACCCTGTCATTGCTGAGAATTTTCTTTCTATATGCTAGCTCCAAGCATTCATCTAATTGGTTACAGATTAACCTAGACTCACCTGAATTGCTACTGAGCATGGAACTCACCGCAAGCGAATTGACAGAACCATCCTGTATTTCTGTTTGAAAAAATCGCTGCACATATTCCTGCCCTTTATGCAAGTGTCCACTCATGATCTTGATTATAAGACGAGCAGCTAAGAATGTCACCAATTGAGGCTTCGCTGAAAAGAAGAAAGAAGATAGATACTATCACTAAACAGCTATTGGGTAGGCTCACAATCAACTACCTCCATAACAGTATACTGATATTTTGTAATCAGTATCTTGACATACTGTTTTAATATGTGTTATGATATGTTTAATATACATATAAGGAGGTGTTATATGACAAAGGTTACCATTACTGTTGAAGGAGATTTAGTGGACTTGGTTCCGGTTCTAGCAAAGATTGGTGAATTAAAGGGGGCTAAGTCGTCAGGTATAGCATCGACTATCGTTGGTGGTGAAGCGGAATGGACGGAAGAAAGGGTGCTTCAGGTATGGAAAGATTTAAGTGAAGATTGTAAGAAGGTGCTAATCGAAGTAGCCAAGACCGAGGACATGACCTGGAAACAGCTTCAAGAAAAACTTAACTGGACACCGAATAAAATAGGCGGATCTCTTTCGTCGCTCGGAGCACAACTCCGAAACCATAGCTTGAAAGGGATAAGCCACCCCTTGATAACAAATAAGGCTGGCGGCTATAATATCGTACCCCTTTGGAGAAAGACCATCTTGAAGCAAATAGAAACAAGGTAGAAGTCATAGTCAGTTGCCTGAAAAGTAACCGTAGTAATCAAGACCTTAAGTGGTGTGCTAGGATAGCTTGAGTCTAAGGTAAGGAGGAGGATATGGCAAAGTCATGTGAAGATCGAGAGGCGAGGTTTGGTGAGCGGATGATTGAGTTGAAGGTGCGTTTTTGGACAGATGGGATTGCTGAGGGGAAGGGGCGGATCAGGCCGAGACATGCTTGGACAAGGGGAATGATAACAATTGAGAGAAATGACCCGCACGGAATTGTTCCAGAACGTGGACACCCTTTCAACTCACTGATGGAGTTACCCGTTGCAATTGAGAAAGTACTAGTGGATCACGGAGTCCAGCTTCATCTCTGCTCTAAGATGGATAGATATGTCCGCAGAGACTGAGCGACAGGTGATAGAGCAGAGTGTCACCATGAGAATCTGGGGTTTGTTATGCCCCTGATTAGTTAATATGTCCACCGAACTTAACTTGCGTTATTAGTTATGGGATCAAATACTTTTATCGACCTATTTGCAGGCTGCGGCGGTGCCTCTCTCGGTTTCAAGCAGGCTGGTTTTGTATTAAAAGCAGCGGTTGAACTCGACCCCATCACTTGTAGATCCTACGCTGATAACCATCCGGAGGCCGCTCTTCTAATTAATGATATTAAACTTCTTTCCGCACAAGATATATTGGATAAAGCTGGGTTAGATGTGGGCCAATGTACGGTGGTATTAGGTTGTCCACCTTGTCAAGGTTTCTCAAGACACCGGCTAAAAGATTCTGGCTTTGGCGATCCTCGAAACCCACTTGTTACTGTATTTGCTGAAATGGTAATCTCCATGCTTCCTGCCTTTTTTGTCTTCGAAAATGTACCCGGTATTCTAAAAATCCGCAAATCTCCTTGGCATGCGTCTAAGGAAAGACTTACTGCTTCTGGATACCGTATCGTTGAAGGCGTCGTGGATGCCGCAGATTACGGCGTTCCCCAGCGACGAAGACGATTTACAGCCATAGGCTGTCGTTTGCCAGCAGTTATAGTCGATATACCACCGAAGACCCACAGTGACCCAAGAGAAGGAGGTGTATTACCTTCTTGGCGGACGGTACGCGACGCAATCGGTGATCTCCCACCGTTGGGAAACGGTGAGCAGGGGGGTAATGATCCCCTACACTGCGCCTCGACTCATAGTCAGGCGACGTTGAATCGCTTTAGATATATCCCACACGACGGAGGAAGCCGTAGCAGCCTACCCCATGAGATGCAACTTGATTGCCACAAAAGGCATTCGGGTCATCTAGATGTCTACGGCCGGCTTTGGTGGGACAAAGTGGCCAATACGGTAACTGGCGGCTGTACCCGTCCGAGTAAGGGTCGTTTTCTACACCCCGACCAAGATAGGGGCATTACGTTGCGCGAAGCGGCCCGTCTGCAGGGATTCCCCGATGATTATCGGTTTGAAGGAAATAAGCAGCAGATAGCTTTACAGATTGGAAATGCGGTGCCTCCGCCTCTGGCCCTTGCAATCGCACTAAGTCTGAAAATAGCGCTAATCGATGGGGCTTATTCTGCAAATGGAGCCAGCAATCTGTATACCTCGGCTTTGAGTTCCCCATCTTTGTAATGAACTGGCTTCTTTGCCGATCCGGGACCGCGATCCGGCCAACGTTTCCGCAGTGTCTTCATAATCTCAGCGAACATGCTTTGCTGTAATAGTCGTTCTCGAATATCCTTCGGGTGGGAAGCGAACCATTCCCTTAGAATACGTCTTAAAATAATCGGCCGCAGGGCGGGTCTCTCCAACATCTGCCAAACGTTGCGGATACTGCCGCCGAAGGTGGCTATGGCATCTTCTAAATCCTGCTCGGCAAGCCACCTGCACATTTCGAAGTAATCTAGTTTTCCCCCCTCGCGCCTGGGCTCCCGGACGGCCGATGGTCGTAGGTCGCGCCAACGCCCGTCCTGCTCACGTGTCGATCTCGCGCCTATTCGACACTTTCGTGCCAGCGCCCTCCACAATAGCTGACGGTGTTCGTTTTTCAGTGCGGGCGAATCGTATACCCCGGATTCCTTCAGCGCCCGACCTACCGCCCATGCCCGCAGGAACTCCGGGGGAGCCCCTGTTTTTCTACAGCTATTTACGCGTTTCAATGCGCCGTCGAGTACGTCGTCCAGGCGCCGATCCAAATCTTCGGCATCTTCTCGGTATTCCTCGGTGGTCAATAAAGTATCCCAATCTGTGACCACCTTACTGGACAATCCGTTTTCATCTACTTCCCAAATCTTTACGGGCATCGTAGCTATCCCCTCCGAAGCAGGTAGAGCATCAGACCTGTGACCTCCCGCTGCAGAACTGCACACTTCAAAGGGTCGGCACAGTAATTTATCAGTTCTTCGACCTTGGTATAATACTTCTCCCATATCTGATCCTCGACTGTTTCTGTCCGCTCCAAAATCAATTTAAAGCCGCCCTGATTACCCTGATCGCGGTATAGCGCAAGGGCCCATTCGACTAGGGCGGCGCAGTATGTATCCGCCCAGAAGTGCTTCTTACCGTAGAGCCATACTCCTTCGGGCCTGTGGCGATCGGCGGCGATTGCCGCTTGATATGTAGGATGCTCCCTGGCGTACCAGAGTATCCAGTTTGCCTCGTCGGTGGTCGCTGGTTCAAGCTCCCATACCGGATGGTAGCCTCCGCCCCCCTCGCGTGGCCTCACTTCAAAGGGCAGGCTTGTTTCTCCTATTTCGGGTTCCGTTTCGACGTAGATAGCCTTCGTTGCGTGGGCCACTACTTCGCCGCTCGAATCGTATATATCGGCCTCGACGGAGTGTCGCCCCGGCTCCAGTACTACGAACGGACCTGATGCGGGTTCTTCCGGCGTAGAGGTAAATACACCGATGTTCATATAACGGAACATCCTAGAGGATGGGGCATCGCCTTCCGGTCGTCCCGGGAGGGAAACTGGCTGGGAATCGGCGAGAAGCAGGGGCCCCAGGCTTGCGTTTAAGGTCAGTTCGGCGGATTCGCTGGTCCGATTTGATACCGTTATCGCTATGTTTATGATTTCTCCGTTGTTTATCCTGACGCGATCGGCACTTGCGTTATGAACAGAAATGTCTACGCCGTAGCTCCTTGTATTCCTAGGAGGGGGGTCGGTACGGACATAGATGAATCTGTTGGCCGCCGCAACAACATTTCCTTCGGAGACGCACTGTGCCTTAAACCGGTACCTGCCCGGTTCGTCGCAGGCGACCTCTCCGCTTCTTCTCGCCACCCTTACAATGGTTACGTCGCCGAATTCGACAATCGTCGACCCGTCGCTTGTCCGACGATTTCGAGATGCTATTTCGGTTTGTCGCCCTTCGGGATCTATTATCGATAGAGTCATATTTACATCCCTGCGCTGGTCCGGGGGCTCATGGCTGCAGCTTGCCGTGATATTCCGTACCGTCTCGTCCCATTCCACATGGGCCGAATCTGGACGTGGAAATTCTAATTCTAAATCGCATGCCCAGGTTACGGCGGGCTTCCTCCGCCTTCTCCCCGGTATGCTTTCCGCTAGAAACATATCTGCAACGGTGCTGAGGATTTCCTGCGCCACCCTGTCGTCCTCAGCAGGCCTCACTTCCTCACTCAACCACCCCTGGTTTTCTGCAAATTCTTTTACCGCGCGCCCTATATGTGCATCGATTTGCCTCATAAAGATTCGGCCGCGCTGGAAGTGGTCGTGTTGCGGCGATTCCACCTCCTCCCTAAGCTTCTTCTCCAGCCTACTATCGAATTCTACGAATCCCCTGAAGCCAGCCCGTTTATCCCTAGGGATGTAATCCGAATATTTCTCACCAGCCCCCAGGGTTTCAATCCACTGGTCGCCCCGCATCAGCTGCACCCCACTATATTGGGAGGGTAGATCCGGAATCTCATCGAACAACAGCCCTGGTTCGTGCAGCAGGACTATTCTTTTTATTTTCAGGGAGGACCCGGATTCTAGTCTTATATCATTATTTAATAACATATTTTCAGGTAAGGGTCTACTCTCCCAAGGCTGCCCCCTCCACCAGGCAGGTACGCCGATTTGAGTAGGGGTGCCCCTTCCGGTATCGACGGTTATCTCAATTCTGTTTTTTTGAACGGCGCGCCACCAGCAGCGCTCCAACCATCGGACCATTTCACCGGAGCGGAAGGCCTGAACGGCATCATCGGTTAAAAACGGCACAATTACCCTGGTTCCCACCTCGGACAGGGGCTCCAATGAAAGGGGAATGCGTGGCCCCTGCCACTCGCCCCATGTAGTCCGGATGATATTTCTGGCCTCATCTCCTTCGTAGGGAGGATTCCTTACAACATCTTCGGGCCTGGCTAAACGCACCCCCAGCCGATATCTGCCGTCCGGCGTAAGACTGTCATATAGGATGACCATCCGCTCGAGCTGATGTCCGCTAGGACCCCTTAAACCGGAGTGGTGGCGTGAGTGATACAAAAAAGCTGCCTTACCCTGGCCCCTTGATCCGAGGGCATCCTCACCGATCTTGGTATATCCCATTGCCTCCCATGCCGCCCAGTTTTCGTCGGGTTTAAGCTGTAGATAGCCCGTCTCCACCGCGCGCCTATGCAGATCAGCCGGTGAAAGAGCGGGGCCCAGCAGTCCAGTCGTATTCTTATCCGTGACGGTAAGCATAAACATAGGGTTCCCATTATCCAGCCGACGCTCATAAAGCCGATATTCAACCTTCACTGGTCCATCGGCATCCGCCCTTCGTGCATCCAGTGCATTCTGAATCGGATCCTGAGCCAGGGCCCTCAATGGCCCCATTCCATATGCCTCCACGATGTTGTGCACTTCCTGCACCATATTTCGCGGAGGGGATATGTAAGTTGTATGACCCACGGTCATATCTCTCACCCCCTACTCCTATGTTTAACCTTTTTCTTTTTCCGCAACCCGACGCTCCTCACGTTGGGGTAATGCACCCGAAGTGCATACCAGCCGCGTCTGAAAGGACGGACAAATCTATCGTCGGCCACCAGTCTGGATACCAGAGTCATAGCTGGGTCAGAACCTTCAAGATCACCGCCTCTTTGCTTGACTAAATCTGCAAGCTCCCGATAATGAATGGACTCTGTGCCATGTTCCTCAAGAATCGTATAGGCTAGCTCTACCGGATCTCGAGATCTATCCGCCTCCCCGGTTACCTGTGTAGGAATCTGTTTATCCTCTTTATCTCCTTTATCCTCCGTTCCCCTAAGAAGCGCGATAACGTGCCCGAGTTTAAATAAAACGGCTTCCCTTTCCGCTTCTAAGCACGCTATATCCTGTTCTATCTCCGATCGCCTGGCCTCGAGTGCCGCCCTTTCACGTTCCAATGCGCTACTCAATATATTATTCATTACTTAAATATATCCTTTATAGATAGATAATAGACCACGTTGGTATTATATTCAATGTAATCTCAATTGTCAAGTTTAACGGCGCGTATATTTAGGCTGAATTGGGGGCTGTAGGGCAGCTATTCATCATTGGGCAGGTTGGACATGATGGTTTTCGGGCGGTACATACCAACGCGGCGAAGTCGATAAGTGCCCGATTATAATCCTCTACCTTCCGTTTGGGCAACAAAAGTTCGGCGAGTTTCCAAACCTCGGGGTCTTCGTGTGGTCTTTTCCTATTTGAGGTGATACCAAAGTATCTGAATAAAACCCGAACAACGTTTGTATCAACCACTGGAGTTCTACACCCGAAGGCGAAACACACAGTTGCCGACGCGATATACCTTCCCACACCTGGAAGACTCCTTAAAGTGTTCGGATCCGCTGGTATTTCTCCGCCGAACTGCTCAACCAGGACCTTTGCCATTGCCATCAGTGTCTCAGCCCTTTTAGCCAGGCCTAAAGGCCGGAGGGCATCGGATACTTCGTCGTATTCGCTACTATATAGCGCGTTTAAAGTTGGAAACCTCAATAAGATGTTATTGAAATTGGTTGCTACTTGTAGTGCCTGCGTGCGCTGGAGAAACACCTCGGATAGAAGGATAGCGTATGGGTCTTTCGTTATCCTCCAATCGAAATGCCGGCGATGCTTTTTGAACCATTGCCTAAGTTTCTTTTGAAAGAGACCAGCACGTTGGCTGGACGCCACATTTTCAGCTACCCAGTACTCATATCGACCATCCATCATCGAAAACATTACCGTAAATTCCACATAGCGAATGTATTACATAATGTCTAAATTCTATCATATTATCGCCAATTACGGCTGCCGTTTATTTGCCATTACAGCTTTAATGATGGGCGCATTCTAGGGGATGTGGTGCTTGCACGTACACTCTTGTGAAAATACAATCAGATGGCCTAGTAAACTAGAAAGTCTAATGTGTATCAGAACAAGCCCAAGGTAAGCCGAGCAGATATGTTGAGCGGTATCAGAGGTCCAATGCAGGAGTCCATTAGTCCAAAGGTGACTCACTGCACATTTCATCGGGTTGGTCAAAAGTGGATTTATTTTTTCGCCAGGCTATGAACCGACCGCTGCACTTTCCTGGCTATAACCCTCTTCCTTGTTACAAGGCATCTTCACGCCTGATGACAAATA
>Ga0172363_10004390_pt1 | contig 11417 bp, 10 predicted proteins | sample LakKivs2_kivu2a2_FD_114541 | JGI IMG/M metagenome (GOLD analysis project Ga0172363, IMG submission 114541) | Sediment microbial communities from Lake Kivu, Rwanda - Sediment s2_kivu2a2 | ecosystem: Environmental > Aquatic > Freshwater > Lake > Sediment | place: Rwanda: Western Province, Lake... | reverse complement strand
GCTGCAATCTTCAAGCTCTGCTCTGTCTTAGATCTTACCAGATCAATAACTGCTTCCGCCTGAGAAAGATCTATTCTACCATTTAAAAAAGCTCTTTTTGTAAACTCCCCGGGATCTGCTATTCTAGCGCCGCTTTCAATACACAATTCCATCACTTTAGTTGTAGCAATTATCCCACCATGGCAATTTATTTCTACAACATCTTCTCTTGTGTATGACTTCGGCTTTTTCATTAGAGTTACAACTACTTCGTCTATAGTATGCCCATCATTATCAATTATATGCCCATAAAGCATATTGTATGTATCAATCCCTGAAAGCTTTTTTTTGCTTTTTGATCTAAATATTTTATCAGCAATAAAGATTGACCTGTCTCCGCTCAACTTAACAATGCCAATTGCTGCCTCACCAGGTCTTGTCCCTATCGCTACTATTGTACCCGTGCTTTCTATTCCCATTTTTAACTTTTTCTCCTATAATCTCTATAAATTTTCCGTATTCTAATTATATTTAATATTTTTATTTATTCAAAACTCCAACCAATAAAAAAATGGCATCGGTATGCCATTATTATATTTTTTTATCAGTTTAAAATATAGCTGCTATTTGCTACTCTTTATAGGATATATTATTATGCGTCTATTTGGTTCCTCGTATCTGCTTCTCGTAGTCACATCTTTAAATTTTGCAAGCGCGTTATGTATTATTTTTCTCTCGTACGCACACATTGGTTTTAGAACTATTTTTCTTCCCTCGCTGATTGCTTTTTTTGCCATAATAACTGCTGTTTTCTTTATCTTTTCAATTTTTTCCTTCCTATAATCTTTTATATCTATGGTCACATTTCTACAAAGAAGTTTTTTTCTTTTTCCTATTAGATTTATAATATACTCCAGCGCCTGCATGTTTTTTCCGTCTCTTCCAATAGCAATTCCCAAATCTTCCCCTTGAACTGATAGCTTTAATTCCTCTGAATCCGTATCAATTTTTACTTCCTCACCAAGACATATTAATTCTATTGATTTTTTTAAAATCTGTTTTATTTTTTCCAGACCATTAATTTCTGCCTCGGTGCCGCTTTCTATTTTTTTAGAATTATTTTCTATTAATTTATTTCTTTTTTGCTCCTCTTCAAGTGATTCAACATATGAATCTATGGCATCTTTTATACTTTTATCTTCAGTCATTTCTACCACCCTCCCCAATAAAAGTTTTACTTTTTCTTTTTTTTCTTTTTCTTTATTTTCTTTCTAATTAACTTCTTTTCTTCTTCACTCAACTCCTGCTCTCCTTCGAGGCTTTTTTCTTTCTGGCTTAATTCCTCTTTTACTTTTTCCTTTGTAACAATTTTATTTACAATCCACTGCTGACCAATACCCCAGATATTTGAGGTCACCCAGTATACCAATATTCCTGATGGGAATTGATAGGATATAAATCCAAACACTACAGGCATTATATACATAATCTTTGATTGCTTGGGATCAGTTGTTGTCATCTTCGTTGTTAGAAACATTGTCGCAACCATCAGTATGACCAGGATATAATAAGGATCTCTGTCATTTAGATTCATCCATAGAAAATTATAATTAGGATTGGCAGCGCCCATTATAGTAAATTCCCCGGCAGGTAAAAATCCTGCTAGTCCTGTTTTTATACCACTCGCGACACCCTCTATAGTGAAATTCCCCAATATATTTGTTACGATTTCAGAAGGACTTCTAAGCGCCTGAAATAAGGCAAAAAATACAGGCATTTGTAAAAGCAGCGGCAGACATCCTGCCAGGGGATTAACGTTGTTTTTCCTATAAAATTCCATGGTCTCCTGCTGCAATTTTTGTTTATCGTCTTTATATTTCTTTTGTATTTCTTTTAGTTCCGGCTGCAGTTTCTGCATTTTTGCCATTGATTTGGTCTGACTTATTGTAAGGGGAATTAATACTATTCTAACTATAATAGTCAGGAGTATTATTACTATTCCATAGTTTGCAATAACATGCGTATATATAGGCACTATTATAAATTTCTCTAAAATATTCTGTAGCGGCCTTAGTAATTGAAATATTTGATTCATTTTAATAAACCTTTCCGTTCACTTTACAGGGTCATACCCACCTTTACTTAAAGGATTGCACCTTAAAATCCTATACATAGACTTAATACTACCTTTTAATACTCCGTATTTAAAAATTGCTCCAATCGCATATTCAGAGCAGGTGGGATAGAATCTGCAGCTCTTCGGTAGCACAGGCGAGATATAATTTTTATAAATCTTAATTAAAAATATCAGTATTCTTTTCACAATTAAAAACAGGAGTTAGTTATTGCTCATGGCTAATCGGTAAGGAATGTGGTTAAACTATTTTCCAGCATCTTTTTAATCTCCCAAAAATCAACTGCGACAATTTCCTTCCTTGCAATAAGTAAAATATCCAAATTTTCAGAAATCTCTATATTAACTTTTCTTAAAGCTTCCTTTAAAACTCTTTTAATTTTATTTCTTATAACAGCTCCACCTATTTTTTTACTTATTCCAAAACCGACTCTTACTACACCATTATATTCAGTTCTTTTAAGTAGATATGTTATTAAATATTTATCCTTCTTGTATGTACCTTCTTTTATTAATCTTGAGAAGTCAATTTTTCTTTTAAGTGTTTCAAACTTGATTTTAATCTTTCCTTTTATTCTTTAAGCTGAAAGCTTCTTTCTCTCTTTTCTTCTTCTACTGGCAATTACAGCTCTGCCTGCTTTTGTTTCCATCCTTGCTCTAAAACCATGAATTTTTTTTCTTTTCCTAACATTTGGCTGAAATGTTCTTTTCATCTTTATATCCATTCCTTTCGATTCGCTTAAGGCATAAAACGGGATGAAAAACCGTTGTCCTTAATCCTTTTTTCTTTTATAAATGTATTGCCAATTTGATTTTCTTTCAGACTTTACCTAACCTGTATATTTTTGTTTTCAGTTAGGTAGTAGATTATACATTTTAATTTTACTAATATCAAGGTTGCTGCATTTGTATTTCTGTATACTTTTTACCAGTCCTTTTGCAATTTTTCATTCTTGACTTTTTGTTTTTTCAAACACTTGTTCTATTGAAAACCCCCTCTGAAAAATTTATTTTTTTTCTATTTCGTATAGTGCTCTTTTCCATAAGCTTTTCAAAATTTGAAGGGCTTTTCCACACCTGTTGAAAAAACTGTTGAAAACTTAAAAAATACCACTATATTGTATGTCAAAAGGTTTTAACATATTAAATGTACCATATAATTTAGTAGCTTTTTTTCGGTTAAAATATTATTATTAATCTGTTGAAAACTTAAAACTTTTGGAAAGAAAATGAAAAGTATCTGCTGTGTTTAATATATTTTTACAGTACTAAATAAATTCAACTTTTACCATGTCAGGTGACAGCGCTAAATTAAATAATAATTCTAGTCCGGGTAACCAGAATAGAAATATAATGGACATACCCGTTAGGATTGCTGTTTATGATAATATGCGAAGCATTCCAAGGATTATTGACCTCAACTTTAATGATATTAATAATTTTATAAATGAAACATCTGAGAAGACTTATAATCTATCCCATGAAATTGGTGGCGGGATTCCTTATACTATAATAAAAGAGATAATAGAAAATTTGATACATGCAGATTTTAAAGAAGTGATAATTACCGTTCTTGACAGCGGAAACCATATAATTGTAACAGACCAGGGGCCGGGAATTGAAGATAAAGAAAAAGCTTTCCTTCCGGGATATACCTCTGCAACCAGCAAGATGAAAGAGTACATAAGGGGAGTTGGTTCTGGTTTTCCAATAATAAAAGAGACGATCACTTTTTCGGGAGGATCTATAGACGTTAAAGATAACATAAAAAGGGGAACGGTAATATCCTTGAAATTAGGACTAACCGAGAAAAGTGAAGAAGACCAGGGCTCAGGCACCGAACCAGCGGCTGAACTGCCTTCCGGCATTGTGGGTGAGGAAAAGACTCAAACAGATAGTCTTGATAAATTTAACGGTAAGATACTATCTGACAGGCAAAAGAAAATTCTTTTTGTAATTTTAGAATTAGAAGAGGCCGGTCCTTCAACAATAGCCAAGGAACTGGGTTTTAGTCTCTCAACTTCATATAGGGAGTTAATTTATTTAGAAAAAAACAAACTTTTAACATCAAGCAGTAGCGGCAAAAGAAGATTATCTAAAAAAGGTATGAAATACCTTGAATATTATTCAAATAATATTTAATATTAGAGTATTATGGCAGATCTGGAAAACATCTGGAAAAATACTCTAGAAGATATTAAAAACAAGATTAATCTTCCTACATACAAGGCCTGGTTTGAACATATAACACCACTGTCTCTAAAAAAAAACTGTTTAACTGTTTCGGTTGGCAGTTCTTTCGCCAAAGAATGGCTCGAATCAAGATATTCAAACCTGCTGTCTGATTCAATAAAAAAAGTAATCAATGGCTCATGCAAAATAAAAATTGTTGCAACTCCAGACAGTTTAGAAAGTACCGAAAGGTATTACGATGAATATATTGATGAATCTATTGAAAGTTCTGACTATCCCAATAAAAAAATAAAAAATTCCACATTTAATACAAAGTATACCTTTGATACATTTATTGTTGGCAATAGCAATAGATTTGCCTGCACAGCTTCTCTTGCAGTTAGTGAGAAGCCAGGAAAGACCTATAACCCCCTTTTCATCTATGGTGGTGTAGGGCTTGGGAAAACACACCTGCTTCATGCAATCGGACAATATACACTACAGCTGCATCCCGACAAAATTGTAAAATATGTTTCAGCTGAAAGATTCTTGAACGATTTTATCAACGCTCTAAGATATAAGAATATTTTTGCCTTCAAAGAGAGCTACAGGAACAATGACGTCCTGCTTGTTGACGATATACACTTTCTTGAAGACAAGGAGGCCAGCCAGGAAGAGTTCTTTCATACATTTAATGCCCTGCATGATACCAACCGTCAGATTGTTCTTTCCAGCGACAGGTCTCCCAAAAACATTGCCACCCTGGAAGAAAGACTCAGGTCCCGTTTTGAATGGGGGCTTGTAACTGATATTACGCCGCCTGACCTTGAGACCAGGCTGGCAATATTAAAAAAATACTCTGAAAGAGAAAAAATTTCCGTCTCCGATGATATACTAAATCTAATAGCTGAAAAAATAACCTCTAATATCAGAGAGCTTGAAGGATCTCTTACGCGGGTAGTCGCATTTGCTTCTTTGACAAAATCTAAACCTGATTTAACCATAGCTAAAAACATCCTTAAAGATATTTTACCCGATAATAATGAACATAAAACAAGCATTCAAACAATTATTAAAGAAATATCAAAATATTTCTCAATACCTATTAATGACATTCTAAGCGCTAAAAGAAATAAGTTTATATCGCATGCCCGGCATCTTGCAATGTATCTCTCAAGAGAGCTTACCAGCAGCTCTTTACCGAGGATTGGAAAATCGTTTGGGGACAGGGATCACTCTACAGTAATATATGCTATTTCCAAAATATCTGATTTAATCAAAACAGATAGAAATGTCTATATACAGATTCAGGAAATTACCAATAAGATAAAAACATCTTCTTAGAAATCTCTTTGTTTAAAATCTGTTTAATAATCCTATAGGTTTTTAACAAAAACTTTTATTTTTGGTTTAAAATTAAAATTGTTTTTTCTTCCCCCATATCCTTCCAGTTTTTAAACAGCTTCCGGCTTTTTTATTAACAAGTTCTTTTACCGCTATTTGTGTTGTTTTACCATTTTTTCTAGAATACTAACACTTCTAACAGGTATTATAACTATTACTAGCTATTTAAATTAAATACCATATATAATAAAATATGTTTATATTTTAAATATCTCAAAAGAGGTGGAAATGAAATTTCAAACAACAAGAAATGAGCTTTTAGACACAATATTATTTGCAAGCAGAGCAATTAGTACTAAGGTTTCATCATTTATATTAAACGGGATTATGTTAGATGTTGATGAGGAGCTAACCACATATAGTACTGATTTAGAAACAAGTATTAAGAGTATAATGGAAGTAAAAATGTTTGAAAAAGGAAAAGCTGTTGTACCTGCCAGAATTTTAATAAACATATTAAAAAGCTTAGAAGAATCAAAAATAGAATTAGAGTTGGATAAACCAACAAACCAGGTGAAAATAGCATGCGAAAATGCTCTTTTTACGTTAAACACACTATCTCTTGAAGAGTATCCTGGTTTTCCCGAAATAAAAAAGGAGAGCTATATAAAAATTAATTTAAACAAATTTAGAAACCTGGTAATAAAAGCTCAAAAGGCCGCATCTTTAGATGAGGGTAGGGCAATTTTGACTGGAGTGCTTTTGGAAATTGAAGAGGGTTTGTTAAGTATGGTAGCAACAGACAGCTACAGGCTTTCTTTAGTAAAAGAAAATATAGATACGGGCAGACCTCCAATGAAAGTAGTTATACCGTCAAAAGTGCTTGACAGTATTGTTAAAAGCGAATACAAAGACAGCGATATTGGAATAAATATTGAAGAAAATCAGATAAGCTTTTATCTGGAAGGAGACAACAAAAAAAAGAATATAATAGTTTCCAGACTACTTTCTGGGAAGTTTCCGGAATATAAACAGCTTATTCCCAAGAGCTTAAAACATAATATAGTCATAAATAAAGAAAAAATGCTTGATGTGGTGAAGAGAATTTCGTCGATATCCCAGGACAATATACCGGTTAAACTAACTATTGATAAAGGTAAAGTAACTGTGTCTATGAGCGTAAGGGAAATAGGAAGCTCCAGTGAAGACTTTGAGGTTTCTTATGGAGAAGAAAAAATAGAGATAGCATTTAACCCCGAATTTTTAATGGACGGCATAAATATAATGGACGAGAAGAATATAATATTATCAATAGAGGAGTCTCTTAAACCTATTTTGATAAAATCAGAAAAAAACAAAAATTTGATTTATTTGCTAATGCCTATCAGGGTCTCCTAACAGCTAAACAAAACTAAAAATTAAAAAAAGCAAAAAATAAGACCATGAAAAAAACAACAAGAATAAACCTATGTGTCATTGGAGCAGGAAGAGTTGGAACAACTGTAAGCTACACACTTGCTGAAAAAGAGCTGCCTGATATTAAACTGAAGGCAATATCCTCAAGATCTATGGAATCATTAAACAGGGCGAAAAAAATTTTAGGAAGCAAAGCAGCTGGTGTAATTTTTACCAGAGAAAATTCTAAGGCTGTATCACTGGCAAATTGTATTTTAATATGCACTCCTGATGATATTATAAACAGTGTCTGTAGCGAGATTTTTTCTGGTAAGAGTAAAGATTTTAAAAATTATTATGCAATTCATTTTAGTGGATCTAAATCACTGGAGGTATTGAATTCGGCCAGGGAAGCAGGAGCTGAAATTGCATCAATCCACCCATTAAAATCTTTTGCTTCGATAGAGGAGGCGATTAAATCTTTACCAGGAACTGTTTTTGGAATAACTTATTCCAGCACAGAATCAAAGAAAATGGCTGAATTTCTGGTAAAAAGCCTGGGCGGGGAAATAATCGAGGTAGAAAATAACAAGAAGCCACTTTATCACGCTGCAGCATGTGTGGCTTCCAACTATCTGGTTACCCTTATAAATTATGCGGTACTGATACACAAAAAGATGGGTATAAAACCGGATGATTCTTTAAAGGGCCTGATGGGACTGGTGGAAGGCACGGTCAGCAATATAAAGAAGATGGGTACAGAGAAATCACTGACAGGCCCTATAGCAAGAGGAGACGTAGGCACAATTAAAGAGCATGTTAAGAGCTTTAATGAATTTTTTTCTAAAGAAGATAGCGCTTTATATAGAATGATGGGCATTGAAACCAGCAAAATCGCACATCAGAATAAGTGGATAAAAGAGAACACTGTAGAGGAACTAAAAGAAATACTTAAAAATTAGAAAGGGGGTATTATGACTGAAAAGAAAGTAACCACCAGTGATTTAGTAGAAATGAAGAAAAAAGGTGAAAAAATAACCATGCTTACAGCTTACGATCATCTTATGGCATCTCAACTGGATGGCTGTGGCATAGATTTAATTCTGGTCGGCGATTCTGTAGGAAATGTGCTGCTGGGATATGAGAATACAATACCTGTTACAATGGATGAAATGATTCACCACTGCCGGGCAGTCACCAGGGGAGTGAAAAGGGCGATGGTGATTGGCGATATGCCATTTATGTCTTATCAGGCAAGTTCAGATGAAGCGGTAAGAAATGCCGGGAGATTTTTAAAAGAAGCTGGTGTTGAAGCAGTAAAACTTGAAGGCGGAAAAGAAGTTTTTAAAACTATAAAAATGATTGTTGACTCAGGAATTCCGGTTATGGGTCATCTGGGGCTTACCCCGCAGTCAGTTTATAAATTAGGTGGTTATGGAGTTAGAGGGAAGGACAAGGAACAGGCTTTAAAAATGTTAGAAGATGCCAGAGGACTGGAAGAAGCTGGAGTATTTTCAATAGTACTGGAGAAGATTCCTGCAAAACTCGCGAAAAAAATAACACAGCAAATAGACGTCCCTACAATTGGAATAGGGGCAGGAGTAGACTGCGACGGTCAGGTGCTTGTAACTCATGATATGCTGGGGCTTTTTGAAGGATTTAAGCCAAAGTTTTCTAAAAGATATGCTGAAGTGGGAAAAGAAATGAAGAGATGTTACAGGAAATACATAGAAGAGGTGAAAAATAAAGAATTTCCTGCAGAAGAGCATTCTTACTAAGGCAGTCAAATAGATTTATCTTTTATTATACGAATATATTGCGCCCGCGGTAATGGAGATAATCAAAAAAATAAATGAATGCAAATTAATTGTAAACCAACTTAGAGAGAAGGGCTATAAGATAGGCCTTGTTCCCACTATGGGTTTTCTGCACGAAGGACATATAAATCTTATTAGAATGGCAAAAAGGGATTGCGACAAGGTGTTTATAAGCATTTTTGTTAATCCCGCGCAGTTTGGTCCGGATGAGGATTTTAAAAATTATCCCAGAGATATAAAAAAAGATAGCGCTCTTGCAGAAAAAGAGGGAGTGGACTATATATTTTATCCGACAGTACAGGAAATGTATGGCTCAGACCATAAAACTATTGTTGAGGTAAAAGAACTGGGTAAGATTATGTGCGGTAAGTATAGGCCAATCCATTTTGCGGGTGTAACAACTGTAGTTATGAAATTATTTAATATTGTAAATGCGCAAAAGGCTTATTTTGGACAGAAAGACTATCAGCAGATGATAATAATAAAGAAAATGGTATCTGATTTGAATATGGATATTGAGATTGTAAGTGGTCCTACCAAAAGAGAGAGCAACGGTCTTGCTTTAAGTTCTAGAAATAAGTATCTATCTGTAGAGGAGAGAGAAAATGCTACTATTTTATATAAATGTCTGAATCTGGCAAAAAATATGATTAAAAACGGCGAAAAAGATCTGGAAAAAGTAAAAAGAATAGTTTTAGGTAATCTGGAGGATAACAGGTTTGTTAAGAGTGTAGATTATTTTGAATTTAGAGACACCCGGACACTGGAAGAAATAAAGAGAGTGGATAAGGATTATAAGAGTATACTGGCTGCGGCTGCTGTATGGATTGGAAAGACCAGGCTTATTGACAATATAATTATAAAAGTAAAAAAGCAATAAATATATTATTTAATTTAGTTAAACGTAAATAGCGGAAGGAATGAAAGTGTTAATCTGTATTTTAAAAAGCAAGATTCACAAAGCGACGGTAACCGGTGCTGAGATTAATTATATGGGGAGCATAAGCATAGATAAAAACTTGATAGAGCATGCAAAAATACTTCCTTATGAAAAAGTACTGGTGGTAAGCCTGGATAGTGGGGAAAGACTGGAAACATATGTTATAGAAGGAGAAGAGAATAGCGGAGAAATTTGTATAAATGGAGCAGCTGCGAGAAGAATATTTAAAGGCGAGAAGATTATTATTTTATCTTTTGCTTATATGGGAGAGAAAGAAGCGCCAGATTACCAGCCAAAAATAGTTTACGTAAACAATAAAAATGAGATTACAAATGAAGAGAATCATGTGGAGAAAGATGACCAGTGCTGATCTACAAAGGATTAAAATAAATACATGTATAATCTTTATAATATTTCTAATTATAATTATTTTCCTATCCTTCGTCCTGTTAACATCCTGCAAGCTTAAAGATAATCCTGATGAAAAGTTAATAAGCTCTGGCAGTTACAACACTGCTGATGAAAGGAGTTTATATTTATTCGATTACGAAAAGATTAAACTGGAAAGTACAAGCTCTATTGATGTAAAAATTGAGAACTGCAACCTGTATTTAGATATTTACGAAGACCTGGTAATACTGGGTGAGGTAAAAAATGTTTCTAAAGTAAATAAAACCGATATAGAGATTACCATTGATTTCTATGATAAGCATGGAGAAAAGATAATATCAGCAGTCATTCCTGCTTACATTAATTATCTTAGAGGAGGGAGCAGGTTGCCATTTTACTATTACCTGACCGAAAGAGAGAAGTATATAGATATATATAAAATAAAAATAGGCGTTAATTATAAGGATTATTATGAAAGATTTGAAGGGAATCCTATAGTTGAAAATGAAAGCTATTATTATAAAGAAGACTATTTAATTATTGAAGGTAAAGTAATTAATATAGGTGAAGGAAAAATAAGGAACCTAAAACTTTTCTGCACTTTTTATAACGATAAAAACCAGGTTGTGTTTATAAAAAAGTGTTACTTATCCAGAGAGGAAATGATTTCTGGAGGAGAGCAGAAGTTTACTTTAAGAGTACTGCTTGATGAATATTTGCCCGGGTTTACACATTACAGATTTGAAGTATTTTTTGAAGATGAAATTAAAACAACAGTTTAATTCATATCCAATCCTTATATTTAAAATAAATAAGCATACATATGGATATTATAAACATTGCAACCACAATTATGATAAAGGCGAAAGGGCTGCGCCCTGAAGGAAGTATGACATTCGTTCCATAAATCCAGGATATAAGAGCAAGAGGGAGGATAATTACAGCAAAGATAGTAAGTACACGCATTATGTTATTAATCTTATTTGATAACAGCGACTGATGAGCATCATGCACTCCCTCTATTAATTCCTTATAATTTTCCAGGGTTTCCCAGATCTTTTCTATATGGTCTACCAGATCGCCGAAGTAAACCTCCAGAGCTTCTATCAAGAAATCCATATCTTTTATCTCCAGGGTTTTAAGAAATTTTCTCTGCGGAAAGATTATGTTTCTAAATGTTAGTATATTGGTTCTGATGAGCAGTATATCTTTAACATTTTTACTGCCCGCTTTTTTGAAAATGGCG
>Ga0172363_10004387_pt1 | contig 11419 bp, 11 predicted proteins | sample LakKivs2_kivu2a2_FD_114541 | JGI IMG/M metagenome (GOLD analysis project Ga0172363, IMG submission 114541) | Sediment microbial communities from Lake Kivu, Rwanda - Sediment s2_kivu2a2 | ecosystem: Environmental > Aquatic > Freshwater > Lake > Sediment | place: Rwanda: Western Province, Lake... | reverse complement strand
TAAAAAAAATTATAGATTTTAATGACTAGTAAAAATGGTTTAAAAGTAAGAAAATAATATTTCTCTATAATCAATATTTTTTAAAAAATCATATATTTCTAAACTTTTTCTATAATTTTTAAAAAATCATATATTTCTAAACTTTTTCTATAATTTTTAAAAAAATGTTTCTTTATAATCAATTTTTTAAAAAATCATACAATTTCCAAAAAAAATTAACAACGTTTATTACATCCACCGCCACGTATAGGTGCAACACGTTTTTGCCACATGTCAGAGTTGCGTTTACGCATATAGCTATATTGTAATTCTTCTCTAAACTTAAGAGTATCATCTGTGTATGCTTGGTTTGCAATCTGTCTTATACTTTGATTTAAGTCTTTTATTTCTTGGTTATTTTTCATAATACCAGTTTGTTCTCCTTCTTTAAGAAAATCTATTTTTGAACGCACAAAATAGTTTCCTTTTCTTACAGCATTGATATCATCGTAGTAAAAACGGGGTTGTCCAGTAAGTTCATCGGTATACGAACGATAAGATGTACCATAACCGCCATATCTAGGGTCATATACATTCTCTGGTCTTGGTTCTTCTGAAAAAGGATTAACAAGTTCTACTGGTGGTGGTACAAAATCCCTTGGATTGTTTCTGACGTAAAACGTTTTTCCGTCTATAGTTTGTTTTGTTGTTGGGGGTATTTGTTGATCAAAAGATATACCAATATTCCAATTATTAGGTTCAATAATTTCTAATTTTTCAACAGAATTTTCACCGTTATTTACAGTAAATATATTTTCATTATACTTTCTAAAACTATCAAGTGTTTGTATGTTTGATTTTTGATAATTTACTGGTAAATTATAATTTACATTTGAAGCATCATAACAACATGTTGTATTAACATCACCAGGTGTTAAATTGGCTAGCTTGTTTGGTCTTTTAGAAATATAATAATCTTTTTCAATTCTATTTGGAAGTTCATATGCACTATTAATATTTGACCCGTCAACAGAATATTTTTCTATGATAGATTTTTCTAATTTCTTATATGGTTCAGATATGACAGGCATATCTATAATTTCTAAATCTATATCTATATCGTTATCTTCTTGTTTACTTCTGTTTCTCATTCGACGGTCTCGTGGACTTGAACTTGGACCATAGTTTTCTATTTCATCTTCATAATCACAGCAAGATTGTTTAAATTCATAACCATTATCACAAGACAAAGCTCGTCTATTAGCATTGACATTGCTATGTTGTACAAAATCATTATCTTTCCACACATCAAGGTCAAATGCTCTTGGGGGAATTATAGGTGCTTTATGTGTTTTTGGATTTGCGGTACCAGCGAGGGATTGATTGTATCTGTAAAAATTTCCTTCACCATATTGAATAGGCACTTCTTTGCAATAAATATTTGCATTTCCAAACTTGTATTCATATTGTGTTTTGTTGGCATTAACTGTTTGATTTATTTGTTGTATTTGTTGACTTATAGGAACGATACTATTCATTTTATTATTTGGTAAAAAGTTATAATTCTCTTTTATATTTTTAGAACTCTTTTGCATATAGTATGAAATAATTATAACAGTAAGTGAAATTAATGCAAATAATATAGAATGTTTATATCCCACTAGGTAAAGTATAATTGTAATAAATATAATTAACCTTGTTATTGCATTTAACTGTTTAGACACTCCCATATTATCAGTTGGTATTACTCTATAGTCACATAACAATTCTGGGGGATTTTCTAACCAAAAAGTTCTTTTACAACGAAGCATTTATTAATATTAAAAATGATTATTTTATTTTAAATATTTTTAATATTAATAACAAAATGAAGAAAAATTTATTTTCTATCAAAAGCATCGACACGGTTTCAACGGATATTAAATATGGCATTAACACAATCTCTAAAAAATCTGCGCCCAAAAATAGTACCAAGATTTCAGATTTACAAGTTAACATTGAACCCAATATCATATCGTTTTTAGATGAATCAAAAAAACCCAAAAAATGTATTCCTACTATGCTTTCGTCTACAGGTGAATTTTTGTGTGAAAAAACTGATATTAAATGCTTTTGGTGTAGAAATAATTTTGATACATACCCTATTGGTTGTCCTATCAGATACGTTCAGTCTCAGATTGAAAAAACTTATACAAGTGAAATCACAAAAGATAAATATACAATCAAAGAAAATGTTGGTAAGTCTTCGCTAGAATTAAATACAGAAGAAAACGATAATATAGAATATAAAATACAAGAAAAAGATTATTATGAAACTGATGGTGTGTTTTGTTCATTTAATTGTATGTTGAGTTTTATTTTGGAAAACAAGAATAATACCATCTATTCAAACAGCAAATTATTACTCTATAAATTATATTTTGATATATTCGGTTTATTCCCTAATGAGTTAATCCCCGCACCGTCTTGGCGATTGTTACAAGAATATGGTGGACATCTTACACTTGAAGAATATAGAAAAAGCTTTAACAAAATTGAATTTGTTCATCTTGGAAAAATTCTTTATATTCCAAAATTTAAGCCAATTGAACAAATATTTGAAGAGAAGAATAAATTCTAAATTGATTTTTTTAAATAACTTTTAAAAAAATCGACAGGGAATGGTGAATCTGCCAAGTGATGTTATTATGAATATTATCTCTTTTTTGGGTGGTGAAAAGCATAATATAAACGTTAACAAAATGACCTTGAACAAAATCATTAAACAGAAAGACGAACGATTAAGAGACATGATGATTAAAGATGTTTCAGCTTTGATTTCATCTAAAACTGACGTTGAAGTAGTTAAAATAATGACTGTCTTAAAGAGAAGATATATTAAATAAATTATTTTATCAATTTTTCCATATGAGAAATATAAATTGATTTTTTTACATTTCCTTTATGGAAATATTGATAAAATGGTGTATTTACCTAGTGAAGTTATTGAGAATATTTTTTCTTTTTTGGGTGGTGAAAAGTATAACATTAAATTAAACAAGAAAAAAATGATGAAACTCGTGATTAAAAGAACCCTGGACATTAGAAGAATTATGGTAAATGATGTCATAAAAACAATGACCGGGAAAATGCACTATCACTTATCAAAAAAAATACATGAAATAAACACGTTGGATGCTTTTACTTGTGCAAAAGAAATGAAGTTTAAAATAGATATATATTTACCTACTCATCAAACTGTACATAGAGAACCTTTAACGCTTTATACTTTTACTATACTTTTTGATAGTGTAAAAACAACACCAATAAGAGGAGTGACTGACGATTTGTATGAATTTTTTGTAGAAATAACAAAAAACGAAGGTAAGAGATTTAGTTTTAACAAGAAAATCGTAAACAACAAACTAATATTAAACAAGTTAAAGTCTTATGAAAACAACATATGCACTTTTTCAAAAATTACAAACCAAATATCAATAAATGATAAAAATTTGAACGTTGGAGATAGTCAATTTTTAGATGAGCTTTATACTGTTGTTTATTATTATATTTACGCTTTCTATATTAATATGTTGTAATTTTTTTTTAAATCAAGATATCTTGATTTAAAAATGATTTTTTTACATTTCCTTTATGGAAATATTGATAAAATGGTGTATTTACCTAGTGAAGTTATTGAGAATATTTTTTCTTTTTTGGGTGGGGAAAAGTATCTTCTTGATACAGAAGCAGAGAGTACAACGACCAAGATTTTGAGACAAACAGATTTTACATTGAGAGAAATGATGATCTATGATGTTGTTACCTTGTTGGCGAAAAAGATTCAAAAGTTCATTTGTGAACAACATGAAGAAAATTATAAAAAATTCAAAGGGGCGAGAGAAGAACAACGTTCTGTTGCATTTGAATCAAAAACATTGAGTTTTTTTGTTGTGTTAAGAGGTAAAAGATACACAATTTATATTGGATTTTCACCTGTAACTTTTAATCCTTTTCTCCAATTTAAAATTTATTCATATGCTGAACCGCGAATTTTTGATACTAAAATTTTATACAATGTTAATGTTGAAAAAGAGAATACTTTTATATATTCTGATGAATTTTTGACTAATTTAAGTTTTAACGTTTATGATGATTTGTGCGAGATTTTGAAGATAAAGTAAAGGTAGAGATAAGTGATTTTTTTTACAATCAAGATAACTTGATTGTAAAATTTGTATTTCCTAAATTTAAAGTATAAGAATTTCATATGTTGAACCAATATTTTTCAAACCAGAGATTTATATAACATTAGAATTAATGAGAAAATATTTTCATATACTAATGATTTCTTAAATCAATTGACTTTATAATTTTCTAATGATTTTTGTGAAATCCTAAAAAATATTTATCTTTTTTGTATTTCCTTTATTGAAATATTCATAAAATGGTGTATTTATCAAGTGAAATCATTATGAATATTCTTTTTTTGGGTGGTGAAAAGTATAATATCAAGTTTGAAAAAAGAAAGTACAGTCTCTAAAATTTTAAAACAAAAGAATGATAGAATTAGAGATATAATGATTAGTGACATAGCAAAAATACTCGCACAAAAAACACATATTTTTATGAATAAAATTACAAAAAGGTTCAAAGTGGAATTAAAAAGTTACCAGTTGAAACAACTTCATTTCGTCTTTATCATCCGATTGAACAATATTATACATTTGAAATATCAATAGAACCTAAACGTACGACTAAAATACAAAATCTTCATACATCTTTTTACATAAAACAAAAATCAGATTTAACGCGTTGTGTTTGTGATAATCAACTATAAATTTTTTAGATGAATTAGAATTTATATTTTCAAGATATATTACTGATAATATATTAGATTTGTGTAGTTAACAAGGTAAATATTCTAGCTAAGTAATTTTTTCAATCAAATTACACTGATTGAAAAAAAATGATTTTTTTGTATTTCCCTTATAGAAAAATTCATAAAATGGTGTATTTGCCTAGTGATGTTATTATGAATATTATTTCTTTTTTGGGTGGTGAAAAGTATAACATTTCAGTTGAATCAGAAAGCACAATGACCAAAATTTCAAGACAAAGTGACGCACGTTTGAAAAAGATGATGATTGATGATGTTGCTTTTTTATTTGGAAAAATGGCACAAGAGGTAATTTGTGAACAACATGAAGAAATCTATCAAAAAATAATACAAAGGAGATATATATGTTTTACCCCAAAAAGACTAATTTTTTCTGTATTGGATTATAAATTTACGATTGGAATCTGTATTTCAGATTTAGTTAGACGTAGAAATGTTTTTGAACGTGACTTTTTTTTAGACAAACAAAAAATCTCTACTTATTCTTTTTTTAGACAAAAAAATTTATGTACTGTTAGACTTGACGAAGAAAATACATTTATATGGTCAGATGATTTTTTGAGTGAGCTAACAGTTTCGTTGTCTAATGATTTGTGTGAAATTTTCTTTAGGTAAGTTTAAAAGGTAAAGGTTTAAAAAGGTAGGTTTAAAGATAAGTTTATTTTTACAATCAAGATAACTTGATTGTAAAAACTGATTTTTTTGTATTTCCCTTATAGAAAAATTGATAAAATGGTGTATTTGCCTAGAGAAATCATTATGAATATTATTTCTTTTTTAGGTGGCGCCAAATATATTAACGTGAGTGATAAAAAAATGATGAAACGTATTTTGTCTCAAGGAAACTTGAAGTTGAGAAAGATGATGGTTAAAGATGTGTTAAAGACAATTACAAGTAAAATTCATCTTGAGATAATCAAAAAAGCAATGGGTAAAACTGGAATGATGCGTGTAATGCACTCATTTTGTGAACTTTACTTATATCTTCCAACACATAAAGTTGACTCAAAAGGTGTATCTTCATATTTTTTTAATTTGATATATACTCCAATACCAAGGACTAATACATATCTATTTAAAATTGTTATTGCTAAGAACCACGATCATAAGTTTTATTTCAATAAAAAGGTAGTAAAAAACGATGAGATTTTTTCAAAAGTAGAAATGAGTAATTTACCATTTGAGTACTCGCAAGAGCTGTGTATTTTTACCCCAGGACCAAATACGTTTTTAATGAACGGTAAGACATTTTCCTTAACTGATGATGGGTTTTTAAATGAGCTTTACTGCAAAATGTATTACTACGTGTATGCAAGTTTTGTAATTTTTTTACAATCAAAAATTTGATTGTAAAATTTAATAGTTCATATTAAACTGCATTGGGTCAGGACGATTTTTCCTTAGTTTAATTTTTGAGTGTGGCATCAACCCTTTTCTATTAAAATCACCGCGTATAGAATCCCATACTGACAAGTCAAAATTAGCCTTAATTACATCATATTCATTACGAACACTTTGTACTATGAAATTAATGGTTCTGTCAATGACATCCCTTGTATAAAAAACAATAGGTTCATCACCTACAACGTAACGACTGCTATGGATAGCACCAATATTAGGAACATAATCTTGTATTACACTATCTAATGCAGCAATGATTACTTTTTCAGTGACTATAATAGCTTTGCCTTCATGATGAACACCACGTAATAATTCTGTAGTTTTTCTTTGAATAAGTTGAATATTATCTTTTGTAAAAACATATTCTAAAACACCTTGTCCAAGTACGTTACGATACTGATTATAACTTTGAACTTTATCCATTTATTTAATAAATAAATAAAAATGTTTAAGTTTAATTAATTTAAACCTTTATGTATTTTAGTAAAATGGAATCGCCGCAAAATATTATTTTTTTGTATTCTAAATATTCAACAGGATGTACTAAATTATTAGGGGATATTTCAAAATATTCTTTAAAATTTATAACACCTTTATGCATTGATAATAAACTTATAAGAAGTCGAATTAAAAAAAGCATGTATCAAATAAAACAAGTTCCTTGTGTACTTATAACATATCCACAAGGAAATATAGAAAAATTTGAAGGTGAACAATCTATCAAATGGTTTGATGAAATTGTTAAAAATGTACAAAACCAAGAAGATGAGAGAAATAAACAAGAAGAAGCAAAAAGACTAGAGAATGAAAATATGCGTTTAAAACAACAATTAGCATCTCAAGAATCAATGAAAAAACAGGTGGATAATTATGTACCTCAATCAGTTGAAAATCAGTCTAACAAAGATGGTTTTACTTCAATTGGAGATTTATTGGGAGAAGATGATGATGGCGGTATAACAAGCGCTAAAAGTATAAAAATGAGTGATAGGAGTAATCCAAACCTTTTAGATTTAGATGATTTAGATATGAATAAATATGAAGAATCCGCAAAGAAAAAAGTTACAACAAATAGTATATTAACAAAAGCAGCAGAATTGCAAAAAGCAAGAGATATAGAAGACACAAGAAAAAAACCGGTTTAAATTAATAAAGAATAGATTTCTTTATTAATTATAAAAATGAATAATCAAATATTTACAGTTTTCATGGAATCTAATAAATTTGCTGGGGATATATTAAAAATTATTTTTAATATACGTAAAAATAATCCAATATCTAGCACGACAAAGCTTCAATTATTAAAAGCAATAAATAAATTTAATGATAATTCAAAGGAATTTTGTGATTACTTTAAAGATGATACTTTATCTATAACTGATATTGATAATTTTAAAAAAGGATATTCTGCCAAGAATTTAGGATCATTAAATTATAAACGTTATAACGTTTATATATTAGATGTCTCAAGATATAATAACACATTCGAACCTATATATTCAAAGATAGTAATAAAAAGAACAAAAAACAGAGGATTTACTCGCCCTTTTTTAATCGAAGGAAGTAATAAACGATTTAAAAACAAATCAGGAAAAATAATTGATTTAGGAGATCCATATAACGAAATATTTATAAATACATATTTAAACATAGCATATGATTCTGGAAATTTTATTCATATTCCAAAGTTTTATGGTAGTTATTGGTGTGGTCAAGATTCGTATATGATTAATGAACATCTTGATTTTACCATATCCGATTTACTTGAAAATAAAAAACATACAGACGACTATACACTTTTAAATATACTTTTTCAAGTAGTATATGCAATGACATATTTAAAAAAATGTTTTGGAATGCGTCATTTTGATTTACATTTAAGAAATGTAATGATAAAAAATGTAAAAAATAATAAAACAATATATCAAGGAAAAAATTTAGGAAAAGTAAATTACTTAGTGTATAAATGTGGTAATAAAATAATTACATTAGAAAATACAGGGATGATTGTAAAAATAATAGATGTTGCACAAGCAGGTGTAATAGTAGATAGTTTAGAAATATTAGATAATGGATACTCAAATTTTCATTCTGGAGAAGATGCAGAGTTTGGAACAAGCGAAAGTATTAGTGAATTTTTTACAATGGAAATTGTATTTTTTTTACTTAATTTTTTAAGAAAATATATTGAAAATATATCATCAAACCAAACTATTGTAAGTGATTGCATATTATATTTGCTTAAAAACCTTAGAGATTTTGAAAATGATGAGAAAATCACAGATAATATAATTAATAACCTAATAAAAGTAGAAAACTCAAATATAGGTGCAATAAATCATAAAAAACGAGTAGTATTTAAAGACGTTAAAACCACCACAGGATATTCTATTGCATATCCTGATATTAATGCAAATACAAAACTAATTGACGGTGAAAAATATACTATATACACATGGTTTATGAATCGCAGAAATATGGGCGTAAGAAATGTAAAAAACCCAGAAACTTACTTTTTAAACCGTTTTTTCAAATATTTAGAAAAAATAAATTTAAGTGATAAAAATATTTATTGGATTACAAATAACGGAAAATTGCCAAAAGTATCAAAAATCAATGATAATACGATTCTACACTTTGAATATGATATTAAAAAAGGTGTAGATAACGAATTAATAAAATATTACAAAAATTATTCTTATTATGCTGATATTTGTAAAGATATATCAGATATAAACTACGACTCAATATTTAATAATATAATAACAGAGGATGATGGCACGTATAACAATATCATTCAAAAAGCAACAAATCAACAAAAATGTATTGAATATAAACGTAAAATAGTTGATAGATATGACCCAAATTCTACATTAAAATCTTCACCATTTAACAATATTATTACAAATAAGAATAATATTTCAAAAGCAAATGGATTTTATTTATTAAATAGACATATATTATATAAATTGATTCAATTAAATCCAGGAATTTTAGATATGGATTATTTAAAATTCAAAAAACGTCAACGATGGATAGATTATAAATATGTATCTAAAGATTTAATGGGAAGTAATATTTGGAATGTACGTGTACATCAATTTGTTAAATTAAAACGTATGAATATAGATTTACCAATTGGTAAATCACTTTGGGAAACAGCGATTGAATCAAAAAATGATGGTTTGTTTATAAACGGAGGTTTCTTTATAGTTAATAAAAATATAAAAAATCCATTGGGATTAAAAGTTGGATTTTTAAAACCGCCAAGTAAAAATGACTTGTATAAACCCATAGGATATTATAAAAGTAAAGATGGTTCGAATACAGTTTTAAATGTACCATTTGGTTATGAAAAAGATTATGGTGTTATTATAGTAGATAATAATAATTTTAAATTAATGAAATATGAAGATTTCATGAACAAACATAAGTTAATAAAATCGAAACAATTGATACAACTAAATAATAATAAAATAATTGAAGTATTATCAGATGTTATAGAAACTGTAAATAATGAACCTGTAATAATAGATAAAAAATTTAAATATGATAAAGCATTTGTTTCTGGGCCTGTATTAATATGGAATGGAAAAGTAGTATTTGATGATAAAAAACTGAATGAATTATTAAAATATAATGGAAAAGAGTATAAAATTGTTGAAGTCGCAAAAAATTCTAATAAATATATTGCTGAAGAATTTGAGAAAGATTTTCCATATGGACAACGACATTCTAATACATATGTAAATCATACAATCATTGCACAAGATAAAAAAGGTAATACAAACTTCTTTTTAATAGAAGGAAGAGGATATTACTCGCCTGGATTAGTTAGAACTCAAGTTGCAAAATTATTAAAAGAATTTGATATTCAATATGCTATATCACTTGATGGAGGTTTTTCAACACAAGCAGTAATAAAACAAGATGATAAATGTAAGTTTGTATTAAATGACCCTGAAAAACGAAACGTGGGATTATCTATAGCATTAACAATTTAATTATTCCATATTTTTGAAAAACACTCTTTAATGGATTGTTTTTCTACATCAGACAATCGTTTGTAAGGACAATTTACTTTTACATTTAATATAAGGTCCCCATGTTCACTTGTATTTAATTTTGGTAATCCTTTATTTCTTATGATATATTCTTTTGTTTGTAATATACCATAATCAGACGTATCAATACGAATATTTCCAGCAAAATGCGGTATATCTAATATGGTACCAATTATAGAATCCAAGAATGATATATTTACATTATATATTAGATCATCATTACGTATTTTAAATTTAGAATGTGATTTATACTTAAATCCTATTACTAAATCTCCAGGTTTTTCATTAGGGGTTTTAGCTTGCTCTCCAAGTCCTTCTTTTATGATATTATGTTTTTCAGTAATACCAGGAGGTATAGTTATATTTATTGTACATTGTTCGTTTATGATAGATGTTCCTTTACAAAATCCACAATCTTTGCTATTTTTAGAAAACCCTGTTCCATTACACGTTTGACATGGTTGTTGTACAATTTGTATAAATGGTCCTAATGATATTCTCATTTCTTGTGTACCTTTTCCAAAACATACATTACAAGATTTTAGACAATTTTTACATTGTTTTTTAAGATTTAAATCAAGTGTTTTTGTTATTCCATTATATACTTCTTCTAATGTTAATTCAATTGTAATATGTTCATTTTTCTGTTTCCCCATATTTTTAAACATTGTAGTAAATACATTTCCAAAAAAGTTTGGCATTCCACCTTGCATCCCTTGACCTATATTGTCTTGGTATCCATCTCCAAATCGATCATACATTTGACGTTTTTCAGGATCTGATAGAGTTTCATATGCTTCAGCAATTTTTTTAAATTCATTTGTGTCTCCGCCCTTATCTGGATGCAACTCTACAGCAAGACGTTTGTACGCTTTTTTGATTTCTGTATCAGACGCGGTTTTTGGGACTTTTAAGTAATCGTAAAATTTAAAGGACATTCTTTAAATTTTAAAGGGATTTTTTTAAATTAACCATTTTTGATTTGGAATTCTTAATCCGTGTTTTACATATAAACTATATTTATTTATTAATACATCATCTATAATTAAATATTCAATATTTTCATTTATTTTTTCATTTACAGTTTCTAAAAATT
>Ga0172363_10004382_pt1 | contig 11422 bp, 10 predicted proteins | sample LakKivs2_kivu2a2_FD_114541 | JGI IMG/M metagenome (GOLD analysis project Ga0172363, IMG submission 114541) | Sediment microbial communities from Lake Kivu, Rwanda - Sediment s2_kivu2a2 | ecosystem: Environmental > Aquatic > Freshwater > Lake > Sediment | place: Rwanda: Western Province, Lake... | reverse complement strand
GGTCGGCACGCCGTTAGCTTGCAGGGCACGCACCATCTCTTTGGACTGATAAGTGGGGAAGAGCCAATCGCTGGTGAACGAGACCACCAGGAACTCGGCTTGTACTCCCTCAAAGGCCTCAATCAGAGAGCCGCAACCGTTCGCCAAGTCGAAATAATCCATCGCCTTGCTGATATAGAGATACGAGTTCGCGTCGAAGCGGTGCACAAACGCATCACCCTGGTATTTCAGATAGCTCTCAACCTGGAAATCGGTCTTGAAATCGTAGCTGAAGGTCTCGCGGTCCTGCAAGCGACGGCCAAACTTGGCATGCATCTGCTCGTCGGACAGGTAGGTGATGTGCCCGATCATGCGGGCGATGGCCAGCCCCGCCTTGGGCGTGCTTTTGCCATAGTAGTTGCCCCCTGCCCAGTCCGGATCGGCCATGATGGCCTGCCTACCCACCTCATCGAAGGCGATCGCCTGCGTGCTGAGGCGTGCGGCCGTGGCAATGGCGTGCACCGAGGCCACCCGGTCAGGGAAGCGCACGGCCCATTCGAGGGCCTGGAACCCCCCCATACTGCCGCCCGTGATGGCCAGTAAACGCTCAATACCCAGATAGTCTACCAACAGCCGCTGGGCACGCACCATATCCCCAATAGTCACCATCGGAAAATCGAGACCATACGGTTCGCCCGTCTCGGGATTGATGCTCGACGGCCCGATGCTGCCCTTACAGCCGCCGAGGATGTTGGAACAGATCACAAAGTACTTGTCGGTATCGTAAGACTTGCCTGGCCCGACCATGACGTCCCACCAACCAGCCTTGCGGTCGGTGGGCGAGTGGATGCCAGCTACATGAGCGTCGCCCGAGAGCGCATGCACAATAAGGATGGCGTTGTCGCGCGCTTCATTGAGTTTACCGTAGGTCTCATAGGCCAGGGTGATGGAGGGCAACCTCCGCCCGCACTCCAGAGGGAAACCCTCTGGAGGCAGGTCAGGTGTCCAGGTCTGGGTCACGACCAAGCCAATGCTTTGCTCATCGGGAGCGAAGTACTCGGGTACGTCGTGTATCTCGTTGCCAGTCATGCCGCCCCCGTGCTAGGTCCTTGCTAGAGCCTGGTCCAGATCAGCTAGAATATCGGACAACGACTCGATGCCGATCGATAGACGGACAAAGTCGGGCGTCACCCCGGCTAAAGACTGCTCCTCCTCACTCAGTTGCTGATGTGTCGTCGAGGCAGGATGGATGGCCAAGCTGCGAGCATCGCCGATGTTGGCGAGATGACTGAACAGTTTGAGGCTCTCGATGAACTTGCGTCCGGCTGCCTTCCCACCTTTAACGCCAAAGCCCACCAAGCTGCTTGCGCCATTCGGCAGGTAACGCTTAGCCGCCTCATAGGAGGGGTGCGTCGGCAATCCCGGGTATAGCACCCAGGCTACTTTGGGGTGCTGGCTCAAGTGTTTGGCTACTGCCAGCGCGTTCTCCGAGTGCCGGGCCATCCTCAGGCTCAACGTCTCCACACCTTGGAGAATCAGGAAAGCGTTGAATGGACTCAAGCAGGCACCTTGGTCGCGCAGAGTGCGCACACGCGCCCGGAGAGCGAAAGTAAGGTTGCCAAAGGTCTTGTAGAAGGGCAGCCCGTGATAGCTGGGGTCAGGCTCGACAAAGTCGGGGAAGCGCCCATTATCCCAGGGGAACTGGCCACTATCCACCAGGATGCCGCCAATCGAGTTGCCGTGGCCACCCAGGTACTTGGTCAGGCTGTGCTGGACGATATCCACACCATACTCGATGGGCCGGCAGAGGGCGGGCGAGGGTGTTGTATTATCCACGACAACGGGTACACCGTGATCGTGGGCCGCCCTGGCAATACCCTCAAGGTCCGGGATGGTCAGCTTGGGGTTGCCGATCGTCTCCAGGAAAACTAGCTTGGTGCGCTCGGTGATGGCTTGGGCGAAGGCCGCCGGTTCATCGCTATCTACCCAGATCGTGCGGATGCCCTGGCGCGGCAACGTGGCGCTAAAGTAGGTCACCGTACCGCCATAGAGGCGCGTAGTGGAGACGATCTCGTCGCCCGCCACACAAAGGGTACTGATCGCAGCGTGGATGGCGGCCATGCCGCTGGCAAAAGCCACGCCGGCCACTCCCCCTTCCAGGGCCGCGACGCGCTGTTCCAATACATCTGTGGTGGGGTTCATGATGCGCGTGTAGATATTGCCGAATTCCTGTAGGCCAAAGAGCCGCGCTGCATGATCCGTGTCCCTGAAGACATAGCTCGTAGTCTGGTAGATCGGCACAGCCCGCGCACCCGTTTGAGGGTCGGGCGTGTGGCCGACGTGCAATGCCCTCGTATCGAACCCATCGAACCTTGCCTCTGACATGTCATTGACCTCCATACTGGCTTTATCAAGCTGATGGTGGCCTGCGCTCAGGCCATGCTCTATCGCCCCTTGGCATCTCTGCCGCACTCAGGGATGTTCGGCCCGGAACATCCCTGTCATTGGGTGGTTTTAGGGCTGGCCGTCCTAGAGAATCAGTTTGGCCAGCGTCTGCTCATCTGGCGGAGCAACACACAACTCTTGTCCCAGTTGCGTTCCTGGGATACCGTAGTGCACCGTTACTTGTGGCTCCGTTGCATCGCTGTAATGGGCGGCGATGGCGGCCGCCTGACGAAGAATCTCGACGGTCCACTCTCCCTGCAATAGCACCATCGCCCCGGGAACTCCACGAGCCTCCAGAAGGAGGTCTTGGGCGTCGGCCAGAGACTGCAAGGACAGGTTCTCCTCCTGGTTGCGCCCGACCACCGCCTTGACCTGGGGTGAGAGGCGCAAGTGGCGTCCCACCTTGAGCAGTTCCACATCACAGAGACCGAAACCCGGCTTGTAGGCCAGCAGGTCCTTCATGCGCCGCGCAAAGCCAGGATCGGTCAGACGACATCCTCCCGCCGGACAGGGATAATCATGAATGCCCCGCTCGGCTGCCAGGCGCATCTGGGGCCGGCGCGTCCGCCCGCGCATCGCCAGCAATTGCTCGCGCTGCACGATGCCCTCCTTTTCGGGGAGCGTGGGCGGCAAGAGCTTGGCCGATAGGGGCCGCAACACGAACCCTTCGATCCCCGCTTCGGCATCAATGAGACGCATGGCCCGCAAGTGCTGCGACATCGGCCGCTGTCCCAATACCTCGCCCGTGAACAAGAAATCAGCCCCGATCTCTTGCATATATTCCTTGCCCTTGCGGAACAAGAGAATGCGACAATCCAGGCAAGGGTTCAGGCCACCTCCATAGCCGTGCTTGGGATTGCGCAGCACCGCAAAGAACTCGTCCGTTAGCGCCACGCGGCGCAGCGGGATACCGAACTGCTCGGCCACACGCAGCGACTCGCAGTGCCCAGAGCGGTTGCAGGTGCAAAAGGGCGTAGAGGTGTTCAGCGCATGGACCTCGATGCCCTGATCCAAGATCAATCGCACGGCCAATGTCGAATCCAGCCCTCCCGAAAGAAGTGCCACGGCACGGTATGTCATCCGACTACCTCACTGGGGGCTTCCAGTAAGGTGCTTCCGTCGGTAATCCGCCAGCGCCTGGCGCAGCGCCTCAGGTGCCAACACCGAGCACTTGACCTTGTTCTCGGGTAATCCCCCCAGGGCAGCAACCACTTTCTCCTCGCTGAATTGCTCTGCCTCCTCCAACGAAAGACCCTTGACCAAGTCGGCGGTCATGGAACTGGCCGCGATGGCCGCCGCACACCCAAAGGTACGGAACTTGATGTCAGCGATATGGCCATCTTCTACTTTGATATAGAGGTCAATCAGATCGTCATGTAGACTGCTCCTGATGCGCGCATAGCCATCAGCATCCTCAATCACGCCCACATTATGAGGGTTGGCAAAATGTTCAAGCACGATCTTGCTGTACATGAAACCTCCGGATGATCCCTATGAGAGCACTTGTGTCGGGGTCTGAACGGTTCCCCCGCCCAGCACGCGATCGGCCTGGTAGAATACGACCGCTTGGCCCGGAGCCACGCGGGGCTGAGGTGTGGCATAGTACACACGGGCGTATGTCCCCTGACTATGCACCTCAGCCAGGACCTCGGGACCACGGTAGCGCGCCTTGACCGTCAAGCATACAGGACGGCTAGGGAGCACGCCGTCGAGCCATTGGACATCCTGCAGGAGAAGGGTTTGCGTCAAAGTTTCCTCTTCTGGCCCCGCGATGATGGCATTGTGCGACGGATCGAGTGCGATGACATAGAGCGGCTCTCGCGCTGTGACCCCCAGGCCCTTGCGTTGGCCCGGCGTGAACCCGGCGATGCCACGGTGCTGCCCCAGAACCCGGCCAGCGCTATCTATGATCGGCCCCGTCCGCCAGGCTGCTGGCTCGCGTGCGGCCACCAGAGATCGGTAGCCGCCTGGGCCGACGAAGCAAATGTCCTGGCTGCCTGGCTTGTCCGCTACAGGCAGCCCCAGGCGGGCGGCGGTCGCGCGAACCTGCGACTTGGTCAGATCCCCAACGGGAAACAAGGCATGGGCCCTCTGATACGGTGTCAACGCATAGAGAAAGTAACTCTGATCGTGTTCTCGATCCGACCCTTTCAGCAGCCATGGGTGATCTGTGTCTGAGTCAGCACCAAGTCGCGCATAGTGCCCCGTGGCGACGAACTCGGCACCCAGCGCCAGGGCTGCGCCAAGCAGACGTCCGAACTTGAGCCGCTTGTTGCATAGAATGCAGGGGTTGGGAGTCTCGCCCCGTGCGTAGGCTCGGCAAAAAGGTTCGATGACCTCTCGCTCAAAGACCTCCCGGTAATCGAGCACATAGAAAGGGATTCCCAGTTGAGCCGACACCTGGCGGGCATCCTCCATCCCGGCTATGCCGCAACACGCCACCTGCCCCTCGGTCTTGGCAGCATCGGGAAACCGCAGCCCGACGCCGATCACTTCATTCCCCTGTGTATGCAAGAGCGCCGCCGCTACCGACGAATCCACGCCGCCCGACATAGCAACCACAACACGGCGTGACATGGGTCTATCTCTTGGTGCTCTCTTCGAAGCAGGCGGCCGGCACCGGCGACATGGATCGCAGCCGGCCAACAACCTCGACAAGCGTTTGCAGGGTATAGTCCATATCCTCCTCGGTAGTGGTGTGTCCCAACGAAAAGCGTAATGAGCCATCCGCACGAGCACGCTCCAAGCCCATCGCCCGTAACACATGCGAGGGGTCAGTCGCCCCTGCCGTGCAGGCTGAGCCGGTAGAGACAGCGATGCCTTTGATATCCAGGGCCATCAGCAGCGACTCCCCTTCGACTCCGCCAAAGCTAACATTCAGGATACTCGGCAGGCGAGAGGTTGAATGGCCATTGACCTGCACATCGGGAATGCGCGATAGGATGCCCTGCTGCAACTGGTCGCGCAGGGCACCCAACCGAGGTGGTTCGGTGGACAGTTCGTCTGTAGCCAGGCGTAGCGCGGTCGCCATCCCCACGATGCCGGGGATATTCTGTGTCCCTGGACGCAACGCCCACTCTTGGTGACCGCCATAGAGCAAGGGCTCAATGGGTGTGCCTCGCCGCACGTAGAGCGCGCCGATACCCTTGGGCCCGCAGAACTTGTGCGCTGCCAACGATAACAGATCCACACCCAGATCATCAACGCGAACGGGCATCTTGCCTACGGCCTGCACGGCGTCGGTATGCACCAGGAGGCCACGTGCATGGGCCAGGCGGGCAATCTCGGCTAAAGGCTCGATCGTGCCCACCTCGTTATTGGCCAGCATGCAGCTAATGAGTACGGTATCCTCACGGATGTTATCCTTGAGGGCATCCAAATCGAGCAGTCCATGCTGGTCTACGGGCACATAGCTCACCTGAAAGCCCTGTGATTCCAACCAGCGGCAGGTGTTCAGTACTGCATGATGCTCGATGGTCGAGGTGATCAGGTGTCGGCCACGCAGCGATTGGGCGCGAGCGACCCCAATGACAGCCTGATTGTCACTCTCGGTGCCTCCGCTGGTGAAGTAGATCTCTTTGGGGTCGGCTCCGAGTGCGCGAGCCACAGCGTTGCGCGCTTCCTCTAGCGCTTTTTTGGCGCGTTGACCAGCCATGTGCAGGCTGGAGGCATTGCCGGCGTGATCGGCAAAGTAGGGCAGCATGGCAGATAGTACTTCGGCGCGCACCGGTGTTGTTGCGGAGTGGTCCAGATATACTCTCCTCATCTCGCTACTCTCCTCTACCGAAAACAGGGTATATAACTTCCACTATACATTGTCACCGCGATGTTTCCCCCGAGGTCATGCCAGACAGAACGTCGTTCAAACTGCCACTGCGGAAACCCTCCAGGTTCAGTGTCACATAGGTGTAGCCCAGCGCCTTGAGCCGCGCGATGACCTGGCTGCGCAGGGGTTCTTGCACCAGCCTTACCAAATCCCGTGTCTCGACCTCGATGCGCGCTACAGCATCCTGATCGCGCACGCGCACCTGGCAGAAGCCGAGATCGTGCCGCAGGAACTCCTCAGCCCTCTCGACGCGGGCAAGGCCCTCCGCCGTCAGGGATGTGCCGTACGGAAAGCGCGAGGAAAGGCAGGCCATCGAGGGCTTGTTCCAGGTGCGCAGGCCCAGTTGCCGTGAGAGGTCGCGCACCTCCTGCTTACTTAGCCCAGCCTCCAACAAGGGCGCAATCGCCCCCGCCGCACGCGCGGCGCGCATCCCGGGGCGATAGTCCCCCACGTCATCCGCTGTGGCCCCATAGGCTAGATGCTGATAGCCTTGCTCGTCGGCCACCCGGTGCATATGCGCGAACAACTCCTGCTTACAGTAGTAGCAGCGATCAGGAGAGTTGGCGACAAAGCGCGTATCGTGCATTTCGTCTGTCATGACAATCAGGTGACGGGCGCCCAATTCCCGCGCCAGAGCCTTGGCCTCGGCCAGCTCACTGCGCGGCAGGGTCGGCGAGTCGGCCGTGACGGCCAGGACGCACTTCGGCCCCAGTACTTGCAGACTGTAGGCCAGCAACAAGGTACTGTCGGTGCCCCCAGAGAACGCCACGGCGACACTGCCGAGTCGGGCGATACTATCATGCAGACGGCTGATCTTGGCTGAGTCAGACATGGCCTCTTATACGTCAAAGTTGAACAGGGGCGTGCTGAGATAGCGCTCGCCCGTGTCTGGCAGGACCGCGACGATGAGCTTGCCTACATTCTCAGGGCGAGCCGCCACTTTCAGGGCTGCACTGGCGGCAGCGCCCGAGGAGATGCCCACGAAGATGCCTTCCTCGCGCGCTAGACGCCGCGCCGTTGCGAGGGCTTCGTCGTCCGTCACCTGGATGATCTCGTCCAGCAGGTCCGTGCGCAGCACAGCGGGCACAAAGCCGGCCCCGATACCCTGGATCTTGTGCGCCCCCGGCTGGCCGCCCGACAAAACGGGCGAATTGGCCGGTTCCACCGCGATAGCCTGGAAGCTCGGCTTGCGCGCTTTGATCACTTCCGCTACGCCGGTTACCGTGCCCCCTGTTCCCACCCCGGAGATGAGGATGTCCACCTTGCCGTCGGTGTCGTCCCAGATTTCCAGGGCCGTGGTCTCACGGTGCACCTTGGGGTTGGCCGGATTCTCGAACTGCTGAGGGACAAAGCTACTCGGGATCTGCTTCGCCAGCTCTTCCGCTTTGCGGATGGCCCCTGGCATGCGCTCTGCGCCGGGAGTCAAGACGAGATCGGCTCCGTAAGCCTTGAGTAGCTTGCGACGCTCCACGCTAAAGGTGTCAGGCATGACCAGGATGAGCTTGTACCCGCGCGCCGCCGCCACCAGTGCCAGGGCGATGCCCGTGTTGCCACTAGTGGGTTCGATGATCGTGGTTTCGGGGGTGATCTTGCCTTCGCGCTCGGCAGCTTCGATCATGCTTAGCCCAATGCGGTCCTTCACACTTCCGCCAGGGTTGCGGGCTTCGAGCTTGACCACAACCTCCGCTCCCAGGCCCTTCGTGAGGCGATTGAGCCTCACAAGAGGGGTACGACCAATAGTCTCGGTGATGTCACGATAGATCCTGCTCATGGTTTCCTTCCGTATCAGATATTGTATGATGCGGCGGTGGCGGAACGCTCGTTGCTGCGCGCCACCAGATCAGCCAACGTGATAGATTCCAATACTTGCATCGAAGCGGAGTACATCTTGGCCCAGACTTCCTGGGTGACGCAGGTAGTCCAGCGATGACAGAAACTGTGGTCAAGGGTACAGAGCACATAGGGTTCGGAGCTTTCGAGCACATCAAAGATCTCTCGCAGGGTGATCTGGTCGGGAGGGCTGGCCAGCATATAGCCGCCTTGAGCGCCTCGCTGGCTACGCACCAGCCCGGCCGCACGCAGGATGCCGAACAGAGATTCGAGGTATTTCTCCGAGATTTCCTGGCTGGCTGCGATCTCGTTCAGACTCAGAGCGCCCTCTTCATAGCGCAGGGCCAGCTCGAGCATCGCACGGGTGCCATAACGCATCTTGGTGTTGAGTTTCATGATAGCATACTAATCCTGTAGGATATATAGAAATTATAGGCGATCTTGGCTCCTTGTCAAATCGGCTATCTTCACCCGTTTTGAGCGTGCCTCGGCACACTTTCAGTGTCAGCGCCCGGTTTCAGCCAGCGCGTCGATGGCCTGACATTTGACACCACCCGCATTTGAGGGTAGAAGTGCCTAGTATCTCCATAATATGATAGGGGCAATCATGAAGCTCAGCACGAGGACGCGGTACGGTACCAGGGCCATGCTGGACCTGGCCCTTAGCTATGGGCAAGGCCCCACGCCGCTGAAAGACATTGCCGACCACCAGGATCTTTCCCCCAAATATCTAGAGCAAGTCCTGGCCGCCTTGCAGGCCGCCAACCTGGTGAGGGCAATCCGCGGCTCCAAGGGCGGCTACATCCTGTCCAGGCCTCCAGGGCAGATCAGCTTGCGTGACATCTACGAGTTCCTGGAAGGATCGGAGGGCTTTGTGCGCTGTACGAGCGATCCCCGCGTCTGCACAAGGGCCGACTCCTGTGTGACCCGGGAGCTATGGGCAACGCTCTACGAGACGTGCGTCAAAACCCTGGAGTCGGTCACCCTTGAGGACCTGGCCCGGCGTGCCAGGGAGAAGCAAAGCCAGCTTGCTGGCGAGTACTGCATATAGACCCATTCCACAGAGGAGGGCCTGATGGCCAGAATCTACAACGACATCACCGAGACGGTCGGCAATACCCCCCTGGTGAAGCTGAACCGCATCGCGTCCGGGCTTGGGGCCACGGTGTTGGCCAAGCTGGAATCGTTCAACCCCTTGGGTAGCATAAAGGACCGCATCGCGGTCAGCATGATCGCGGCCGCCGAGGCCGCCGGCCAGGTCTGCCCGGGGACGACGATCATCGAGCCAACCAGCGGCAACACTGGCATTGGCCTGGCCTTCATTTGCGCAGCGCGAGGATACAAGCTGATCCTGACCATGCCGGAGACGATGACCGTGGAGCGCAGGAGTCTGCTCAAGGCCCTCGGGGCAGAACTCGTGCTGACTCCCGGCGCAGAGGGCATGGGTGGGGCAGTGCGCAGAGCTGAGGAACTGCTAGGCCAAATCCCCAATAGCTTCATGCCCCAGCAGTTCAAGAACCCAGCGAACCCCAAGGCGCACCGCGAGACCACGGCCTTGGAGATTTGGAATGAGACAGAGGGCAAAGTTGATATTGTGGTTGCCGGCGTGGGCACTGGCGGCACGATCACCGGCATCGCTGAGGCGCTCAAGCGCCGTAAGCCAGGGTTTCAGGCCATAGCCGTCGAACCGGCCGACTCGCCGGTGCTCTCCGGCGGCAAGCCGGGGCCACACAAGATTCAGGGGATCGGCGCCGGCTTTGTGCCCGACGTGCTGCGGCTCGATCTGCTGGACGAGATCATCCGCATGGACGAAGATGAGGCCAAGAAAGTGACAAGACGGCTCGCACATGAAGAGGGCATTTTTGCAGGAATCTCCTCAGGTGCGGCCGTAGCGGCTGCCCTGCGTGTGGCCGCCCGCCCGGAGAATGCGGGGAAACTGATCGTAGCCATCTTGCCCGATACGGGCCAGAGGTACCTCAGCACGGACTTGTTCGAGGGCGAGGACTGAGCGCACTCCTCATAGCCGACGGAGCTTGGAACGGGCCTGCTGTGTGCGAAAGCAGACAGCAGGCCCGTCTTCTTGCCCGTTCCACCTTGCAGCACCAGCCAGCATCATCTGACCAGGGGAGCAATCAACAAGGCACTCATCCCAATCAGTTTCATAAAGATGAGCAGCGAAGGGCCGGCAACATCTTTCATCGGGTCCCCCACCGTATCGCCGATCACTGCCGCAGCGTGGGTGAAGGTTCCCCTTCTCTGTCCCCCATCCTCGATGAGCTTCTTTGCATTATCCAGCGCGGTGCCGACGTTGTTGAAAAAGGGACCGAGCAGCGCTGCCGAGGCCACTGCACCGATCAGGAGGCTCCCCAGAGCGGCGGCGCCGAAAACCAACCCCAACGCGATCGGTACGGCGATGCTGATGAACCCCGGCAGGACCATCTCTTTCAGCGCGTTCCTCGTGGCGATGTCCACACACAACGAGTAGTCAGGCCTGGCGGTGCCTGCCAGGAGACCCTTTATCTCCTTGAATTGCCTCCTGACCTCGTCAACCATCAGCACGGCGGTCTTGGCGGTGGATTTCATCACCAGAGAGGCGATCAAGAAGGGAAGCACGACTCCCACGAAGAGGAACCCCAGGTTGGTTGGCTTGGTCACATCGAACGAGAGAACCTTGGTCTGGGTAAAGAAAGTGGCGAAAATCACAAAAGCAGTGACTGTGCCCGAGGATGTAGCATAGGCCTTGGTGGTAGCCTTCATCGTGTTTCCGACCGCGTCGAGGGACGAAAGGGCATCCGCGGCCTGGCGAGGGGCCTTGGACATCTCCGCGATGCCGGAGGCGTTATCCACGATAGGTCCAAAGGCATCGGAAGCCATAATGTAGGCAATGAGCAAGTCCGTTCCGATGTTGACTGCCACGATGGCAAAGAGTATCCCTGAAAGGTTGTAAGATAGGATAATCGCCAACACAATCGTAATGATCGAAGCGATTGGGCTTTGCAGGCCATAGGCCATGGCCGTGATCAGATTCAGGGCAGCGCCCCTTTGAGAGGCGGCAGCTATCTGCCGGACCGGCCTCCCTTCCGCCCCGGCGTAGTAGCGAGTGGCAGAGATGGCAACCAACATGGCAACTATGCCCAGGAGCGCCCCAATCCAGATGTTCACATCTCCCAAGATCAGCTTGGCCACTACATAGGAGAGGATGATGCTCAGCACTGTGCTGATCCAGAGACCCAGATTGAAGATGCCGACGGGTTTCATCCTCTTGTGCCATTGCCTGGTGACGAGAATCCCGATGGCCGAGGAGAAAATGCCCACACATTGCAGAAGCAACGGGAAGTAAAG
>Ga0172363_10004381_pt1 | contig 11423 bp, 3 predicted proteins | sample LakKivs2_kivu2a2_FD_114541 | JGI IMG/M metagenome (GOLD analysis project Ga0172363, IMG submission 114541) | Sediment microbial communities from Lake Kivu, Rwanda - Sediment s2_kivu2a2 | ecosystem: Environmental > Aquatic > Freshwater > Lake > Sediment | place: Rwanda: Western Province, Lake... | reverse complement strand
CGTGATCGGAGATGATTCAGAGATTCCAGATACCGTCGGCGTTACCAGTAGGGAATGGATCGTCAAAGGGGAATTTGGTCCAACCGCGCAGGACGCTTATGACAACACCGTGGCAGCGTCATGGATTGGAAATGGGGACTCTTTCGGTAGCGACCGCTGGTCATCCTACGAAGATTATGGTTCTGGAGCGGGATCAAACAGATGGTATTGCCGGATGGAAGCGCAGTCGAGGGAATACGCCGTTGAACACGGATTCCCGTTCGCAGCAGCCCTTGACGTGTGGTGTCTGCTGAATTCATCGCTTTATTCCTCAACGTATGGAACAAACGTGGTGTTTGATTCTATTGATGATGGCCTGTCCACCAACACCTACACGAAGGTCTATTCGGAAACCATCGCAGCTTCTGCCGCGTGGTCAGGTGGGTTCCTTCTGTCCACTAACTTCGACACGGCAATGCCGTACTGGGGGGAATCAGGAGAAATCGTTGTCGGCTGGTCGCTGGAGACGTATGGCATCAATGGCGTTGGATGGTGGGCATGGCTCAAGAAATACAACGCCACGACCAACGGCTTCAAGTGGTTCCGGTGACGCCGGGGCGGGCAGTGGTTTTGATTGACCGAAAATCGCGCGCGGGGAGGTTGACGGGGGTGCGCGATTATGTATGAATGAGTGCGATACAAAGGAAGGAGGCGGATATGCGCGACTTGAATGGCGACGGGATCCCGGATGGTGCGGAAGTGGAACTGAAGGCGAAATGGGTGAAGAGCCCGGCGCGTGGAGGAACGGGAGCGGCGTATGCCGGCGAGTCGCGGGGCGGATTCACGGATGTGGGCCGCACGACGATCGAGAACACGATGCGCGGCGGCGGGGATGACGCGGACGCGGCGCTGGCGGGGATCCGGGCGGAACGGGACTTCCAGCCGATGCAGGTGATGGACCAGGAGCGCCAGCTTCAGGGCCCGGCGAGTGATGTGATGGGCATGATGGACCGGGGCCGGGCTATCGCGGCGGTGGGCGCCGTGCCCATGGCGCGGACAGGGACCACGGAGATGGAGGGGCCCAGCCCTGCCATGCGCGAAGGCTACGACCGCATGGAGAACAACACGAACGCGGCGGTGCGGGTTATGACTGGCGGGCAGGCCGGCGGGCAGAAGCCGGACCAGGGCGAACGGGAGGCTTATTCCAGGCGGATTATGGGAGATATGAGTCAGAGCGTGGCGAAGCGCCAGGCGGCAAGCGCGGAAGTGCAGGCGATCATGGGCGACAAGCGCCAGGAGAAGCAACTGGTGAGCGACCAGCGGATTCAGGAGATCCTGAGCGGCGGGAAGGTGCAGGAGGCCCAGGCGCAGGCCGGCGCGGTGACGGCGGCGGCGAAGGAACAGGCGGGCGCGGCGCGATACAAGGCGGAGCAGGACCGGATGGGGACCGAGGCGCAGGCCGGCGCGGTGAAGTACGGGGCTGACAAGAGCCTGGAGGGTCAACTGGCGACGGCGAAGGCGACGCTGGAAGGAACGAAGTACGGAGCGGACCAGGAGACGCTGAGGGCACGGGAGGCGGCACGGGCGACGCTGGAAGGGATCCGGGTGCGGATGGCGGGCGGGGCGTACCAGGGCGAGATGGTACACAATGAAGCCGGGTATGTGGGGATCTGGGATGACAAGACGATGGACTACAAGTGGGAGAAGCCGCCGGCAAGCGAAGCGCCCACGGAGATCCCGCAGCCGGGCGGCGGCGTGATCCGGGTGGGCGGGAAGGGGTCAAATGTGGATATAAAAGCCTTGCCGCTTTGGAAGGCGAATGGCCGGGCGGGTGGGGCGACGGGTGGGGCGGCAGCGCCCAGGGCGACGCCGAACCAGTCGCAGATCGAGATGTTGCGCAAGAATCCCGCCATGGCGCGGGATTTTGATGCGAAGTTTGGCGAGGGAGCATCCGCGCAATACCTGAACCGATAAGGGGGCCCATGCCTAACCCGTTCGACGAGCTGGACACACAGGACACGGCGGAGGCAACCCGCAACCCATTCGACGCCTTGGATAACGACCAGGGCGCCGGGGCGGTGAACCCATTCGACGCCTTGGATAACGACCAGGGCGCCGGGGCGGAGAACCCGTTTGATGCGCTGGATGATGGCCGCGCAAGTGAGCCGGATCCAGCCGAGGACTGGAAGCGCCAGGCGGTGCCGGCGATGGATGTGGGCGGCGGCAAGCCGGCCGACACCGGACTGAGGGCGCCGGAGGTTACGGCGCCGCAGAAGACGAATGTAGTGCCGGAGATGGCGCGCGAAGCGGAAAGCCGGCAGGTGGACGGCCCGGCGATTTCCAATATCCATGTGGACAAGACCGCTCGGGGAACCGACCAGTACGGCAGCGAGATCGGAATGCCCAGGCCGGAAACTCAATTCCAGAAGGGCATGCGCCAGGTACAGGCTGAACAGGAGAAGGTGGCGGAATCGAATGCCGGGATGGCAAGAGAACGCAGTCGGGACCTGTTGAGCCGGGCGGCGGCGAAGTTCTACGAGACGACCTTCCAGCCGATTTGGGCTTTTGAGGATGCAATCAAGGCCCGGTCCCTGATGCGCGATTTGCGCGACAACGCGCCATACATGGACGATGAACGGATTGGCGAATATGCGAAACGCATAGGGGAATTGCTGGGGACGGCGAACCCGTTGACGGATGAGGCGAAAAGCGTGGTGGAGGGGCTGGCCGACTTTGCGGGTATGGCGGCGGCGTTTTCCAAGGGATTGCCGACCGGGGAAGCGGCGGGCGCCGGGGGACGGGCGCTTGACAGGGCGTTTGTGGCGGCTGGCGGCGCGGCGCGCGGCCGGGCGATCGACAGGATTGTGCAGGCTGGGGCCCATGGCGCCGGAGCGGCGCTAGGCATGGAGGCTGTGAAACCGCCACCGATGGGGCTGGATGATACGGTGGGCGACCTGGCGCAGAGAAAGCTGGAGCAGACGGCGGAAAGCGTGAAGGGGTTTGTGCCGTTTGCCATGGGGATGAAGGCGTTCGGAGAGGGATTGCCGGCGGTATTCTATGCGCGCTACCGGTGGACACCGCAACAATTCAAGGAACGATTCCCGGGGATCATGGAGAAGGTCCAGCAGGGGACGGCCACGGAGGGGGAGAAATCCATTGCGCGGGACGTGGTGGAATACTGGATGAGCCGGAGCCGGATCGGGCGCCTGGCTGATGGCAGCGTGGTTGTGGAGACAGGCCCGGCGGCGGCGTTGCGGCGCACGGTGAAGGGCGAGATCGGGATGACGGTGGACGCCAATGTGCGGCGGGACTGGGTGCGGAACTTCCCCTGGCTTGAAAACCTGTTCCCGGAGTACAGCCGTGTGGGGATCCAGCCGGCGGGACTGCTGGGGGGGGCGAAGCCGGGATTGCCTGGCGGCGGGGAGATCGCGCCGAGGGCGGGAGCGGCCGCGGGGGCCGCGGCCGGAACCGGACCCAGGGGGATGTTGACCGGGGAAGTTGCACCAGTGGTAGAAGGCAAGCCGCCGGTGGTGGAGCCGGTGGTGGAGAAGAAGCCAAAAGCGGTGGCGCCGGGGGAGCTGGGTATTGTGGATGTGCCGGTGAGGCAGGTCGAGGATGGCGCGGTGGCGCTCCGGCCGGGACTGATGCAGTTCAAGGAGATGCTGAACCAGGAGACGGGGGAATCGGCCAGCCACAAGGAAACGATTGCCGGCAAATGGGATGACGTAAAAGCCGGGAATTTGCTATTATGGGAACCGAAGGATCCGAAAGCGTATGGATTGACCGGCGCCGAAAAGTACATTGTGGCGGATGGTCATGGGCGGGTGAATTACGCCAGGAAGGCCGGCGGGATCCGCGGGTTCAACGCGCAGATTGTTCGGGAGGAAGATGGATACAAGGCGCAGGATGCTATGATCCTGGCCGCGGAGAAGAACATTACAGACGGAAAGGGGACGGTTTATGACCACGCAAAATTCACCAGAAACGTCGCAGCAACACTCGGAGAGGCTAAGGCGGTTGCTCGAGCTCAAGAAGCAGGAATTGGCCGCAGGCCGGGGGTTTCCATTGGTCTCCTTGCCAGTGATGCGACCTATGAAGCCTTTATCAATGAGCGAATCAGCGCAGAACAAGCCGCGGCAATAGCCCAGGCGGCGCCCAGGGATGAAGCGCTGCAGAGGGCCGGAATTGCCCAGGCGGCGAAGGGCAGGAAGCCGGCCGTTATCGCCAACTACCTGAAGGCGATCCAGGCGCGCATGGGTGCCAAGCCTTCCGCCAAGCAACTTGACCTGTTTGGCGCTGACGATTCCGCCATGCTGGAGATGGAGGCCCAGGCTGACAGGGCCACGGCGATCCAGAAGGAACTGCAGGAGCAGGTTACGGCGGTACAGAGCGCCGCGCGCCGGCCGGAAACGGCTAAGAAACTGGGCGTGGACGTGAAGGATCCTGAAGGGATCCAGAAGCGAGTGGCGGAACTCAAGGTGGAGCTGGCCAGGTGGGAGAACTGGCCCATGCATCCGGACCTTGTGGCCAGGGTTACGGGGGTGGCGCCGGAGGCGGCGGAGGCGGAGGCAAAGGCGACACCGGCCACGGGGGCCGCGGCCGACACCGGACCCAAACCGGAGGGCAAGCCCAAGGGCAAGCTGGATAACCCCCAGGCGTACCGGGATGATGGCAATGCGGCGCTGGGTGAGTTGGATGGCTTGCTGGGGAGCGGATTGGTGCGGGAGGCGCCGCCGACGTATGGCGGGGATCTGGCGGCGGGGGCCCGGGGGGAGAGCACGTTGCGGCGGGCATTGCGGTTGACGGCGGAGAGCCGCGGGCAGGCCCAGGCGACGGACCGGGTGGATGTGCTGGCCAGCCGGGCGCTCCAGAGCAAGGCGCGGGCGCTCCTGGATGCCGTGGACGCCGGGCGAATTGACGAGGCGGAAGCCGGGCGGCGGTGGGCCCAGGCGCAGAAGGAAATCGCAAAGGGCGTAAGAAAGTGGGAGAACCGGCCGGTGGTCCAGCCGACCGAGACGGATATGTTCGCGCCCAGCGGGCCGGCGCCGGGGATGTTGCTGGAGGGCAAGGGGGAGTATGGGGTGGCGCCGTGGAGAACGGCCTGGATGAAACCGGATGCATCATTGATGTACCTGAAGGAAGACCAGGAGCATCGGGAAATTGCACAACAACAAGGCACAACCATTGACGGACTGCATGAGCGCGGTTGGCACAGGATTGTTATAGATCATATCGGCAAAGCAATCTATGTGAACGGGACACGGTTTGACGATGCGCAAATGATGTCCTTGCGGGACGAGGGGCGCCGGCGCGGGTATCGGGTGGAAGTGGAAACGCCGCGCGCGACATTGCAGACTATTTTCGATCCCTCGCAAGAAGGCGGAACGGTTCGCGAGGACGCGGCGCCTTATTCCGAGGATCCGGCGGCGAAGATTGTGGATGCCGGGGCGCGGGCGGTGTTGGGGGCTACGGACGGGCGGGCGCCGACCCTGGATGAGACGAAGGCGGCGCTGGTCAAGTATGGGGAGAAGATCGGGCCGTACCTGGACAGAATTCACGCGGAGGCGGTATCGCGGGCTGAACGTGACGCTGGCGCGGCATGGAATCGCAATATTGGCGGCGGGTTTTCGCTGGAGAAAACGGCTGGGAAGTACGTTTTGAATACGCCTTCCGGGCGCCGGATGGACCTGGACCTTGAGGATCCGGACGACAAAATGCTGGTTGACAGGCTGGAAGCCGAGGGGGAGAATGAGGTTAGAGAAGGCGGGGAAGGCTATGAAGTCAACAACGCACAGATTGAGGGATTCCTTGACAAGCAGGAAATCCCGGAAGGCCAGCGCGAAGCGGCCAGGCAGGAACTCACCTTGTGGGCTGGCATATCCCGAGCAGGGGTGCAGGCTGATCTTCCCGGAATGCAGGGTGGGGCTGGACAGCCAGGCGGAATACTTCCAGGAGACGGTGGTTCCCAGGCGGGACCGCGGTATCGTGGTGGTGTAAGCCGGCGCGAGGCCAAGCTGGCACAACAGGGCCAGGCCCAAGCGGCCGCGCGCGAGGCGTGGCTGAATCCGACACCGGAGAACTGGGCGCGCGCCTGGGAATTGAACGGCAAGAGCGTTTCCACGGTGCTCCCGGCGCTGATGGCGCAGAAGATCCCGGCGGTGGACGTACGCGGCATGATGGCGGATGGGCCGAGCCAGGCGGCGGGCGTCCTTTGGATGATGAAGACTCCCCTGGTGGAGAGCTTCAAGGTCCTTTACCTGGACAGTAACGGCGCCATCCTGGAGGCCAGGGTGGTAAGTACGGGAGTCCTGGACGCTTCCCTGGCGCATCCGCGGGAAGTATTCCGGAATGCGCCGGAGGGTACGGCCGGGGTCGTCCTGGGCCATAACCATCCGAGCGGGGATGTGACACTGAGCAAGGAAGACCGGCGCATTACCCGGCAACTGGTGGACGCCGGCCGGATCCTGGGGATCCCGGTGGTTGACCATGTGATCACCAATGGCAAGTACCGGAGCATGGCGGAGCATAGTGATGTGGTATTCGACAAGGCAAACAAGCGGGTGCGCGGTTTGGTCCCAGCCAAGCAACGCAGGGAAGCGCCAACACTTCCGGATGATTTAAGCAATGAGTACCGGCGCGAAAGCTGGGAGCTGATCAAGCGGGAAAGCCGCACAGGCTTACAGGGAGAAGGCGGTCCAACCAAGGCTGCGGACTGGTTCAAGATGGTCGGCCAGGAGATGAAGGGTGAATATCGGCATATTATGGTGCTGAGCACAAGGAATGATATTGCCAGCGCCATCCGGGTTCCGGTCAAGGCCGGGGCGCAGGAGGTTTTCAGGGCTATTGCCGAACAGGCAGGCGAAGCGGGCGGTGGAGCGTTTATCATCGAAATCGCGGACATTACCGAGGATATACGGCTGATGCGGCAGTTGAGCGAGGCCGGCAAGGTGTATGGGATTGCCTTGCTGGACGCCATACAGTGGACCAGTAATGCGGATGCGCCGTTTGTTTCGATGCGCGAGCAGGGGATCCTGGAGGATCCCTACAAGGACCAGGGCCAGGCGAACGAGGGCCGGGCGGAATACATGGTGGCGGAGGAGAAGGCGGAGTATGGCGGCGACCTGGTTAGCCTGGCGCGGAAGATTGCCGGCCGGGGCCCGGCGGCGGATGCGGCGCTGTTCGAGAAGTGGTACATGGGCATGGCGCCACTTGGGGACCCGAAGGCGCGGGTGAATGACCCGAAGTGGTCGGTGTTCCCGGCGGAGCTGCCGGAGGCGGTGCAGTTTGCCAAGGATATGCTGGGCGGGAAGTATCCCAGGACGGCGGAGAAGTTGAGGGCGATGCGAGGCGCCGCGGCGGGGTATGCGCGGATGATGCAGGGGAACGAGACGGGGCTGGAGATTGCCTTGCGGCGGGATCTCTTCCGGCTGATTCCCACGGAAGTCATGCAGGGCATGGAGGCGCTGGCGGACCAGTATGCGGCACAGAATCCGCCGACGAACCCGCAGGACACGCCAGCGATCGTGCGGGCGCGGTATCTGCAACATCTGATTGACCAGGCGGTGACGTCCACCATGCTCGAGCGGCCGGCGGCGGCGAGTCATGTGCTTTGGCACGAGATCGGACATCTGGCGGACCATGTGCCGGAAGGCATGATCCACCAGCGCGGGAATATCCTGGGGCGGATTGCCAGCCTGAAGCAGTTCACCAAGGACATGCTGCCGATCGAGCACAAGGACCTGAGCAAGCTGCTGACGCCGGATGAACGCTACGAGATCCGGAAGAAGGCGGCGAAGGACGTGGGCCCGGCGCCGAACAAGAAGGACGAGGCGGCGCTCCAGGAATGGCGGGAAGCGGTTAAGGCGCGATACCAGGAGATGCTGGACGAGGAAGCCAGGAAGCGGGGCCTGGCGCGGAAGCAGTGGATTATTGACGAGCTTGAGGCGCTGAGCATGTGGTGGCGCGGCGACCAGGAGATGAGCGACTACACGCAGAAGCCGGAAGAACTGTATGCCAACGCCTTCAGCGCGATCCTGAACAACCCGGATGCGGTCCACGCCAGGGCGCCGACCTATTACCAGGCATTCTTCCGGTGGCTGGAGGATAAGCCGAAGGTGAAGCGGCTGTATGACGAGATCCAGGACCGGATTGTGACGGGGGCCGTGCAGGACCAGAGGGCGGCGGACCAGTTGCAGAGCATGATCGAGGCGGACCGGAAGAGCCAGGTATTTGCGGATGCGCTGAACACGTTGACGGGGCAGGAATGGCGGGATGTGATTGAGATGTCGGCGGACCGGCGTTTCGGTCCGATCTACCGGCGCGGGCGCCAGGTGGGCGGCGCGGTTGGTATGCGGTCGAAGAAGGCCATTGCGGATTGGCTGTACCACCAGGCGAGCAATAAGCTGTACCTGGAGCGAATGGTGAATGAGGTGGGCCGGTCGCTGCGGGAGGCCGGGGTGCCGCGGGCGGAATTTAACCTTTACCTGGCGAACCTGCATATCCTGCATAACCGGTTCGACATTGCGAGCCCCATTATCGGGGATGCGCCGGCGGCGCAACAGGCGCTGGAGGCGCAAAAGGCGCGGCTGGGCCCGGCGAAGTGGGCGGCGATGGAAGCCGCCGACGCGGCGCGGTGGAAGATTCGGAATGAGGAAGTGCTGGACCTGGCGCCATTGCGGGCGATGCTGAGCGAGGAAATGGTGGGGATCCTGAAGGCACGGCGGCATTACTCGGCGGTTTCGGCGGTGGACACCAGCAAGGATGCGGTGGAGATCCTGTTTAATAGCCGGTATGGCGGACAGATCGGCGGGATGATTTATCGGCAGGTGGGATACCTGGGGGATGCCAAGAGCCCCATGCTGGCGACGAGCCAGAAGGATGTGAGCTTGATCAGCGCGGCCTACCGGAATGAGGCGACCGCGGCGACGGTGGCGGTGCTGAAGGAGCTGGGAGAGGGACGCGCCAGTAAGTGGGCATGGGACAAGAACCTCAATAGGCAGGCCCCGGTGATGGTGGATAACGACCGGATTAAGACCCTGGTATGGCTGGAACGTGGCGAGCTGCAGGCGTGGGATGCACCGGCGACGATCCATGATATGATCCAGCGCTCCACGCCCCAGGACACCAAGGCCGGTATGATGATCATTGGACGGATGACAAGGGAATTGAAGTCCTTGTGGACGGATCGGAATTTCGGGTTCTGGCCATTCAATTATATACGCGACACCAAGGGATTTGCGATCAATATGCCCGGCGTTTATTCCCGGGTGTTTGGCAAGCATGCCTATATCCGGTACAGGGGCCGGGCGGTGGAGGCGGCGCGGTCGATCCTGGAAGGTAATCCGAACGAGCTGGCGAAGCAGGCGATGCGGCGGAATATGATCATTGTGACGCGGGAATATGTGGCCGGTGAGGGCGACCAGGAGGCGTTTGACCGGTTCCTGAAGGGGTACGGCATCGATCCGACCTGGTTTGGGTATTCGGATTCGGTGGCTGGGCGCCGCGGGCTGTTCAGGCGCTACATGGATGTGGGCCGGCGCCTGGAGTATGAGGTCAAGATTGCCGGCATGCTGCACGTGGACACCGAGGCCAGGCTGAAGGCGCTGCCGGAGGCGGAGAAGCAGAGGATTGTTCAGGAGTATGCCGGGAGCCCGAACTTCCTGGATCGCGGGACGGCGAACTGGCTGCTGGATGCGGTTTTGCCGTTCTATAACCCGGCAAAGCAGGGATACCGCAGATCCATCAACGCCTGGCGGGAGCATCCAGGGGAGAAGGCGCTGAAGATGGCGAAGTATGCCGTGCTGCCGAAGTTGGTGCGGCTGGCTTTGCTGGGCGGCGCCGGGGCCCTGCTGCTGGGCAAGAAGAAGCAGGAAGAGCTGAAGGCGGCGGACCTGAGCATACCGACCTGGGACAAGGCGAATTACGACACCATTCCCCTGGGGTTTGCGGACCGGGCGCGCGGGAAGGCGCTGTATTGGCGCGGAGTGGAGGAAGAGGAAGAACGGCTGATCGGCGGGATCCTGGCCATGGGGATCGCCAAGGCCCAGGGTGAAGACGTGCGGTGGCAGGACATTTTCAACTTCGCCGGCGGGCAGTTGCCGGGGCTGAACCCGATTGGCGGGGCGCTTTGGAAGAACGCGCAATTCCTGGGCGGCACGAATCCGGAAGATCGCGGCGGGAAGATTGTGGACCAGACACGGTTTGATGCCGGCCTGGGCAAGCTGGAGATGGCCAAGTGGACGGCAAACCAGTTGGGCGCCGGGCTGGTGGTGCGATTCCAGCGGGATAACTTCTACGATCCGGAGCCGACCATGGTGGAGAAGGTCCTGAATTGGCCCATCATCAGCAACTTGGCCGGAAGATTCCTGAAGGTTAGCAATCGCGGACTGGACCAGAAGGCGGAGCGGGAGATCCGGGCGCCGGCGCGGGAGCGATCGGCCAAGATGCGGCTGGGGATCCAGGAGATCATGGATAGCGGCTTGAACCAGGACAACCAGGCGGCGCTCATGGAGCCGGGCGCCCAGGAATACCTGAAGAAAGCCGCAAAGGAAAAGTCAATCCAGGCGGCGGGAGTGGACCCCTATACGCGGGAGATGATGCGCGTGATGGGTAGCCCAATGAAGCGGGCAGTAATGCAGCGCCCCAATCCATTCGACAAGCTGGATTCGCAGTAACCCACACCAAAACCTACACCACGCCGATCCGGAGGCATGGATTGTGTGGAATTTTAAGGTTTTTTGATAGCAAACGCATTGTCCTAAGTCTTGCTCGTCTGCCATTTCGACACTCGCCCGTTCGATGCGATTCGGCCAATAGAATCGCGGCGATCATCAATGTTTATGCGGGTGGCGTCAAGGTTTTGTTTTGCGGTTGATTGCACATCAAAGCACACACAAGACCATACCGACCACGTTTGGGGACACACCAAAACCTACACCAATGCCGGATTCTGGTTGCCGTCAATCGCGCAGTGTAGTACACGATGATGACAGCGAGGGGAATATGAGAGTGATTCTGTTCCAAGACCGATTCGCCGGCAAGGTGCGCGACGGCAGCAAGTGCCAGACGATCCGCAAGACGGCGCGGTGCAAACCGGGCGATATGTTGAGTCTGCGCCGGTGGACCGGGGCGCCGTACAGGAGCAAGCAGGAGGCATTGCGGAAGGTCGTCTGTGCTGCAATCACGCCCGTTGAGATCGGGGTGGGCGGCATAGCGTTTGCGGATCGGGTCATGCTGGTGGACTCACCGGCTGCGGATGCTTTCGCGCAGGCGGACGGTTTTGTGGATTTTGGGGAGATGGCCCTGTGGTTTGGGATCACGCATGGACTGCCGTTCAAGGGAGTCGTCATTGAGTGGCCGAACGAAAAGGATGAGGCGCGGCTTTAGCCGTCGCCTCGATCCCCTGGTTCGGCTTTTGCTGAGCCAGGGGGAGAAAGGACAGAGAT
>Ga0172363_10004380_pt1 | contig 11426 bp, 14 predicted proteins | sample LakKivs2_kivu2a2_FD_114541 | JGI IMG/M metagenome (GOLD analysis project Ga0172363, IMG submission 114541) | Sediment microbial communities from Lake Kivu, Rwanda - Sediment s2_kivu2a2 | ecosystem: Environmental > Aquatic > Freshwater > Lake > Sediment | place: Rwanda: Western Province, Lake... | reverse complement strand
TAGCCGTAGTTTTGCTCTTTGGCGTTATCATCTTGGTGGCTCTTTTGCCAAAGGAAAAACCCCTTTCAGAAGAAGAAACCATGGAAGAGGTCTTGGAAAGATTGACCCCGGCAGAACCAGAACCCTTGACCGAAGAAGAAAGAAGAGAACAAGAGGAGCTTTTAAAACAATTAACTCCGAGTCAGCCAAAACCAATGACCGAAGAAGAGCAAAAAGAGCTGGAAGAACTGTTAAAACAGCTGACGCCGCAATAAAAGGTCGAGATTAAAGGTCGAAATTAAAAACATATTAAACATATGCAAAAAACAAAAAGTCTAGCTCTAATTTTAGGCGTTCTAACAATGAGTTTTCTGGTTGGCTATCTGGCTTTTGCCTGGACAGGACCAACAGCCTCTCCTCCGGAAGGCAATGTTCCGGCTCCTCTTAATGTTGGCAATGTCGCTCAAACAAAAGTAGGAGGCTTGATTTTAAATACTGGCGGAGCTCCTACTGGCTTAATTGTTCAATATGGCAACGTTGGCATCGGGACGGGGACGGCGATTCCGGGAGCAAAGTTAGATATTCAAGTTTCAGTCGGTAGTGATGCAGTGAAAATTAATACTTTTAAAATTCGGCCAATTTCAAATACCGAATTAGGAATTTATGATTCAGGAGGAAATTTGATATTGATTCTTGACTAATTCATTTAATCAGTTACCGAGCTTTCGCGTAGCGAAAGTGAAGGTGGAGAAGAAGGAATCTTCTTCGACTTTTATGACTTTCCTTGAAGAGTTGAAAGAATTTCTGAAAAGTATTTTATTATGGATTTACTTTTTCCTGGGTTTTACCATTTTTTTTTTCGGATTTGGATTAAAACAAATTGAAATTTTGGGAAAAGAATTCTTTCTGCCAGTACCTACTATCTATTCTTTTGCTGCTCAATTTTTCAAACACCTTCAACAAAATTTATTACCCTCTCAGGTTGAAATAGTTGTCCTTAATCCCTTGAATGCTTTTTTAGCCCAGCTAATGATTGGCTTGTCTCTGGCTTTTATTCTCACTTTTCCCCTCTTGCTTTACAGAGTAATTAGATTTATTTCTCCCGCCCTTTATCAAAAAGAGAGAAAAGCCGTATCCAAGGTAGTGATTTTTTCCGTAATTCTATTTATTTTGGGTTGTGTCTTCGCCTATTTTATTTTAATTCCTTCTACTTTCAAAATTCTTTATTCATTTGCCTTGGTCCTTGAAGCTTCTCCGCTTTTTACTGCTTATGAGTTTGTAAGTTTAACCCTTGTTTTAGCCATAGCCGTAGGCATGATGTTCCAGATTCCAATTTTTATGGTTTTGTTGAGCCGTCTTGGTCTGGTTGATGCTATTTTTTGGAAAAAGAACTGCAAGTATATTTTTTTGGGTTTTTTAATATTTTCTGCTATAATAACTCCAGATGGAACAGGAGTCACTATGTTGCTCTTATTCCTTCCTTTAGCCGGTCTTTATCTTTTAGGATATAGTTTAATTCCTAAAAAAGAAAAGTCGAAAAATTAAAGATTAAAAAGTCGAAATAATTTAATAAAGAGTTTCTTAATTTAATTTAAACAAATGTTAGGAATTGGTGAAATACTAATCATTATAATGGTTATTGCCGTAGTGTTTTTCGGAGGCAAAGAGATTCCTAAGTTAGCCAGAACTTTAGGAAGAGTGAGGGGTGAATTTAAAAAAGGGAAGATAGAGATAGAAAAAGAGCTTAAAGATGCTGAAAATGAAGTTTTAGAGGAAAAAGAACCTTCTAATTTCGAGAAAGAAGATGAGACAAAGTAGGAGAAAATTTCTAAAACTTTTATTAATCGGAAGCGGGATTTTGGTTTTGGGAAAGATAATCGGATTAAAGTGGTTATTTTCTGGCCGTTCCGAGGATAAGAAAATGGCGGATTTAGGGAATTTCAAAGTAGCAAACTCAGGAAATTGCTTAAACTTCTTTAATAAAAAGGGAGAAAAGATATTTATTTTGCACGAGGACGGGACTTTAGAGGTTTAGGTTTATGGTTAAACGAGCTAACAAAGGTCGTATCAATAATACGGATTATATTATTTTAATATGAAAGAAAATTGCAAACACAAATTTGGCTTGGTATTAGTCCAATATAAAAATAAAATATTGTCTAGTTCAGCCAGGATGTGTATAAAATGTGGTCTTTTGAAAATAGGAGACCATACTATTAAACTTTCTAGAAACAGATTAGATATGGATGGAAAGCCTATTAGAAATGTGAGCAGAATTGATATTTCTGAAAGATTAAAAATTCCGGTTGGAACTAACCTTTATGACTAAAATATAAAAAAAAGATTTTGCTTTCAATTTTAACAATTTTTTACGAAAATGGTGAAAAATTTCGTTAGAGTTATACCTAAAAAAGGTGGAGAAAAATGGCCGAGTAAACTGGGAGAGATGTCAAGTTTATTTAGTGAGGCCGAATATGAAATGGTTAAGCAGGGATACAGAAAAGCCGCCATAATTCATATTGACGAGCATAACTACCAACAAATGACGGAGAAAATGAATAAAGATGGATTAATATTTACTCCTTTTTTAAAAAGTGGACATTATGAAGGCTTCTCTCATTGTCACAAAGAAGTCAAGCCCGGCGAACCCTATTATTGGTATGGATGTTTAACAAAAACCTACAAAGATGCTCAGGAATTTAAAAGAGCTGACGGAACAGTTAACGGCAAAAGTACTGATCATAAGAAATATGGAGAAATGCTTGGCTATCCGAACTGCTGTTCCAGTTACTTTATTAAGGCATTTCCTAAAAATTATGACCCGATATGGCTTGGAAAACAAGGAAAGGTTAGTGGATATCCGGAATGCAATCAAATGCTTCGCTATTTTGGTGCGAGAATAACAAGTCACTTCAGCTGTTCGCCAACTTGCCAGAAGACACGGGAAATTGGACAGAAGTGGTTGTCGGTGATGAAAGGAATAGATAAAAAACTAACAGAAGAGTTGTATGCTCTTTTAAACTCAAATTGTAGTTGGAACAGTTACCACGGAGTTGTTCAGGTTGAAACACCTTATTTTATAGGGCTAACGCACACTTTTCCCTTGCTAAAAAAACCGCGCATTATTAATTGGAACAAAGAAAAATAATATGGCCTTATTGGTGAAACCTTATATCGGATGCAATTTAAAATGTCGTTATTGTTATGAAAATTCCTACAGAAAAAAGATAGAAAAACCCAAGCTTGACTATAACCTAAAAGCAGTTTTTAAAAAAATGGAAGAATACAAAAATCTTGATATCTCTTTGCATGGTGGGGAAATTTTATGTTTGCCCCACAAAGACCTTGAAGCACTTCTGTCTAAATCCTATGAGATTCACAAAAAAAGCAGTATTCAAACAAATGCTACTCTTATTGATGATAAGAAAATAGCACTTTTTAAGAAATATAACACACACGTAGGAATTTCTTGGGATGGTCCCGGAGAACTGTCTAAGTTTAGGCCGGGATCTCAGAAAGTAGGTAAAATTATTGACAAGCTAGTAAAAAAGGGCGTTTCAGTTTCTTTAATTATGGTTATTAGTAAAGCTAATGCTGGCACTAAAAAATTAAGAAAAAAGTTAAAAAGTTTTTTACTTGACCTTGAAAAAAAAGGGATTAGAGGAGGAAGATTAAATCCCTGTCTTTGTGCTCCGGGATATGAATTAAGCGTGGAAAAGTTAAAAGAAGCTTATCTTGATTTAGCCGACTTTTGCCTTAAAAATAATTTAAAGTGGAGTCCTTTTTATGATCTTGTAAACGGATTAAAAAATAAAGGTCGAGTTTGTACTTTTATGGGCTGTGATATATTTTCAACTGAATCTGCTACTGTTGTTTTGGGTGATGGTAGTGTAGTCAATTGTATGCGAGTAAATCAGGAGTATGTTCCATTAAGGCATCCCGTACAATACCAAACACGAAACGAAATTCTACATGAGACTCCTCAGAAATATGGAGGATGTAAGGACTGCAAATATTGGAGAGCTTGTTATGGAGGATGTCCGTCTGCGGCAATTGATAATGACTGGCGAAACAGGACCTATATCTGTGAATTATGGAAATGCTTATTTGAATTTTATGAAAATATTTTTAACCACTTAGACATTCCTTTACCTGCCTTAAATAACAATGCCCGCGATGAGAGTCGTAGTTGTTATGAAGGTGAGGGTCACGGAGATGAGCACGGAGATGAGCACGGAGATCATGATGATAATGCTGGTAAGGCTAGCCACGGAGATCACCATGATGATGGTCGTGGGGACGGCGGTCACGGAGATATTCCTCACGGAGATGAGCACGGAGATCATGATGATAATGCTGGTAAGGACGGTCACGGAGATGAGCACGGAGATGAGCACGGAGATGAGCACGGAGATTGCTAAAGCGATAAAATATTGTAAGATTAATCAGACGCATAAAAAAACTATAAAAATCTTCACAGCGAATTCTTTGCGCGAATAGGCAAATTAATTAATATTACATATGGCAACTTCCGGACAAATCTGGGTAGAAGGAAACAACCTTTGCTATATAGATGGATATGGAAATAGAAGACGGGAGGTAGGAACCTTTACGGGTCAGCTTGGTGCTTCTTTTGGTTACCTTTGGATTCAAGGAGACCGTTTATACTATACTGACTCAAGCGGAAGAGAAAGATATCTTCCATTCGTTAATTTAATTAATACAGGAAATAGTGGATATCTTTGGCTTAAAGAAAAGTGGATTCATTATATTGGCGCAGACAGCGTTGAAAAACAATGGCATAGCGATGCAGCCCACAGCGATACCCATAATGACACCCACAGTGATGCAGCCCATACCGACACTCACAGCGACGGCCACAGCAACACCCACAGCGATACCCACGGCGACTCCCACAACGACAGCCCCGGCACCCACAGCGACTCCCATAGCAATTCCCATAGTGATACAACCCACGGCGACTCCTATAATGATAAACACAGCGACTCCCATAGCGACTCCCACGGCGACTACTACGGCGACATGGATGCCCACCACGGCGACTTCTACGGCGATGTCCACAGCGACCACAGCAACGGCGCAACCCACGGCGACGGCCACAGCAATACCCACAACGACAGCCCCGGCACCCACAGCGACTCCCACGCCGACTCCCACAGCGATTCCTATAATGACTCCCACAGCGACAGCCACAGCAACACAACAACCCATACCGACTCTCATGGCGACTCCCACGGCGACAGCCCCGCCGGCACCCACAGCGACTCCCACAGCAACTCCCACAGTAACTGGCACGGCGACTCCTACAGCGATACCCACAACAACATAGTCCACAGCGATACCCATAATGACACCCACAGTGATGCAGCCCATACCGATGCTCCATCAATTTATTAAATTAATATTAAATTGGTATTATGCGTAAAAAAACAGTTATTATAATTTTGTCAGTCGTTATATTATCTCTATCTATTTTTTTAATTATTAACTTTTCATCTTTTCCAGAAAATAAAATAGAAAAAGAAGAAGAAAAAGAGACTGAAGTAGAAGAGCAGAGTGATTTTTTCTTATATCTTGAACCGGAAGAATTCCTTAATCCTGATGATTTCCCCTCATATGAAGACTTTGAAACGGCGATAAAAGAAAGAAAAACTTCAAGTTTTAAACCATTTGACCTTATGGGACTGCAAGGTACTATTCATCGCGATGTTCAAGTGTCAGTTACTGGTCAAATAATTGATGTAACTGGTAAAGTTGTAGAAGATAATATAGATATTAGAACTGACCACGAAGCTGGGTCAGACTTTCCTTTCATTGTTTGTTGTTTTTATGTCCCTGAAAAAGATGGAGAGTACTTACTTAAAATTTTTGCTGACGAAGAATTAATTACCACTCTAGATTTTGAAGTAATTCAATAAAGAGCCGATTTTTTAATATAGGTATATTTTGTTTGTTTTTTTCATACACCTCTATCTTACCAGAGATATCGCACTTCAAAACTGAATCTTCGAGATTTATAGATAAATATCCAGTTCTTTACTAATTAAATAAAAGAGGTGAAAAAAAATGTATAGGAAGATTTGGATATTAGTCATTTTAGTCATCCTGATTCTGACAATTTCAGGGAGTGTTGTAGCAAAAGAAATTTTATCTGCCAAGATTGAATTAGAAGATGGTAGTGTAATTATAGGAGAGATAGAAGAACCACTAATAATCTCAGTAAAGACAGAAGAGGGAATAAAGAAAATCGATATCGAAGACATTATTTATCTTCAAATGAATAGAACTTCTTCTATATCGGAAATCCTGAGTACTTCTGTTTTGGCATTAGAGCCACCGTTATATATTATTACGGGAAAAGATTGGGTTAAAGGATTTATGAAATTTTGTCAGGAAATAAGAAAATCTTTTGGTGAAATAAGTACTCTAGCAGGTTACCCTTTGATAGAAGGAGTAGAAAAATATCTTGAACATATCAAACAATCCGACATCATTTTTTTAATCCTTCCAACAAATCCAGAATTTAAGGGATTGCAAAAGTTAGCGGAAAAATATCCCGAACTACTCCCTCTTTCCTATAATAAGTTTGCTAGACTGAAATCTTATACCCCCTTACTCTATTTTTCCTATGACATTCAATCTGGGAAAATCAGAGGGATTATTGTCACTGACGAAGTAGATAGCTCCTTGGTGGAGAAGTTGGCAGAGGAAGAATTACCTTTTAATACGCCTCTTCAGTATAAAGACGGACGACTAAAGGAAATTAAAGAAAAATAATTAATAAAAGGGGAAAGTTAATATGCTTTCCCCTGAATTTTTTTAATAAACAGCCGCTCTGTACAAGAAGAGCTTTTTTTATTAAAATGGGCCTAGAAATTAATGATTAAAATTTCAGCCATTCAGCCCATTAATAACGCTATTTCTTCAGGATATCCATTTGTTGAGGCAATTCTTCCTATTTTGCATATAGTTAATGAAGTTCTTATTAATGATGGCGGTTCCTTGGACGAGACTCCATTTTATCTTAAAAAACTTTTCCTGAAAAAATTAAAATTTTTAACAAACTATTTTACTTTAGCGATTTCTGGGAAACAATAGATGATTGTGTAGAATTTCTTATTAGTCAAGCAAAAGGTAAATGGATTTTTGAAGTTCAGGGCGATGACGTTTGGCACGAAAAAGATATATTTAAATTAAGGAAAACAATTGAAAAGGCTTCTAAACAAGGATACAATTCGATTAGAACAGTGTATTATTGGTGCGGTTTTCAAAATATAGATCAATACAAATACAGGAATGTAAGAATAGTAAGAAAATTCGATGGTTTAAAAAGTCATTGGGGAGGAGATGATTTTCAAATAGGCAATAATAAATCTCCGGCCGAGGGCTTCACTTCTTCAAATGTTCCTCCTGAATTGATAACCAATACCTCATGTTTTAATTTATCTAACACACCTTTCCCTAAAAACGCCCTAAAAAGAGCAGAAAGAATCGCCACTTTTTTTGCCAGAAAAGATAAAGAAAGACAGGAACATTGGAAACGCTTGCAATCATCAAATTCTTTTCAAGAGCAAAAACCAAACCCCAGAGTTGTTAAAAAACTTCCGGCATTACTCCAAGGCCTTGCCAGTTTTGATGAATATAAAGTGAGAAAGGAGCTTTTTGACAAAAAATTTCTTAAAAGTTTAACCAAAATAGAATGTAAATAATATATGAGTGTTAAAATAAGAAATACTATTGAGATTGAAATTACTACAGACTGCAACCTTAAATGTTTTAATTGCGATAGGTCTTGCAAACAGGCGCTGTCTGAAGAATATATAATAATGAAACAGATAAAACCGTTTCTCAAAGAGTCGTTTAGATGTTTCTTTATCTGACTGACATAATTTGTTATAACCAAATAAAGAATTACTATAAATAATCAATAATCATAAATAAAATAGCATTTGGATTAAATAAACAAAACAAGAAATATTTGAGCAATTGACGCCGCAATAAAAAGTCGAGATTAAAGGTCGAAATTAAAAACATATTAAACATATGCAAAAGACAAAATCTATAGCTCTAATTTTAGGCGTTCTAACAATGAGTTTTCTGGTTGGCTATCTGGCTTTTGCCTGGACAGGACCAACAGCCTCTCCTCCAGGAGACAATGTGCCGGCCCCTCTTAATGTTGATTCCGTAGACCAAATAAAATCAGGCGGACTGTCAGTGGGTGCTTTTATTTCAAGATTTGGAACAATTCTGGCACGAGACAGCGGCAACGTCGGCATCGGGACGCCGGCGCCAGGGCAAAGATTAACAGTAGCTGGAAATGTTTGGATTCAAGGTTCTCATCTTATTATTGATAGACCAGATACAACAGGTGGCTGGGCAAGAGGTATAATGTATTATCCAACAGGAAGTAGTTCTGGTACAGAACTAGCAGGAATTGGATTATTGGGCTCAGGTACAAGTGTTACTCGTATATATCTGGCTCATGGTGGTAGTCCTTGGGCTTCTACTGCAGGAATACATATTTTAACTAACGGCTACGTCGGCATCGGAACCACGAGTCCGGGAGCCAAACTTGAAGTCGTAGGGCAGATTAAAATTACAGGAGGCAGCCCAGGTCTAGGTAAGGCTTTGATTTCTGACGCAGCAGGTTTAGCTTCTTGGCAAACAATCACAGGCACTCTTCCATCTGGAACTTCAGGCCAGACATTAAGGCATGATGGCACAAACTGGGTGGCAAATAGCGTAATTTACAATAATGGCACAAACATCGGCATCGGGACCACGAGTCCGGGATATAAACTGGAAGTAATCGGAACCGGACGCGTTTCCGGAGCGCTAACCTTGGGAACCCAGGCATCTGCCACTGATCATGCAGTCAGAGCAGATAGAACCATATCAGCCGGCACCGGCCTAACTGGCGGAGGCAATCTTACCGCTGACCGGACAATCAGTGTTGATACTACTTATTTACAGCGCAGGGTAACCGGCACTTGTGCCAGCAATCAGGCTATTCGCGTCATTAACGTTGATGGCACAGTTTCTTGCGTGACAGTTGGAACTGGAACTATAACTGGCGTAACCGCAGGCAGCGGCCTTACGGGTGGTGGAACTTCTGGCAACGTTACTCTAAACGTGGGAGCTGGCACTGGAATATCAGTCGGAGCTACCACTGTTGGTCTTGCCTATCCGACAAAAAGTTGTGGTGCTGGCCAGGCAATTCAATCATTCGATTTGGGCTCAAGCGCCGCTCCAACCTGTGTGGCGGCGGGTGGTACCACTGGTTGCTCAAATGTTTTTTACAGAGTATATGGAAATAGTGGTTCTATTACTGCCAGTGGTTGTTCTAGTCCTTTATACATTCTAGGCGAGGGGGGTATTACTACTAGGACATCAGGAAATTATCTTTATATATCGGGTGGTTTGTCATGTACAACTGCTAGTAAAAAATGTAGTTCATCAGTTACTTGTTTAGCCAATTGTCCTAGTGGTTATGCAATGACGGGTGGGGGGTTCTACTTACCAGTAACATCTGAGCTCTTCTATGATATGCCTTATGGGAATGGCTGGTATATAAACACAAAATATACACGTGATATTACTGCGTACGTTCGTTGTTGCCGATAGGCGGCATTGAGTGTACTGAGTGTATTTTTGGTTGGCGAATCCACCTGAATTTACAGGGAAAAAACCGGCTAGTACTTATAATTATTGCGTAAAAGTCGATTAATAAATTAAAATAAGTTAATCAAAAAAATGAAAAAAACAACATCATTCATATACATTATCCTTTTTCTGTTTATTCTGGGATTGGTAGTTGTAAGCATTATAAATTATCAACAAAATAAGATTTTGGAAAAAGAAATAGCAAGCCTGAAAAGAGGAGAGATTCGGAAAGAGGTTGAAGGGCCGGAGGGGGAAATTAAGACAAGAGAGCTGGAAGAGGGGCATAATGAAGTTTTAGGGGAAGTAGTTAGTTTAGATGAAAAAAATAAGCGGATAAAAGTAAAAGATGCATTTGGCGAGATGACGCTAAACTATACTGATGCTACATTTTTTTATCTATATGAAACTATGACTGACGAAGAGTATAAACAAGCCATGATAGAATATGAAAAAGAAATGCAGAGAATCCTGGAACTGGAAGAAGAGGAATTGGAAAAGGCTTTTTTCCCTGAACAACCTTTTCAGGAAATATACAGGCAATTTGAAGACATTTCGGAACTTAATATTTCGGCCGGAGATTCGGTGAAGCTTATAATTAAAGACGGCGTAATTTTGGAAATAGTAAAAGGTCTTGACAAGAAAGCCTTCTAAAACATAAGTCTAAAGGGAGTTTACAACTTGGCAGTTGTGGTAAAATAAAATAAGAAAAATTAATTCGTCACCTTTATTATGAACAAAAAATTTTTAGCGATTACCATAACATTATTTGCGGTTTTTGGTTTATTTTTGGCCGGAGAAGTTAAAGCCGGAGCAGAACATAACGTCTGGGGCTGGGCCTGGGGAGGTTATCCTGAGGTAGAAGGAGGAGAATTAAGAGCTGGAAGCGGATGGATAAGTTTTAACTGTTACAATGAGTATGACGGAGGACCACGGGAAGACCGCTGTGGCTCTTCTAATTATGGAGTTCATATTTGTGAAAGCGATACAGATCCTCTTTGTGACGCAGTATCTGTTCCTAAAACAGGAAAATTTATTGATTATGCCTGGTCAGGAGGAGGAGAGGATGCCGCCGGAAATGAATTGCCAGTTTTGGGCTGGATTTATTTTGCGCCAGCTGGTCCTTATCCGGAAAACCCCGGTTATTCAGCCAGAGTTGATTTGGCCACCGGAGAAGTTTCCGGCTGGGCCAGGGCTTATCGTCCGATTGCGCCCGAAGGTCAGACGCTTGGCGGTTGGACAGGATGGATAAAATTAGCTGGCGATGGAGCGAGCTGGGACGGAAGTCAATGCGTGGGGACAAATGATTATCAAAATAATAATCGCTGCAACTGGGGAGTGAGAATCAATACCAGTACGGGTGAGTTTTCAGGTTGGGCCTGGGGAGGTGGCGGCGAATCAAAAGAATCAGCTGTCATTGGCTGGATTAATTTTGAAGGAGTAGAAACAGATTTTCCTTTTATTCAACCTCCGGCTACTCCAACCCAATTATCTGAAACCTGGAATGATTGCTCTTTTGAGGAAATATCTGTTCCTACTTTTATTTGGAATTATACCCCTCAAGGAGGCGGTTATCAAATCAAGATTTATGGTAAGAATACTTGGGAGTACACTTCTGGTGTAACTGACTCAAACAGCTATACTCCTCCTACAACCTGGGTAAAAGATAATTTGCTTTTTGGAGAAAAAACTTATTCCTGGCAAGTGAGAGTAAAGGACGAGAATAACAATTGGTCGGACTGGTCAGAGCTTAAATATTTCCAAAC
>Ga0172363_10004379_pt1 | contig 11428 bp, 11 predicted proteins | sample LakKivs2_kivu2a2_FD_114541 | JGI IMG/M metagenome (GOLD analysis project Ga0172363, IMG submission 114541) | Sediment microbial communities from Lake Kivu, Rwanda - Sediment s2_kivu2a2 | ecosystem: Environmental > Aquatic > Freshwater > Lake > Sediment | place: Rwanda: Western Province, Lake... | reverse complement strand
CCGAAGATCCCAGAGGGCGATGCGAAGATGGGCGGCGAGGCCCCGCCCGAGGCGACGCTGCCTGACATCCCGGCGGACTCCGCCTACATGGGCGGCGAGGCCGAGGCGCAGAAGGGGATGCCCGGAATCAACACGGAGATCAAGGGCACGGTGATCGCCGGCGACGAGGCTCGCAAGCGCCAGATCGAGAGGATCGCCGCCGCCCGCACGATGAAGGCGAACTCGGTTCTCTCAAGGCTGATGGGCGAGGGCAGGATCAGGGTCTCGAGCCAGCAGGAGTTCGAGAGGCTCGCGACCGACCTGTCCCAGATCCCGATCGACAGGATCGAGGCGTTCGCCGAGAGGCTCTGCCAGCCCGCGCCGGTCGTGAAGCAGGCGTCCGCTCAGGCCCCAGCGTTGGCGGCGCCGATCGTGCAGGAGGCGTCCAGCTACGTCGACGAGAAGAAGCCAGAGGCCCAGCCGACCGTGGTCGAGCAGATGAGATCGTGGTTCACGGTGGGCAGCAAGGAGCTCGACGCGGAGGTTCGCAAGCAGCGGTAGGCTGCCGGAGGACATGGATTGGAAAGGCGGCCGCGGCGCAAGTCGCGGCCGCCTTCTTTTTTTGGCGTCGAGCAGAAACATGTAGGGATTCCGATGTCAAGTCGAGAATAAGGGTAGGCGAAAGGGAGACTGGCCGCAAAGGGCGGCCGTCAACGACGAGGACGACGACGGCGCAGACGACGAAGACTTCATCCGGCGCAGACGACGGGACGGAGTGGGCGCACAAGACGGAGACTGATCAGGCGAACTTTCCCGAGGGTAACGATCAACATCAAGAACACAAGGAGCGAAGAACATGGCACTCATTCCGAAGTTCCACGTCGTCGCCGCGCAGGCCGATGTCGACCCCGCCTCTCTTGACATCAAGATGGGCATGTGCGTCGCTTTGAACGGCGCAGTGGGCGTCCGCAGGGTCACGACTGGCGACCAGAAGAGGGTGTACGGCATCGCCGGCGACACCTTCAGCACGACCGCCTCTGCGATGCCTGGCATCGCTGACGGGTGGCAGAACAGGGTATCGGACGGGTTCGACGAGACGAAGGCGTCGGGCAAGATGACCGTCTACCACAGCGGTGGCGAGTTCGCGACCGACCAGTTCGTCGACACGAACATGACCTCGGCCTATGTCGGCTACTACCTGAAGGCGGACGAGTCGACGGGCAAGATGGCGATCGACGGAAGCACCAAGACGGCCAACAGCATCGCCATCCTCACGAGGGCGGCGGGCACGTATCCGTCCGGAGTTCCGGGCGTCGACCTGAACGGCGACATGGCCCTGGGTGGGGACAACGACAACCAGTACATCGAGTTCAAGCTGCTTGCGTAAGCGGCTCAGATCGGTGGCGTGAACGGACCGAAGAGTCCACTTGTTGGTGAGACAAGTCACTCAAGGAGAAGAGAACATGGCACTCGATAAGAGAGCGGTGAACGAACGCAGGGCGGCTCTGATCGCCCAGGCAATGGACACGCCCGAGGGGCGCGTCGCGTTGGCACAGGCGATGGTGGAGCCGATTCGTAGGGCGCTGGAGTATCAGGCCGTCGGCAGGAAGCTGCTGATGATCGACGAGCTCCCGCAGGGCGCCTACGCCAGGTACGAGAAGGACGTTCGCGCGGTGGCGTGGAGGGTTCCGCGTCGCGGCGCAGCGCCCGAGAACATCGTCGAGGGCGAGGAGATCCTCGTCCCGACCTTCGAGTTGGTCGTGAACCCCACGGTCAGGATCTCGGAGGTGAAGGCCCGCCGGTTCTACATCGTGGACCGTGCGCAGATCAAGGCGAAGGAGGCGCTGCAGAAGGAGGAGGATTCCAACATCTTCCGCGCCATCAACGCCGCGGTCCCGGCCGCGAACCAGATCGTGTCGACGGGCGGCGCTCTGTCGCTGTCGGCGCTCAACCAGGCGTTCGCCTCGGTCGAGCAGCACGACCTGACGGTCGGCAAGGTGGTCTGCCACGCCCTCCGCTATGCGGACATCAGGGCCTGGGGGCAGACGGTGTTCGATCAGGCGACGCAGAAGGAGGTGTTGACGACCGGTCTGTTCGGTCACATCTTCACCGCCGACATCCATGTGTCCAGCAGGGTTCCGGTGACGTACGTGTTCGTCCTGGCCCCGGCGGAGTACGTGGGCGCGTTCCCGATCAGGCAGGACATCACGGTGCTTCCGGCTGACGACCCGCGCCACCTCAGGCTGGGCTGGGTCATCTACGAGGAGGTCGGCATCGTGATCACCAACGACTACGCAATCGCGCGTGTCGAGGTCAACGTCGGCTCGTAAGCGGCGCTGAAGCGGTCAACGAACGAAGAGAGGGCCCTCGGGGAAACCCGAGGGCCCTCTTGTTTTCGCATAGGGTATCGGCGGCCCGGCGGCGAAACAAATGACATGAGGTTCGTCAGCATATCGGTCGACGGCGGTGCTTCGAGGATGGTCAAGATGGCGTCGAAGCGGCGCCACGGCATGGAGTATGTCAGCATGGATGAACTCCATGCCGACGCCGACATCAAGGACGGGCGCAGCGCCAGCTTCGTCGACGGGTTCGCCAAGGCCTTCGGCCACCTGAAGAAGCCGCACTCCGTCGACGAGATCGCTGATCGGCATGGGACGTCGACTGACGACATCGACAGACGTCTCAAGCAGGGCGTCAAGGTGGAGACGGAACACACGGAAAACCGCGAGACGGCGAGGGTTATCGCCCTGCACCACCTCTGGGAGATGCCGAACTACTACGACCTGCTCGAGGAGGCGGAGAAGGTCGGCGACGGAGCTCTCAAGGACGACCTTCCCGACGGGCTGTGCCCGTTCGCCTACGACGCCGCCAAGCTGTTCGTCAAGATGACGAAGGACGACTGGAACTACATCACCCCGCAGGATCTGGAGAAGAGGGGCCTCGACAAGTTCTTCATCCTCGACATCCGCAAGCCCGAGGACTACAAGGAGTGCCACCTCAAGGGGGCAACCAACATCTTCTGGCTGGATCTCTTCAAGGCGGACAACCTCAGGAGGCTGCCGCAGGACAAGACCATCTTGGTCTACTGCTATGTCGGCCACACATCGAGCCAGGTGCTCGTCCTGCTGAAGCTGCTCGGCTTCGACGCCGTCGGGCTGAAGTTCGGGATGGGCAAGTCGCCCGTCGAGGGCGTCCCCGTGGCGGGATGGCTGGATTACGGCTTCGAGACCGTCAAAGGCTCGTCATGAGGTTCATCCGGGTCACGGCAGCAAATGGCGGAGGCGAACTCAACGACGCAGGCAACGGGGCTCAACAGCCTCAACCGCGGCAGGTCAACCAACAGCAAGGACAGGCGCAGCCGCAGCAGCCCTTAAATACCAGGCAAATGGCGATAGTCGACATGTACAACGCGATCACTGGTCAGAACCTCTCGTACGAAGACTACCAGAGGTCTGGCGGATCGAGAATGGTCGTCGGAGCCATGATCACCGACGCCAACTTCCCGAAGTTCGCCATGAAGCTGAACGCCCAGTGGCGCCAGCAAATCGTCGAGAACTACTTTCGGTCGATCAGCAGGTAATAGGACAACCCGATCCGCAAGCCGAATCATCATGGAAAGGAATGGAGGTATCCGCCATGGCAGAGATCATACATAAGGGCGACACCGTCGAACTGAAGATGTCTCGCGCCGAGTGGGAGCAGAGCGGCAGGAAGGCGAACTGGATCGAGGGCGACCGCCTCGTCCCGGCCGAGAAGCCCGCCCAGGGGCTCGCCGACCAGTTCGCCTCCCTCGGATGGACGCTCAGCAAGATGGCCGGGACCGCAGAGGCCGCCGAGGCCGGCGAGCCGACATGGACATGCCGGGCATGCGGGACATACGGGCCGAAGAGCGACTTCACAGAGAGCGGCGTCGTCAAGTGCCACGCATGCGGTGCTGGGTCATGGGCAATCGACAAGGGGTAGCTGCGGCGACCTGACATGACCGTCCTGGCGAAAACCGTCGAGTTCGACCCGTCCACTGGAACGCAGCTGGCGGAGCGGCAGTCCGTGTTCTTCGGCACCGTTCCGCCCGGCGCCAGGGGGGCGTTCAGGATATTCCGCCTCGCAGTCGACGGGGTGACGAGGCTTTCAGGAGTCAGGCTGCGCGTCGCCGAGAAGGATGTCTACCACCACCAGGTCGCCGACCTGCTGAGGTTCGCCGTGCTGGACGACCCGTCTGCGATCCGCGACGTCGTCGGCGAAGGGTTCGAAGACGAGGTGGCCGCGGGGTACTCGGGGTCGGACGCGGGATCTCCGTTCCCGGCGGACGGGGTCGAGGTCGGCGTCGGCGGCCAGTCCAACTGTTCAAGGTTCGTGGCGGTGGCGGCGAGATCCCCTGACAGGCCGTTCGGCTACGGCGCCTTCCGCTTCGCATGGGACTTCGACTATGAGTAGCAAGCCAAGGGACAGGGAGAGGCTGGCGGCGATGGTCGACGCCATCTCGATCTACGTCGCCGACCACGGCGGCGGCATGGACGCCGAGACAACGCGCCTCGCCGAGATGCTTCCGTCGCGCCACCAGATAACGACGGAGGAGGACGAGACCAAGGTCGACCTCATGGGGGGCATGGTAGACGAGGTATGGAGGAGGCTCTCCGGCAAAGTGGCATCGGAGTCCGTGGACGCCGTCTCAGGGCGCCAGAACGCCCTGGACGGATGCTACTGGCTGGTGCCGGGCGGCATCCTTCTGAAGGGCCTGAACCACTACTCCGCCGCCAAGGAGCACAAGGGGCTGATTTGCCAGCTCCTCGGCATCAGCGGGATCGACATGGAGCGCATGCTCGCGTCGGGCGACCCCGCCGGCCTGATCTCGCTCGTCGTGGCCCACGGCGGCGTCAGGGTGCTGGTCAACCGCGAGCGGAACGAGGTCTGGATGCAGACCAGCGAGGCGTCGTGGGCGTGGGCCAGGCTAAAGATGTCGAGGCTGCCTCACAGGCACAAGGTCGTCAAGGTCGTCGACCTGTCCGTGCCATACAGGGGGTGGCAGACGGGCATATCGCTCCACCTTCCGTAGCCGCTTTGTGCGGCCGCGCTGTATAATCGTCGGGAAAACATGGAGGCCATTGTCTTGAGCGGGAAGAAGTTCGTCACTGTTTCCGGAGGAAGGGTCAAGACGTGTGCGGGCGAGGCGGCGCTTCCAAAGCCAGACCTGTCTGGCGTGCAGGTCGCATACGCCGGCCCGATGCTGTCTCACAGCGGCTACTCCAAGATGAACCGCGAGCTGGTGCTTAGGCTCGCTGCGATGGGGGCGTCCGTCAGGGCGGAGCCGGTCGAGACCAAGGTCGAGGTCGACCAGGCGACGGCCGAGGCGGTCGGAAGGCTGTCGGCGACGGTCGTCAGGTCATCCGCCCCGTGCATCCACGGGATGACCGTGCCGATGCGAGTTTCCGGCGGCAGGGCGAACATCCTGTACTCCATGATCGAGACGTCGAAGGGCGTGCACCCGGAGTACGCCGAGCGCATGTGCCTCGGCACCGAGGTCTGGGTCCCCAGCAACTACATGAAGCAGATCCTCGGGCCCGGCACCAACGTCCGCGTGATGCCTCTCGGGGTGGACACGACCGTCTTCAAGCCGCAGGGCAGGAAGATGTCGATCCCCGGGGCGAGGGGCTTCAGGTTCGTCAGCGTGTTCTGGTGGAGCTACCGCAAGGGCTACGACGTCCTCCTCAAGGCATTCGCCGAGGCGTTCACGGGCGACGAAGACGTCACGCTCGTGGTCTCGACGAAGCCTCACGGCGGCGACTACAAGGCGGAGTGCGCCAAGATCAGGGCACAGGTCGCCTCCCTGCTCAGGTCGAACGCCAGCGGCAGCCTGCCGAACGTCATCCTCCACTTCGGCCACCTCACCGAACACCAGCTTGCCGCCCTCTACCGCGGGTGCGACGCCTTCATCCTCCCGTCGCGCGGAGAGGGGTTCGGACTGCCATACTTCGAGGCCGGGGCGTGCGGGCTGCCGGTCATCGCTTCCAACTGCACGGCGCAGTCGACCCTCCTCGACAACGGGGTCGCATACATGGTGAACCCAGACGGGTACGAGTTGGCCTCAGCAAGATCGTCGGTGGCCGCCTTGGCGAGCTGGTGCAGGTACTACGAGAACCAGTACTTCCCTGTGTTCGGCAAGACGTCGGTGACGGCCTTCGCCTCGGCCATGAGGAGCGTGTTCGATGGCCGTCGAGAGGCCTCGGAGAAGGCGAGGAGGCTCATGGAAAGGACGCAGACCTCGATGACCTGGGACACCGCCGCCGGCCGTGTCGGCCGACGCCTGCTTGAACTTGCGACGCTTCAATAAGGAAGAGACATGAACTACATCGTTGGCTGCCAATTCGTGCTCAGCAAGAAGCTTCAGGCCGTGTGCGAGGAGGGGGAGCCGATCGCCATCCAGATCGGAGCCGTGCACGGGAACAGGGCCGCCGGGGTCGTGCGGGTGAACTGCAAACAGGGCGTCAAGGACGCCGACCTCGTCGCCATCGGCGAGACCAATCTGATGATGACCATAGTTCAGGCGTCCGACGACCTGCAGGCGATACAGGCTGACAGGGTCTTCGGCAACATGTTCTCCAGCGGTGCGAAGGCTCCGCTGACGGCCGCCCCCGGAGGGGTTGCAACGGTCGTCCCAGAGCAGCCAGTGCAAAGGCAGGCACAGGCGGCACCTCCGCAGCAGTACCAGCTCCCGCCGCAATATCAGCTTCCCCCGCAGTACCAGCCCCCGCCGCAGTACCAGGCTCCTCCTGGATATCAGCAGCCCCCGCAGGGATACCAGCAGGCCCCTCAGCCACAGCTACCGTCCGGGTATCCGCCGCAGTACCAGCCAGGATACCAACAGCCGATGGTCGACAACTCGGTGCAGACGTACCAAGATCTGTTCCAAGAGATATCCTCGCTGGGAGACATCGACCGCACCGCCCCGCAGGTCGCGCCGGATCAGAGGTTGACGCCGGCCCAGGCGGCCGCCATCGAGCATCACACCCCGAGGCTGCGCCGCAGGGCGTTCATCGTGAACCTGCTCCCGTCGCAGCTGATGATATCCGACATGCCATGCGCGGGGTTCGGCAGCCAGAGCGTCGTCCTGCCGGCAGGAGGGATGTTCGACCTGTCCCGCGTCCCGGCGAAGTCGATCCGCGACAGCAACGACCTGAGATGGTGCTTCGAGAGCGGCAGGATCAGGTTCGGCACGGCGCAGGAATACAACGCATGGGTTGTGTCGTACAACCGCGCCGCCCAACGCGACGACTCGTCCTTGAGGGTCTATGGCAGCCTCGAGGAGGCTGCCGATGCCTTCGTCTACAGCGGGAACACGATGGTACGCGACCCAAACACTCCGGACCTCAATGTCGTGAACGCCGACGAACGCATCCCATACGAGGGCAGCCAGGACATGGACAGGTTCGTTAGGGAGATGCCGTCCGACAGGGTCGTCGCCCCGCAGGCTCCCCAGCCCCCCGTCAGGAGCGGGACGATGGCATACCAACCCGGCTACCAGCCGCCCGTCTATCAGCCGCCCATGGCGCCGGCTCCACAACCCGTCCAGGGCCAGGTGGCGTTCCAGACGGTGCCGCCCATGCAGGTTCCGCCGATGGTCGCCTATCAGCCTCCGATGGCCCCTGGCGCCCAACCACCTCAGATGGTGCCGGTCAGGCGCTGACATACGACCCTCCCGCAAGGTGACTCGGCCCCCGCCGTTGAATAAATAGGGGCTTGGTCACAACGCAGGAGGGCACCATGATAGAGTTTTATCCAGACCTCATCGTCAAGAGGCAGAGGCATGTCGTCGAGAAACTGCAGGAGCCGTCGAAGTACAATTCTGTCGGCGGTCTGACGGACCTATCGGCAGAGGGCGCCGCCGTCGAGATCTGGCACCCAGGGTCTTGGAACGTGAGGCGCATAGCACTGCACTTCAGTAGCGACGCCAGCAAGAGCTGTGCGGTGTCGATCTGCCGCGGGGCTGGGGTGGTCTCCGGCCGCAACGACACCATGTGGTTCAGGTCCGACCTCAACGGGGCCGGCGGCCTGCCTCCACAGTCCGTCACGATACCTGCGGGGTTCTACACGGGCGACGGGCTGGCAGCGGCCTTGAAGGCCAGACTCGACGCCGTAACGGGGTTCTCCTCCGTGGCCCCGTGGACCGTCACATACTCCGTGTCCACCGGCATATTCAGCATCGTGCCGTCGGCCGGACACGTGCAGTTCTACTCAACCAACCCGGTCGTCCCTGGCGTCCGCAGCCGCAGCACGGCGGGCAGGATGTTCGGCCTGACCGCCAACGCCGCGATGTCGGGCGCCATATCCAGTGACTCGCCCGTTGCCGGTCTCGGGGTGTCCACAGTCTACATCTCGACCGCGGCGACGGCGACCGATGTCGTGGCAACCAACGAGATATCCATGACGTCCGACAACGCCCTCATCATCGCATGTGAGGCGATCGCGTCGAACATGGCGTACGAGGTGGTGTACGAGACGCTCGACATCTAAGACGACAATGGCCACCGAGACGAACATAGACTGCGGCAAGGTCGGCGACATTTACGACGCCGTCCCGGCGGCGGTCTGGTGCGTCACCGTCGACGGGGTCGTGACCTATGTGAACAAGCGCGGGGCGGAGGAGGCGGAACGCCCGAAGGGGGAGATCAGGGGCAGGCACATCAGCGAGATATTCCCGAACGCCGCCTCGACCTTCATGGACGGGTATGCGGCCGTGGCGAAGTCCGGCAAGCCGCAGGTCGGGGTCGTCGAACGATATGTCGACAACCGCAGGAACCCTAGGTGGTCGTACTGCAACAAGGTGCCCAAGAAGGAGGGCGGCAAGGTCGTCGGCGTCGTCGTCCTGGCGATCGACATCACCGCCGAGAAGCAGCGCGAGGCGGAGATCATGCGCAGCGAGGAGCGTTTCAGGATGCTGTTCGAGGCCACCAAGAGCGGCGTGGTGGTCTACCAGGCGACGAAGGACGGCAACTTTACGATAGTGGACTTCAACACGGCAGCGGAACGGATAGAGGGCGTCCGCAGGAGCGATGTCATTGGCAGGACCGTCACCGAGGCGTTCCCCGGCGTCGACACCATGGGCCTACTGGACATCTTCCGCAAGGTGCACGAGTCTGGGGTTCCCCAACACCACCAGGCGAGTGCGTACTCCGACGAAAAAAGGTCTGGGTGGCGCGAGAACTACGTCTACAAGCTCCCGTCGGGCGAGGTCGTGGCGGTCTACGACGACGTGACTGAGAAGAAGAAGACCGCGGCGAAGCTGAACTCGTACATCCAGAAGCTCGGCGAACTGAGGACCGCCGTGAACTCTGGTCCAGCGGTGGTGCTGCGCTTCTCGCACGACGACCTGTCCATCAGATTCGCATCCGACAACGTCCTGCAGTTCGGCTATGCGGCCGACGACCTGTCTTCGACCGGCCGTTCACTGCTGTCGATCTTTCACGAGGACGACAGGCGGGCCCTAGAAGGCGACATGAAGGGTCTGGATGCCGCCAGCATGCTGGAGCGCGACCTCAGGGTCGTTGCGGCGAACGGGGCCGTGCACTGGGTGCGCGGCAGGTTCGGGGTCTCCAGCGTCCATACGAACGGTGCCGCAGGCATCTATGGAGTCCTCGTCGACATCACCTCCAGGAAGCAGGATGAGATCCGACAAGAGACGCTCACGACGGTGCTCGAGATCGTCAACCGCCCAAACGACGAGATGATTGGCGACCTCCTTGCCGTCATCAAGAACCGATCCGGGGCCGACGCCGTCGCCGTCAGGCTGCAGGGGGACATATTCGACACCGTGAGGAGGATGGTGTCTGTCGTCAAGGGGTGTTCCGGGGCTGATGCGGTCGCCGTGAGGCTGTGTCAGGCGGGCGACTACCCGTACTGCTACCAATCCGGGTTCTCCGACGAGTTCGTCCGGAAGGAGAACAGCCTCGTCTCGGGAGGCGGGAACGGCGAATGCGACCTCGCCTGCATGTGCGGGCGCGTGATACGGGGCCTCGTGGCGTACTCGAAGGAGTGCCCGTGGTACAGCAGACTTGGGAGTTTCTGGACGAACAGCACCAGCGACCTGATCCGCGACCATGCGGACAGCCTCTCTAGGCTCAACACGCGCAACTCGTGCAACGCGGCGGGATACGAGTCGGTCGCCCTTGTGCCGCTGAGGTCGGAGGGGGAGATTGTCGGCCTGTTGCAAATCAACGATAGGCGGCGCGGGATGTTCACCGAGGACGCCATCGCGTTCTACGAGAAGATCGGGCAAGTCATCGGCATCGCCGTCACGCGACAGCAGACGCTCTGCGAACTCGAGTGCCGCCGGCGCGCCCTGGCGCGCGCGAACAAGATACTCAGCATGCAGAGCGACCTCACGAGGATACTGGCCTCCCCCGAGGTGACAGCGAATGTCGACCACCTCCTGGAGCGCATGTGCCTCGACCTGAAGTGCAAGGCTGCGTTCGTCTACAAGCAGTCTGGCCATCAAAGGCTCGCGGCGTCCTGGGTCAAGAGGAACGGCGTCAGCTTCGATTTCCCCAACTCCATCGAGATGTCCCAGTCCGACTCCATCGCGGTCAGAACCTGGATCAGGTCGAACGAGCCGCTGGGAGGCCAAATAGGGGCTGCCAGCGGCGCCGTCGGCATGATTGCCGGCTTCTTGCCAGAGGCGATACGAAGCCTGCCCTCAGTTATGATCCCCGTGGTCGTGTCGTCGGCCCCCTGGGGGTTCATGGGCCTTGTGACGGAGTGCGACAAGTCGTGGGCGGAGGAGGAGCTGCGTGCCCTCTCGTCGCTGGCGACCCTTCTCGCCCTTTGCATCGACTCGTCAGAGAGGGCTAGGGCCTTGAACGCGGCCTTGGAGGAGAGGATAAACGAGATGGCCACAATGGTTGGTGCCACTAACGGAAATGGAGACTCCTATGCTAAGTGACGCCAACATCGCACTGTTCCACAAGCTGCTCGACTCCCTGACCGGGAACCTGAGGGACCTTGCTGTGAAGTACGAGGTCCTCGTGAGGCAGATCGACGACCGCAACAGGTGCATGGTGGAGATCGAGTCGTCGGTGAAGGATGTCAAGACCTCTCTGACCAGCATGACGTCGCAACTGCACGATGTCGTGGTGACTGCGGCGGACGGGCAGTCTTCTCTGCGCAGCGTCTCCGCGATGTTGGCGGAGGTCGAAGACCACTTCAAGCACATCGACGAGCACCTCGACACCCAGTCCGGCGACATCACTGGCATGCTGTCCCTCGCCGAGGAGCTCCGGTCGCTGTCGTCCTCGATCAAGACCCTGCGTGAGGAGGTGGCCCCGGTCATCAAGCTGTCGCGCTACATATCGAAGCCGCTGGCGTGGGTGCTGGTCGTCTACGCCCTCGTCGCGAGCGCCGTCGCCGTGTCCAAGGTCGTCGACACGGTGCGAGACAGGATGAGAACCGTGGAGGCGGT
>Ga0172363_10004376_pt1 | contig 11432 bp, 11 predicted proteins | sample LakKivs2_kivu2a2_FD_114541 | JGI IMG/M metagenome (GOLD analysis project Ga0172363, IMG submission 114541) | Sediment microbial communities from Lake Kivu, Rwanda - Sediment s2_kivu2a2 | ecosystem: Environmental > Aquatic > Freshwater > Lake > Sediment | place: Rwanda: Western Province, Lake... | reverse complement strand
CTTCGAGTAGCACTTCTCCACCGAAGCGGCGAGCTTGACGCCTTCCGCGGCCGCCTTCTGAGCATTCTTCAGGATGGCCGGGTTCGGCGGAACGAAGCCACCGCCGAACTCGGACGGCAGCGGACCGGTCACATAGGTACCCGCGAAGGCGGCCGAGGCCGACAGCGCGAGGGCGACCGCGACGGTCGTTCCCACAATCTTCTTCATCATTCGAGTATCCTCCTTGAGGAGTAGGGTGTGACCGTGGACCCCCTACGCCGGGTTTGCTGCTCGACCAATGCACACCCGGCTCCCAGCAATCCACGGCCGCAGCTGCACTTTGTCTGTATGCGGAAAACGTTGATGTTTGCGCAACCCTTATTCTTCAACCGAGATCCAGTCGGACCGCATATTGAGAGATTCCGGGACCTATTCTGCCCGGTCGTCCCGGACCGTTCGCTGGTCCCCGCCGCCGACGCGACCGACCCGACCCGAGGCGCTCCGCATGGCGTCCTCTCTCCCGCGACCGGCACGGCGGGACCTGCTAAGCCAGGGCCGGGAGGGAACGCCCATGGAGCTCGGAGCCGGCAGCCTCGCCAACCTGGCCAGCATCCGCGATTTCGAGAGTCGCCGGCTCTCCTCGTGGGACCGGACCGGCGGCAACCGCGACTGCCTGGTGATTCCCCCCGGCGAGCGCGCGACGCTCGGCGAGATCTCGGGTGCAGGCATCGTCCGGCATCTCTGGATGACGATGATGTCGTGGCCGGACGAGGAGCACGACCTGCGCCAGACGGTGCTGCGCATCTGGTGGGACGGTGCCGAACGCCCCAGCGTCGAGGCGCCCCTCGGCGACTTCTTCGGCATCGGATTCGGCCTGCGGCGCAACTTCACGTCGCTGCCGCTGCAGATGAGCCCGCAGGAGGGACGCGGCTTCAACTGCTGGTTTCCGATGCCGTTCGAAGCCGGCGCCCGATTCGAGATCGAGAACCAGGGAACGCAGACGCGCTTCTTCTACTTCCACGTCGACTGGGAGGAGCACTGTGCGATCGCCCCGAACCTCGGGCGCTTCCACGCCTGGTGGAACCGCGTGCCGCGCACGGCCGGCACCGCGCTCGAGGACGGATACTCCCGCGCAGACTACGGCTACAGCGACGCGCGCCCGACCGGGCCCGGATTCGCGATGCGCGGCCCGTGGCGAAAGCCGAACCTCGACGGCGCGCGCAACTACGTCATCCTCGACGTACGCGGCGACGGGCACTACGTCGGCTGCAACCTGAACGTCGACGTCTTCGAGCGCCAGGTGAACGACTGGTACGGCGAGGGCGACGACATGATCTTCATCGACGACGAGCCATGGCCGCCGCGCCTGCACGGCACGGGCACCGAGGACTACTTCGGAACGGCCTTCTGCCCGAAGGAGGAGTTCAGCGCGCCCTACCATGGCTTGACGCTCTACAGCGGCAGCGAGGACTGGCCGTGGGGCGGGAAGAGCTCGATGTACCGCTTCCACGTCGAGGACCCGATCCGCTTCCGCCGCGCGCTTCGCGTGACGATCGAGACCGGGCACGCCAACGCGCTCGCCAACGACTACTCGAGCACGGCGTACTGGTACCAGCGCGAACCGAATCTGGAGATGCCGGCGCTGCCGCCCGTCGCAGCGCGTCTGCCGCGCTGAGCGCCGCCACGGCCACCGGCGGCGGGCCCGTTCTGCCCGGAGCCGGCCCCGCTCACGGGCTCAGGGACGGGCCATCGTCGTTCGCGTGCCGGTGCGTCGTCGCGGTGTCGGTCTCGGCGCCATCGACCGGATCGTCTGCGCAGCTGCCGCCGATGGAGCGGTGCAGGCCGACGATCGCGGCGCGCGTCCGGGCACGCAGCTCGTCGACTCGCGCGTCCTCGTCGCCGTGGCGCGTCGCACGGAGCGGCGCGCCGACCTTCACCGCGACACGGCGCAGCACGCCGTGGCCGAGGTCGAGGGCGCCCTTCTTCATGAGCTGGTGCGTGCCCTCGAGCGCGACGGGCACGATGGCGACGTCGCTCCCGACCGCCGCCGAGAACGCTCCCGCCTTGAACGGCCGCACGATACCGTCCTCGCTGCGCGTGCCCTCGGGGAAGATCAGCAGGGGCTTGCCCCGCGACAGCACCTCCCGGAGGCGCTCGACCACGGCCGCCGCGGCCTTCGGCCCGGCGCCGCGATCGACCGGCACGTGCCCCGACAGGCGCAGGTGCCAGCCGATGAACGGGATCCTCATCAGGGAACGCTTGGCCGCCCACTTGTAGTCGCCGGGCAGCACGCTGCCGAGCACGAGGATGTCGACCAGGCTCTGGTGGTTCGAGCAATAGATGAAGGGCGCGTCGTGCGGGACGTTGTCGAGGCCGCTCGCGTCGACCTGGATGTCGAGCCCGCGCACGCTGGCCCTGCACCAGGCGCGCATCGCCCACAGACTCGCGCGGTGCTCGCGCGTGAGCGGGCCGATGCAGAGCGAAACCAGCCCGTACCCCACCGTGCGCGCGACGAACGGAACCCAGTGCGTCGTGGCGCGAACCGCCTCGCGAAGCTTCATGGCCGCCCGAACGCTAACAGGCCCGTCACCGTCTCGAAACGCAGATTCTGCCGCGGTGCCGCCGGACCGGAATCATGGCACCGCTCCCGGCGCGGAGCGCAGCTAACGCGGCAGCTCGAGCCGGCCGTTGCCGCGGTCGTCGCGCGCCAGCCACCAGGCCCACAGGATCAGCACGAGCTGCAGCGGGAGGCGGCCCCACGCGGCCGCCTGCGACGGCTGGCCCATGGCCGGCGGCGGGTCGAACTGCACGTTCGCCATCGCCATGTGGACGTTCGCCGGGAAGACGGCGACGAACAGCGCGAGCGCACCCCAGGCGGCCAGTCGCTGCGTCGCCGGCACGAGGAGGGCCACGCCGAGCGCGATCTCGATCACGCCCGAGAGGTACACCAGCTCCCAGTGCCACGGCAGGTAGGGCGGCATGATCTGCACGAAGAACCACGGGTCGACGAAGTGCATCACGCCGGCGCCGAGAAGCACCGCAGCGAGCGGGAACCGCATCACCGTCTTCAGCATCGCCCCTCCTATGCGAGCCGCGGCAGGATCTCGCTGCCGAACAGCTCGATTTGCGGGATCAGCTCGCCGGCCGGCGCCACCGGGAACAGGATGAACTTGGTGCAACCCGCGTCGACGAAGGCCCGCAGCCGCGCCACCACCTCGGCAACGGTGCCGATCGCGGTGCGCTCGTCGAGCGCCTCCTGCGGCACCGGCGCGCGCTTGAGGAATCTGTGCGCCGCCTCGCGCGCGGCCTCGGCGTCGCGGCTGACGTGCGTCAAGAGCAGGACCCCCGCCTCGCCGGGCTCGATCCGCCGACCGAGCTCCTCGCCGTACGTGGCCAGCTTCGTCATGCCGGAGGCAAACTCGGCGGCGGTGATGAACGACGGCATCCAGCCGTCGCCGTAGCGGGCCACGCGCTTGAGCGCGAGGTCGCTCTGGCCACCGATCCAGACGTCGAGCGGGCCGCCGACCGGCCGCGGCTCGATGGTCACGTTCGCGAAACGGTAGAAACGCCCCTCGTGCGTGACGTTCGGCGCCGACCAGAGCTTGCGCAGGACCTCGACGCCCTCGCGCATGCGCGCGCCGCGCTCGTTCTCCGGAATCCCCGAAACGGTGCTCTCGCGCGCGTCACCGCCGAGCCCGACCGCCATGATGACGCGCCGCCGGCCACCGGTCAGGTGATCGAGCGACGCGTAGGTCTTCGCGACGTGGACCGGGTCCCGCGCCGGCAGCGACAGCACGCTCGGCCCCATCTTGATGCGCCTGGTGCGCGCCGCGAACAGCGCCATCAGGCACGCGACATCGAGGCTCGGCTGCCGGGTGACGACGTGGTCCGACGGCCAGATCGAGTCGAGCCCCAGCTCCTCCACGCGCTCGGCGAAGGCGCAGATCTCGTCGGGCCCGGGAATCCCCGCCCGGCTCACGCTGAAGCCGACTCCGATCTTGACCTTACCCAAGCGACACCTCCGCGGCGCGCAGTGTGGCACAGCGGAGCTTCCGGGCGAAGCTCGCGCGCCGCTCGATCGTGCGTCACGGCCCGGGCGTCGAGCGAACCTGTTCAGCCCTTGCGGATCTCCGCTCATCCGGCACACTCGGCGGCCTCGGCCGCGGGGCCGGGCCAACGACAGGGGGAGAACATGGGAGTTCGTCGCATCGCGCTGGTGGCGCTGCTCGGGATGCTCGCGCTCGGCCGCACGGCGGTCGCCGACGAGATCGTGGTTCAGGGGGACCGGCTGCGCGGCACCGTGGTGACCGTCACCGGGAAGGCCGTCGTGTTCGAGACCAAGTACGGCAAGGGCACGATCGAGATCCCGATCGAGGAGGTCGAGAGCCTGACCACCGAGAAGGAGTACGTGTTCTCGCACGGCGACGACGGCACGACGCAGGGCCGCATCCTCGACGTCGAGGAGGGCGTGGTGCTGGTCGGCCCGGAAGGCAGCAGCGAGCCGTTGCGCATCCAGACGAGCGAGATCCAGCTCGTGCAGTCGCGCGAGGCATACGAGGAGTCGCCGCTCGCGGCCGCGAAGAGCCAGCTGCGCTACTGGAGCGGCAACCTCGACCTCGGCTTCAGCCTCACGCGGAGCACGGTCGATTCGACGAACTTCGGCGCCGGACTCGGGGTGAATCGCGTCAAGGGGCCGACCCGCTTCTCCTTCGACTCCGGGTACACCTACGGAACGCAGCAGAAGCGCGGCGAGTCCTCCACCAAGCTCGCCGACCAGCTGTTCGGCAGGGTCCGCGAGGAGTACGACTTCACCCCGCGCTTCTTCGGCTACGGCAACGGCTGGCTCGAGTACAACGGCATCCAGCGCGTGAGCGTGCGCGGCATCCCGGAGGCCGGCGTCGGCTACAAGTTCTGGAAGTCCGAGGAGAAGGACAGCACCGACTTCTTCGCCGGCACGGTCGGCGGATCGTGGGTGTACGAGAAGTTCTTCGGCAGCCTGACCCGGGACTACTTCGCGGTGTCGTTCGGCCTGCAGGCCCAGGTGCCGCTGCCCTTCGGGTCGAAGTTCACCGGCAGCGTGAGCTACCTGCCGAGCGTCTCCGACTTCACCAACGACTTCCTCATCAAATCGGAGGCCGCGGTGCTGTTCCCGCTCTACAAGCAGCTGTCGTTCAAGTTCTCGGTCGCGAACGACTACGACAACACGCCGGCGCCCGACACGGCCTTCAACTTCCTGACGACGATGATCGGCCTCTCCGCGTCGCTCTGACGGCGCCGCCGTCAGATGGAACGCCTTGCCGGTTCCATCCTTCGTGGTCGGCGAAGCCGGTGAGGACGTCGGCCCGCGCACGCGGGCCGGCCTCGGCACGGGCCGGCGGGTTGTCCCCGCCGGCCCGTGCCGCATGCGGGCTTCGCAGCCGGGCGTCGCATCGAACTTCGTATCCGGATTGACAACCGCCACCCGTCCGTCGTCGTCTGCTCCCTCGGGCGCGGCCGTTCGGTCGCGGCATGGAGGGAGTGGACATGACACGGTACGGAAGACCGTCCGGTGCGGTGGCCCTGCTGGCGGCAACGCTGGCGGCGGGGACCGGCTGCTCGGACGGCGGCTCGTCCTCACCGCGGACGCCGGCAGAGCTCGGCATCGACCTCCGCAACGCCGAGCGCTGCGACGTCTTGGTCCCCGAGCGCTGACTGCTGCCGCTGCCGAACGACTTCTACACCGTCGCGGACGGAACCCAGCCGACCGGGCGCCGCGTCGCCTTCGCGGCCGAGTCGCTGCCGGCGAACGCCGCCGGAAAGCACGTGGACCCCACCGAGTGGAACCGCAACGACGGTTTCAGCCCGGGCTCGGCGGTGCTCGTCTTCCTGCCGGGCGTCGACCTCGCTGCCTCGGGAGCGGCGCGCATCGACGACATCGGTCGCTCGCTCGACGACGACTCGCCGACGGTGGTGATCAACCTCCTGACCGGCGAGCGGGTTCCGCACTGGGCCGAGCTCGACCAGAACGCACCCGAGGGCGAGCGCACGATGATCCTGCGCGCCGCCGTCAATTACCGCGACGGGAACCGCTACGCGGTCGCCTTCCGCGACCTCGTCGATGCGTCCGGGGCGGCGATCGCGCCGTCGCCCGCCTTCCGCGCGTACCGCGACGGGGAACGCACGACCGACGCCGCGTTCGAGGCTCGCCGCACGCACCTCGACGACGTCTTCGACAGGCTCGAGCTGGGCGGCATCCCGCGCGACGAGCTGCAGCTCGCGTTCGACTTCACCGTCGCCTCGACCGAGAACATCACCGGCGGGATGCTGCACATGCGCGACGATGCGTTCGGACGCCTCCTCGATGCCGCCCCCTGGTTCATGGTGAACACCGTCGAGTCCAACGTGCTTCCGGAGATCGCGCGCCGCATCACCGGCGTGTACCGCATCCCGAGCTACCTGACCGGCGACGGCGGTCCCGGCTCGTCGCTCGCACGCAGCGGGTTCGGCCTGCCGATCTGGCAGGCCACGGAGCTCGAGGCGCCGTTCCAGTGCACGATCCCGCCGTCGGCGTTCGCGAGCGACGCGCCGGCGCGCGGCGTGCTCTACGGACACGGGCTCCTCGGCGACTACGGCGAGGTGAACTCGACGATCGTCCGCGAGATGGCGGAGCGCCACACGCTCGTCAACTGCGCCACCAACGAGATCGGCATGGCGGAGGAGGACGTCGGCAACGCCGTCAGGATTCTCGGCGACCTGTCGACGTTCAACACCCTCGCCGACCGCCTGCAGCAGGGGCTTCTGAACGAGCTCTTCCTCGGCCGCCTCATGGTGCACGCCGACGGCTTCGTGTCGCACCCGGCCTTCCAGCGCGACGACGGCAGCCCCCTCCTCGACCGCACGCAGCTCTACTACGACGGCAACAGCCAGGGCGCGATCCTCGGCGGCGCGCTGATGGCGATCGGCCAGGACTTCACGCGCGGCGTGCTCGGCGAGGCCGGGATGAACTACTCGTTCCTGCTGCAGCGCAGCGTCGACTTCGACGACTACAAGCTCATCTACGCGCCCGCCTACCCCGACCCGTACGACCAGCTGATCGGCATCCAGATCATCCAGATGCTCTGGGACCGCGGCGAGACCAACGGCTACGCGAACCACGTCACGCGCGACCCGCTGCCCCGAACGCCCGTCAAGAAGGTTCTGCTGCTCGGCGCGGTCGGCGACCACCAGGTGTCGGAGTACTCCCTGCAGATTCAGGCCCGCACGATGGCCGTCAACGGCCATGTCCCGCTCGCTGCGCCCGACCGGACCATCAACGAGGACAAGGGCTGGGGCATCGAGCCCGTCCCGTCCTACCCGTGGGACGGCTCCGCCTACTTCCTCTTCGACACCGGTGCCGTGCTGTCGCCGCTCGGCAACGTGCCGCCGCGCGAGGGCCACGACCCGCACGACGACACGCCGCGCATTCCGGCGGCGCAGGACCTGAAGTCGGCCTTCCTGCGCCCCGACGGCGTCGTGCTCGACGTCTGCAACGGCGCACCCTACGTCGGGGAGCAGTACCGATGAACGCGGCGGCTGCGCTCGCGGAGCTGACGCGAGCCTTCACCGACGGCTTCAACCGCGACGACCTCGACGGAGTGATGGCGTTCTTCGCCGAGGACGCCGTGTACGACGAGTTCGACGGTCGGCGCCACGTCGGACGCGACGCGATCCGTGCGGCCTTCGCTCCGCAGTTCCGCGGCGACTTCGGCCGCATCCGCTCCCACGAGGAGGACCTGTTCGTCGATCCCGCCGCGGGACGCGCGCTGATCTCGTGGACGTGCACGCTCGAGCGCGACGGCAAGACGCGGGCGTGGCGCGGGCTCGACGTCCTGCACGTGCGCGACGGCAGGATCATCGTGAAGGAGACCTACGCCAAGGCCGAGCGCCCCAGGATCGCGACACGCTGAGCCACGCGGGGGTTCGAAAGAGCTTGCCGATCGTGCGGTTTCCGAGGAGGGTGGCGCCAGGGGGGTACCTCCGATGCTGCACCCCGTCGTCCGGATCGTCGCCGTGTCGCTGCTCGTCCTCGTGCCGCTCCCCGCTGCGGCCATCACGCTCACGGTCTCGAACACCGGCGTCGACTCGCCGACCTGCGGACCGACCGCGAGCCCGTGCCGCTCGATCACCCGCGCGGTCCTGAACTCGATGCCCGGCGACCGGGTGCTCGTGGGCCCCGGCGTCTACAGCGACGACCTCGACGTCGACGGGGTGTTCGGCGAGGCAGGCGAGGAGCCTGGCTCGGTGAACATCGGCGTCGCCGGGCTCACCATCGAGTCGACCGGTGGGGCCGCCGGTACGCTGATTCGCAGGCGAGGGGGTACGCCGAGCAACGGGATCGCGATCTCGGCGAGCGACGTCAAGTTCGGGAAGGCGAGCAAGGGCTTCACCGTGGTCACGCTGGGGAACGTGAACTCGACCGCGATCGCCACTGCGGGTGCGTCCGGTGTCGAGGTGGTCGGCAACGTGATCGCGGGGCCGGTCAACATCGGCATCGGCTCGACGACGAACGACGGGCTGTTCAAGGACAACCGCATCGTCTGCAGCTCCGGGGCCGGCAGCGCGTTCCTCCTGGTGCTGGGCACGGGGAGCCGGATCGATCGCAACACGGTGCAGGGCTGCCAGTCGGGATTCCTCGTCGCAGGGACGGGGCACGTGATCACCCGCAACCTCGCGATCGGGAACGGCGTGGGGTTCGGGCTCGGCGACTTCGCCGAGCTCTCGCGCAACGCGGCGCTCGGCAACACCAGTTCTGGCGTGAGCCTCAGCTCGGGCGCGACCCCCGGCCTGATCTTCGCGAACACCTTCGCCGGCAATGGCACGGCATTCGGGAGCAACTGCGGCTTGACCAACAGCACGGGCGGAGCCGTGACCGCGGCGGGCAACTTCTGGGGTGCTGCCACCGGTCCCGGCGCCGACCCGGCGGATCAGGTGTGCAACAGCTTCAGCAGCACGACGATCACGAGCCCGTTCGCGACCACCGACTCGACGCCGAAGATGGCCGCGATCCGCTGAGCCGCCGCCCGACCAGACGGCACCTCGCCGCCGCGCCACGGCGACGCTGACCGACTTGCACGCGCGAGCAGGTGGGCCGCCACATCAGCCGGTGGGCGTCGACTCTGGGGGCAGGATGCCGAGCTACGGGGGCGGCTCGCTGCGGCCGCGACGGGCGGCGTGAGATTCGTTGCCTCGCTCCGGACCCGGTGGTGGCTACAGGCGGGCTCGGACGCCCTCCCTTCTTCGTGAGCACCGCGCACCTCGAGCGGCCGCCGCCAAGCGGCGAGACGATGCTGCGCGTGGATGCGACGAGCATCCCCGGCGTGCAACGGCGTATTCGCACGGCCGAGATCGGCGGTCGGTTCGGGCCGGACGCGTAGCCGGCTCGGAGCCAGCGCGATTGCCCGCTGTTGCAAGAACGGATGCCCGACTCTCTCCCGATCGACTCTGCGCCAAAGCCGCCACGCCGAATCTCGCGTGCGACGAGGCTGCCGCTCGCGTTCCTTGCGGCAGCCGCAGCGGTCGGTGGCGGCGCGACGCTCTACGCGGTGCTGGTTGACGACCCGTCGCTGCGCGCGCCGCAGCCAGCGGTGCTGCTCGTGACGGCGCTCGTGGCGATCACCACGATCGTCGCCGACTCGATCCGGCAGATCCATGCCGCCCGGCAGTATGTCCCCCGCGGCGTTCGGCTCGTGCAGGGCGCCGTCCTGGAGTTGCCGTTCGCGCAGGAAACGACCGACTTGACTCCCCCATCCAGAATCGTGTGCAGTCGGGCGCGGGCGCAGGCCTCGCGCGATGCCTCCCCGCCAAAGAAGATGGCTGCGGATTCCCACACCTAGGACGACAGATGCGTTTTTCGTCGACCCCATCTCCCCCGCCTCCCAGCCGCAGTCCGTCCCGGTTCCGGGCGTTGGCGCACACCCATGACCCGATTGCCCCTTCGGTTGGCCGTCGCCTTGCGACTGCCTTGCGGTGGTACAGGTAGCTGGCCACGCTTGCGCTTCGATCCTCACCTGCACGACTGCCAGAGCTGCTACGATGCGTTTCGATTCCTACGATGCAGTGGTGATCGGCGGAGGATTTTATGGCTGTGTCGTCGCACGCGAGCTGCGCAAGTACTTCGAGCGCGTTCTCCTCCTGGAGAAAGAACATCAGCTGCTCGAACGCGCCTCCTATCGCAATCAGGCGCGCGTCCATCACGGCTATCACTATCCGCGGAGCATCCTGACCTCACTTCGCTCTCGCTTGAACTTTCCGCGCTTCATCGCGGAGTACGCGGACGCCGTCGTTTCGCCATCCGCTCAGTACTATGCGATCGCACGAACGTTCTCCAAAGTCTGCGCCAGCCAATTCACTCTGTTCTGCAATCGCATCAACGCGCCGCTTCGGCCGGCCCCACATGACGTCAAGGCGTCGTTCAATCCCTTCCACGTCGAGGACGTGTTCTCGGTCGTCGAATACGCATTCGATGCCGCGAAGTTGAGGCGCATGCTTCAGGCACAGCTGGCCGACGTCGGCGTTGAATATGCGACTTGCGCCTCGGTTGACAAGCTCGCTCCATCCCCAAGAACATGTCGCGTGATCTTCGACACGGATGCGACGACCCATCAGGTCGAGACCCAGTACGTCTTCAACTGCGCCTATTCGCTCATCAACGGCATCTTGTCGCGCTCGGGCCTGCCGCTCGTACCGATGAAGCACGAGTTCGCCGAAATGGCCCTCATCGAGGTGCCGGAGTCGATGCGCGACATGGGGATCACCATCATGGACGGTCCCTTTTTCGCGACCATGCCGTTCCCGGACCGCGGCCTCCACACCCTGCATCACGTTCGCTACACGCCTCACCACTCCTGGATGGATGCTCCGGGCGCCGAGTACTTCGATGCACGCCGACATTTCGAGACGTTTCGTCCACGGTCGAATTACGGACACATGATTCGTGATGCTGTCCGCTATATTCCCGCCCTCGCGGGTGCGCGCTTCGTCGAGAGCCTTTGGGAAGTGAAGACCGTACTCCCGCGCAGCGAGGTCGACGACAGCCGACCGATCCTCTTCAAGCCCCTGGACACCTTCAGGAACATAGTTTGCGTTCTAGGAGGCAAGATCGACAATGTCTTCGACATCCAGGATTACATACGTGACTTCGTCGGGGCTCTGAGGTAAGGGATATGCCGTGGACTGCTTTGTCTCCGTCGTGGCACCCATCCGCGACGATTCGGACATCCTCGAAGCGTTCGTCGAGCAGGTGATACCAATCCTGCGCGACCGCTTCGACAACTACGAACTCGTGCTGGTCGACGACGGCTCGGAAGACGACTCCGTCGAAACGGCCCAAGAACTCCTGAAGCGCCACCCGGGGATTCGGCTGTTGCGGCTTTCGCGGCGCTTCGGCGAAGAGGTGACGATTGCAGCCGGGCCGGAGGTGGTCCTCGGGGACTTCG
>Ga0172363_10004375_pt1 | contig 11432 bp, 10 predicted proteins | sample LakKivs2_kivu2a2_FD_114541 | JGI IMG/M metagenome (GOLD analysis project Ga0172363, IMG submission 114541) | Sediment microbial communities from Lake Kivu, Rwanda - Sediment s2_kivu2a2 | ecosystem: Environmental > Aquatic > Freshwater > Lake > Sediment | place: Rwanda: Western Province, Lake... | reverse complement strand
GGGGTGCTGGTGGCGCCGGAGGTCCACGACCTGACGGGCGGGGAGGCGGCAGGGGAGGGGGCCCCAGAGACCGCCACCATCGAAGAGGCCGAGATCCTGGTCAACGAGAGGGCGGTCCTCCTCGGGTCGATCGTCGCGATTCTCTTCCGGACGCATGCGGGTGTTTCGCCGATCGTGACCGTGTATGACCCGAACCGCGTCGTGCGCGTGGCGACGGCGCGCATGGTCGAAGAAAAAGAAGGGGCATATAAATATTCCCTGCGCCTCGATCCTTCCTGGCCAGAGGGCGACTACACGATCATCTGTTCAGAGGCGAGATACGGCACCATGGACACGCTCATCCTGACGGTCAAGAGGCCCGACATGGCGACGCTGGCGGCCGCGGGCGGCGCGGTGCCCAGGAGGGCTTCCGCCGAGGATCAGGCAGCGGAGATAAAGGCCATTTCCGCGAGCGTGGAGATCGCGGAGGCGCGCCTCAAAAAGGCGGCCGAGGCGATGGTCCGGATGCAGGAGGGGGTGGCCGGGTCGGGAGAGGTTGCAGAAGAGGTCGGTTCTTTGTATAATGATTTAAAAGGGTTAGGCGCAAAGTTGAAGGGTCTGGGCACCGATCCCGCCGGCCTCTCGGAGGTGGCGGAGAACAGGGCCACAGATTTCGTCTATCTGCGCAACAAGATGCAGGAACTGCGGGCGTTGGTGGAGTTCAGCCGGCGCCTGCTCGAACCCTCCTTGATGGAGGAGCCGATCATTCAGGTGTGGATGGAGTTTCGCTGACGCAAAGTGAGACAAAGGTCAGACCTTTGTCTCACTTTGGAGGGGACAGGCGCCGATGAGAACGACGGTGCGCTGGCACAAGATAGCAAGCGTCATCCTGCTCCTGCTGTTTTTCGCGGCAGAGGCCCACGCCAATATCGTCATTCGGGCCCTGATCGTCAACCCGTCGGAAGAGCACGAGCGCAGCGTTCCATTCAAGTCCTATCTGCCCAAAGAGATCAAGCCTGACAACGTCGTCGACCACGGCGATCTGGAACTGACGTTCGACCCCGCCGAGGGCGCGTATTACGTCCACAAGGAGTACACGCTCGCCCCCAAAGAGACGATCCAGATCGAGGTTGAACTCGAAGACGTCTGGCAGATCCCTCAGTCGGAGATCGACCTATACCGCGAGGAGGCCAAGGCATTGGCCAAGGCCTTGACGAAGACGGACTATTACGACCGGGCGACCTACCTGCAGAACAGCATCGAGACCAAGCTCACCCAGATCGAGTTCCGCCAGCGCGTGACCAACCCCAACCCGGGCGGCTACATCTCCGATTACCGGGAGAACGTCAAGCTCCTGGAGTCGGTCAAGGCGGACCTGTCCGCGGCCAAGGCTTTGATGGTTGAGGCCAAGGAGATCGCGCCGATGCTGACGTGGAAGCTCATCCTGGCGGTCGTGATCTTCCTGGGCGTGCTGGGCGTCATCTTCTTCTTCGTGTGGCAGCGCCAGATCAAGTCGCTGGCCGAACTCTCCGAGGATTACGGCGGCATCCAGGAGGCGCCCGGCGCCGGCCCGGCGCCCGAGCACGGGGAGATCCGCGAGGCGCCGGAAGAGAAGAAGTCCGAGATCGAGGACATCGAAAAGCGCCTGCGCGGCCGGCCTGAAGAACACACGTAGACCCGGTACTTCCGAGGCCGAGCAATACTTCCGAGGCCGAGCAATACTTCCGAGACCTGGTTTTTTTTCACGCCAAAATTTGAGACTTTTTGACCAGGTCTTTCAGTCTCACTATTTAAGACTAAATGACCTGGTCAAAAAGTCTCATTTTTTGGGGAACTTGGGGGAAGGAGACAGTGTCTAATATGTGGGAGAAAACGGCCTGGCTCTTTTGGCCCCCTTTTGGTATACTATGCAGAAAGAAAACACAAGGAGGCGTCATGAAAAAAGCCATTTTTATCTTGGTAGGGATAGCGGGGTTGGCGTTGCTGGCCAGCGGCTGTGAGACGATGGGTGAGAACACCAAGCGCGGCGCGGCGGGCGGGGCCCTGGTCGGGTCCATCGCCGGCGGCGTGATCGGCCACCAGAGCGGCCACGGCGTCGAGGGCGCGCTCATCGGCGCCGGTGTCGGCGCCCTGGGCGGCGGCCTGGTCGGCGACAGCATCGACTCGAAGGAAGAGAAGGCGGCTGCGGCTACGGCGCCGACAGGCGAGAAGCTCGGCATGTCGGACGTGATCGCGCTGAGCAAGGCCGGTTTGAGCGACGCGGATATCATCACTAAGATCAACGAGACCGGGTCCGTCTACCACCTTTCGGTCGAGGAGATCGAGATGCTGCGCAAGGAGGGCGTCAGTTCCACCGTCGTGAACTACATGCTCGACACGGGCAAATAATAATACTTGACAAAATTTGTCGGGTATAGTATCCTATCAGAAAGCGAACCTTAACAACGCGGAGGGGACGTGCGAACACTGCCGAGGTACTTTCTGAGAGCGGTGGCCCATTGCAAGGAGGGCTGCCGAAGCGGCTCCTGGGCATGAGCTGAAACTGCCCGGCTATCGGCAAGCGAATGTTCCGATAGGACCGCCCCGTTAGAGACAAGACGCGAAGGCCTTTTCTTTAACGGGGCATTTTTTTCAGGGAGGCGGGGCGTGTGCGGGATCGTCGGCTATATCGGTGACAGGGCGGCGCAGGAGATCCTCATCTCGGGCCTCAAGAAGCTCGAGTACCGCGGCTATGACTCCGCGGGCGTCGCGGTCCTGAGCCGCGACAGGATCCACGTGCGCCGGACCAAGGGCAAGATCCATGACCTGGAGCGGCTGATCGACGAACACAAGCTGCCCGCGGCCACGGTGGGCATCGCCCACACGCGCTGGGCCACGCACGGCGCGCCCAACGACGCCAACGCCCACCCGCACTCAAGCTGCGACCGGAAGATCGCATTGGTCCATAACGGGATCATCGAGAACTACCTGCCCCTGAAGCAGCGGCTCAGGAAGGCGGGGCACCGTTTCACCTCTCAGACTGACACCGAGGTGCTCGCGCACCTCATCGAGTCGCACTACAGGGGCGACCTTAAGGCCGCCGTCACGAAGACGCTGCGGCAGGTCCGCGGCAGCTTTGCGCTCGGCGTCATCGCCGCGCAGGAGCCCGACAAGGTCGTCTGCGCCCGCAAGGACAGCCCCCTGATCGTGGCCCACGGCGACAGCGGCTACTTCATCGCCTCCGACGTGCCCGCCATCCTCGAGCACGCCCGCCGGGTCGTCTACCTTAAAGATAACGAGGTCGCGGTGGTGATGCGGGACCAGCTGGCGCTTTTTGACCTTTCCGGCCGGCGCCTGACACGGCGCTTCGACCGCATCACCATGGACGCCCAGAGCGCGCAGAAGGGCGGTTACCCGCATTTCATGTTTAAGGAAATCCATGAGCAGCCCGGCGTCCTGCGCAAGCTCCTCTCCGCGGGGCTCTCCGAGGTGCGGCGTTACCGCTTCCCGAAGAAGATCCGCAACGTCATCGTCGTGGCCTGCGGCACGGCATACCACGCCGGCTTAATCGGCAAATACATCATCGAGTCGCTGGTGCGTCTGCCCGTGTGGGTGGACTTCTCCTCGGAGTTCCGCTACCGCGGGCCGATCGTCGACAGGAAGTCCCTCGTCATCGCGGTGAGCCAGTCCGGCGAGACCGCCGACACCCTCGCCGCGGTGCGCGAGGCGAAGAAGAACGGCGCCAAGGTCATCTCCATCTGCAACGTCGTGGGCTCGACCCTGACGCGCGAGTCGGACAAGGTCTTCTACACGCTCGCGGGCCCGGAGATCGGGGTGGCGTCGACGAAGGCCTACACCGCGCAGATGGCCTTGTTCTATTTGTTGGGCCTGGAGCTGGCCCGCGGCCGCAAGACGATTTCGGCGGCCGCCTACCAGGCGGCCCTCAGGACGCTTTCCCGTGTCCCGGCGCTCCAGGAGAAGATCTTGAGGTCAGAGAGGCGGCTGCAGGCGGTCGCGAAGCGCCACCACCACTTCGGCAGCTTTCTATTTTTGGGCCGCAACATCAACTTCCCGTCGGCGCTCGAGGGCGCTCTCAAACTCAAGGAGATCTCCTACATTCCGGCCGAGGGTTACGCCGCCGGCGAGATGAAACACGGCCCCATCGCCCTGATCGACGAGTACCGCGTGGTCGTCTGCATCGCCGTCGCCTCACCCATCTACGAGAAGATGGTCTCCAACATCGAGGAGATCAAGTCGCGCGCCGGTAAGCTCGTCGCCATCGCCACCGAGGGCGATCGCCAAATCCGCGCCCACGTGCCTGAGACCGTCTTCATCCCACGGATCGACGAGTTCTATTCGCCGCTCCTGGTGGCGTTGCCGCTCCAGATGCTGGCGTATTTCATCGCCGTGGCCCGCGGCTGCAACGTGGATCAGCCGCGCAATTTGGCTAAATCCGTTACCGTGGAATAAGCCGCATCCAATTGAGACAGAAAGGTCCGACCTATGTGTCTCAAAAAATGAGACAAAGGTCTGACCTTTGTCTCATTTTGTCATGTTGTATGTCGTGGCGACGCCGATAGGCAATCTCGGGGACATCACACACCGGGCGGTGGAGGTTTTGAAAGGCGCGGACCTTATCGCGTGCGAGGACACGCGGCGCACGAAGGTCCTGTGCGACCGCTACGGGATCAGGACGCCGCTGACGAGTTATTACAGCTACAACCAGAAGGTGAAGGGCGAGCGGCTGCTGGCCGCCCTCAAGGAGGGCCGCCGCGTCGCGCTCGTCTCGGATTCCGGCACGCCGGGCATCAGCGATCCGGGAGCGCAGCTCATCCGGCAGGCCCTCGAGGCCGGCATCGAGGTCGTTTCCGTTCCGGGCCCGACGGCGTTGATCGCGGCGCTGTCCTTGAGCGGCCTGCCGACGCACCGCTTCCTCTTCGAGGGGTTCCTGCCCGTCAAGTCCGGACCGCGCCGGCGCCGGCTCAAGGCGCTCGCGGCCTACGCAGGGACCATCGTCATCTACGAATCCCCCCACCGGCTCCTCAGGGCGCTCGAGGATGCCTTGATCGTCTTTGGTAATCGGCCGCTCGCCGTGGCGCGGGAACTAACCAAGAGGTTCGAGGAGATCTGGCGGGGCGACGTGAAGACTTTTTTGGAACGCAGCCGCTCGGCCGCGCCCCGCGGCGAATACGTCCTTGTCATCGGAGCGCCTGACGATGCCCGTCGTCCCTGTCTATAATCGGTGCAACAACGCGTGCCTGATGTGCTCGAACCCTGCCGACCTTTGGAAAAGGGGGGACTATCGGTTGGCGAGGCTTCTGCGGCGTATCAAAAACTTCCGCTCGGGAAAGAGAGAATTCCAAGAGGGGTTCACCGATTCTTTCATGTTGACGGGCGGCGAACCGACGCTCCATCCGCAGCTCTTCGGGCTCATCAGGGGCATCCGGAGCCTTTTCCCGGCACTCCCGATCCGTTGCCAGAGCAACGGCAGGAAGTTTTCGTCGCGGGAGTTCACCCGGCGGTTCATGCGCCTGAGTCCCCATCTGGAGGTCATCATCTCCCTACACGGTTCCACGGCCGCTCTTCATGACCGGGTCACCGGCCGGCCTGGGAGTTTTGCGCAGACGTGCCGGGGGATCGCGAACATCCTGAAGGAGAAACGGCCGGGGCAGTGTCTGGAGTTGCGGGTCGTCATCCACCGCTTGAACCATACCCGCCTGGCCGCCATCGTCTGTTTTATCCGCCGAAAATTTCAGGGCGTGAACCGGCTCGTCTTTATCTTTTTTGAAATAGAGGGCCGGGCCTGCCAGAACATTGAAAAGCTGGAGGTGTCTTACAGGCAGGCGCGGCCTTATATCGAGAAACTCGTCGGTCTCATCGGGTCTTTCCGCGAGGTGCGGTTCTATCACTTCCCCCTTTGCGCGCTGCCTGTGAGCCTCTATCCTTATGTCTACTGCACACTGCCTGAATGGGAGGTTGCCTTTGTCTCCGCGTGCCGCACGTGTCGCGTGAAAGAGTTCTGTCTGGGCGTCCCCAAGGCATACCTGAAGCATGTGGGCCGCAAGGAGTTCAAGCCGGTTCGGCGGGCGATGCGTTTTCAAAAGGGCCCCGGACGGCACCACCCCATAGCGCGGGTTCTGGGCGTGGGCGAAGAACGTTTTTAACCCGCGCCTTGACAATATGTTTTGCCTGTGCTATAGTTACACAAGCCTTTAAGCTGGTTCAGAGAAGCCGGCAAGGAATGAGGCCATGAAGATCCGTTTGATCAACGACACGAGCCCGCAAGGTCCCCTTGCGGGATTAATTTTGTCTTGATGCTCGAGGGGGCTGGGGGTCGTTCGCAGCCCCCCGTAGCGGAGGGGGGACCCCCTCTCTTGCTGGGCCGGGGGGAACCACGGGAGGGTTCCCCAGGGGGGCGCTGGTCGGCCGAATAAGGCCGACCGTTTAGCGCGGCCGCCGAGATGTGAGGCGGCCCGGGGCCGCTGTAAGCGGCCAAGCCAAGCTACAGGTGCCGAAAGCAAAGGTCGCGGGGGGGCAAGAATGACCCCCAGACCCCGAGAACAAAAAGGAAGGCACATGAAAGAAAAAGCGAAGATACTGGACAGCGAGGCCGTGGGCCGCACGCTCAAGCGCATCGCCCATGAGATCATCGAGCACAACAAGGGGACGAAGGACCTGGTGATCGTCGGCGTGCGCACGCGGGGGGCGCATCTGGCCGAGCGCCTGGCCGGCCTGATCGCCGAGATTGACGGCAGGAAGCCGCCCGTGGGGATCCTCGACATCACCCTGTACCGCGACGACTTAAGTTCGATCGCGCAGCAGCCCGTCGTGCACAAGACCGTGATGGACTTCGACATCGAGGACAAGAAGGTCGTGCTCGTCGACGACGTCCTCTACACGGGGCGCACGGTGCGCGCGGCCTTAGACGAGATCATCGACTTTGGCCGGCCGCAGTTCATCCAACTGGCGGTCTTGGTCGATCGCGGCCACCGGGAGCTGCCCATCCGCGCCGATTATGTCGGCAAGAACATTCCCACCTCGACCAAGGAGACGGTGGAGGTGCGCCTGACCGAGAGCGACGGGGTCGACGAGGTCGTGGTCCTGGAGAAGGACGAATGAAGACGAAGAGCGACTGGACGCGCAAGGACCTGCTGGGCCTGGAGCCTCTGACGCGGGAGGAGCTGGAGCTCATCCTGGCGACGGCGGAGTCCTTCAAGGAAGTCATCGGCCGGACGGTCAAGAAGGTCCCGGCCCTCCGCGGCAAGACGGTCGTCAATCTCTTTTACGAGCCCTCGACGCGCACGCGCGTCTCCTTTGAGGTCGCGGCCAAACGGCTTTCGGCCGACGTCATCAACATCGCGACCGAGGAGTCGAGCGTGCGCAAGGGCGAGACGCTCATCGACACGGGCCGCAACATCGAGGCGCTCAAGGTGGACATCATCGTCGTGCGCCACAACTGCTCGGGGGCGGCCGCGATGCTGGCGCGCCACATGCGGGCGAGCGTCATCAACGCCGGCGACGGCTGGCACGAGCACCCGACGCAGGCGCTGCTGGACATGCTTACCTTGAAGGAGAAGCTCGGGCGGCTCGACGGCATCCGCGTGAGCATCGTCGGCGACATCGCGCACTCGCGCGTGGCGCGTTCGAACATCTGGGGGCTGACCCGGATGGGCGCCGAGGTGACCGTCTGCGCGCCGCCGCTCTTGATCCCGCCGGCGATCGAGCGCATGGGCGTGCGCGTGACTCCCAAGATCGAGGAGGCGCTCGACGGCGCGGACGCGGTCAACGTCCTGCGCATGCAGTTCGAGCGCGACTCGGGGGACGCCTTCCCCAAGCAGCTGGAATATTTCAAGACCTACGGCATCACGCTGGAGAGGCTTAAGAACGCGAAGAAGGGAATCCTGGTGATGCACCCCGGGCCCATCAACCGGGGCATCGAGATGGCCAGCGACGTGGCGGACGGCGCCAACTCCGTCATCCTCGAGCAGGTGACGAACGGCATCGCGGTGCGCATGGCGGTGTTCTTCCTCGTGGCGCAGGCCAACGAATTCATTAACCAGAAGGGCGCGACGAAGAAATGAAGATATTGATCCGGCAGGGGCGCGTGGTGGACCCGGCGAACGGCACCGACGAGGTGCGCGATCTCTATATCGAGAAGGGCGTCGTCGCCGAGAGCGCCCGGCAGATCCAGAAGGGCGCGGACACCGTCATCGAGGCCGCGGGCAGGATCGTCCTGCCGGGCCTCATCGACATGCACGTGCACCTGCGGGAGCCGGGCCGGGAGGACAAGGAGACGATCGAGACGGGCACGCGGGCGGCGCTTCGCGGCGGGGTGACGACGGTTCTCGCCATGCCCAACACCGATCCGCCCATGGACACGGTCGACCACGTCCACTGGCTGATGGACGTCGTGCGCAAGACGGCGGCCGCGCGCGTTTTGGTCAGCGGGACGATGACGCGGGGCCGCCGCGGCGAGGACGCCGTCACGGCCGCGGAACTCCAGAAGGCCGGCGTCGTGGCCCTCACCGACGACGGCTCGTCCGTCGAGAACATCGAGGTGATGCAGGAGGTCCTGCGGCAGGCCAAGGAGGCGGGGCTGCTCGTCATCTGCCACAGCGAGGACAAGACACTCGCCGGCCGCGGGGTCGTGAACCTCGGGTATATGTCGACATGCCTGGGCCTGCGCGGCATCCCGAGGGAGGCGGAGTTCAAGCGGGTGGAGCGCGACATCGAGCTCGCCGGGATGACGGGTTGCCCGGTCCACATCGCGCACGTCAGCTGCCGCGAGTCCATCGACATCATCTGGCGGGCCAAGAACAAGCAGATCCGCGTCACCGCCGACACCGCGCCGCACTACTTTTCGCTGAGCGAGGAGGCCCTCGCCAACTACGACACGAACTTCAAGGTCAACCCGCCGCTGCGCACGGCCGAGGACGTCGCGGCCATCCGCGGCGGCCTCAAAGACGGGACGCTCGACTGCATCGCCTCCGACCACGCCCCGCACACCGAGAACGAGAAGGAGATCGAGTTTGAACGCGCGGCCTTCGGGGTCGTGGGGCTGGAGACCGAGCTGGCCGTGGCGGTGACGGAACTCGTCGAGAAACGGGTCCTCACCTGGTCGCAGCTGGCGGAGAGGCTCTGTGTCAACCCGGCGAGGATCCTGGGCTGCGGCCGCGGCGACCTGAAGGTCGGGGCGCCGGCGGACATCGCGATCGTCGACCCGGCGGCGTCCTGGACGGTCCGGGGAGAGGAGTTTGCGTCCAAGTCGCGCAACAGCGCGTTCCTCGGGCGCACGCTCAAGGGGTACGTGACGCACACGATCCGCGACGGGAAGGTGGTCTTCACCCGCTAAAGGGCGCAAGGGCATGAAATTCCTCTTGACGAGAGAGGTCGGGCGCCTGGCGCGCTGGCTCAGGATATTGGGATGCGACGCGCGTTATGAGTCGTCGGCGAACACGTCGGCCTGCGTGCTGGCGGCGCTCAAGGAGGACCGCGTGCTCGTCACGCGCAACCGGCGCATCGGCCGGCGGCACGCCGGAACCATCGTGTGTCTTTCCTCCGACGACGTCAAGGCGCAGCTGCGCGAACTGGGCCAACGCTTGGGGCTGCTCTGGGACGCGTCCCAGATGTTCACGCGCTGTCTCGTGTGCAACAGGCCGCTCGAGGCGGTCGCGAAAGATTCCGTCCGGGAGCGCGTGCCCGAGTTCGTCTTTCAGACGCAGGAGCAGTTTCATCAGTGCCCCGCCTGCCGCCGGGTCTACTGGCGCGGCACGCACTGGGGGCACGTGACAGAGGTCTTAGAGGAGATCCGGAAAGGGTAAGGGTGCCGTGGCGTTCGTGGCGGACCTGCACATCCACTCGAAGTACAGCCGGGCGACGAGCAAGGACATGGACGTCGCCCACATCGCCGAGTGGGCGAAGATAAAAGGCATCGACCTCATGGGGACGGGCGATTTCACCCACCACCTGTGGCTGGAGGAGCTCAAGACGACGCTGGAGCCGGCGGACGAGGGCCTCTTCGTCCACGAGGGCGTGCACTTTGTCCTCTCGGCGGAGATATCGAGCATCTACGCCAAGAACGGCCGCACCTACCGCATCCACAATATCATCCTGGCGCCGTCGTTTAAGAGCGTGGACGCCATCAATCGCGCCCTGGGCGGCCTGGGCAACCTCGCCTCGGACGGGCGACCGGTCTTGGGGCTCGACGCCGAGGAGTTGGCGAAGATCGTTTTCGATATCGACGAAAACTGCATTTTGATCCCCGGCCACATCTGGACGCCGTGGTTCAGCCTCTTCGGCTCCAACTCAGGGTTCGACCGCATCGAGGACTGCTTCGGCAAGCAGACGCCGAAGATCTTCGCCCTGGAGACGGGCCTCTCGAGCGACCCGGCGATGAACTGGCGGCTGAGCGCCCTGGACCGTTTCAGCCTGGTCTCGAACTCCGACTCTCACTCGCCGATGAAGATCGGCCGCGAGGCCAACGTCTTTGAATGCCCGATGAGCTACTTTGCGGTCCGCGAGGCGCTGCGCGCGAAGGACAAGGGAAGGTTCCTCTATACCATCGAGTTCTTCCCGGCAGAAGGCAAGTACCACTTCGACGGCCACCGGATGTGCGGGGTGCGGCTTTCGCCGCAGGAGTCCGCCGAGCACAAGGGGCGCTGCCCCAAGTGCGGCAAGCCCTTGACCATCGGGGTCATGAACCGCGTCCATCAGCTGGCGGACCGCGAGGAGGGTTTCGTGCCGGCCAACGCCATCCCGTTCAAAAACCTGATCCCGCTCGACGAGATCATCGCCGACGCCAAGGGGGTCGGCAAGGGAAGCGTCGCCGTGGAGAAGGAGTTTCGGCAGATGATCGCGCGCTTCGGCACGGAGTTTGCCATTTTGACACAGGTGCCGCAGGAGGACCTGAACCGCTGGGCGAACCCGAAGGTGGCCGAGGGCATCGGCCGGGTGCGCGCGGGCCGCGTCACCGTGGAACCGGGGTTCGACGGCGAGTACGGCAAGGTCGCCATCTTCGGGGCCGACGAGGCCGCCGCCGGCGACCAGCAGATGAGTTTGTTTTGACGACCGCAACAGAGTTGCGAGGCACCGCAACTCGCTTGCGGCAGATTTTGCCCCCGTAGCCCAAAGGATAGGGCACTAGCCTCCGGAGCTAGTGGTGCAGGTTCGATTCCTGCCGGGGGCACGGGATATCCTCCGGCCTACATCGAACCGGAAAGGGGGAACTTAAGGGGGAAGACCGTTCCCCCTTAAGCCGCGCTGTGGCCTCAAGGGAGGGGTGACAGCGACCCCGCCGAAGGGCTTTGGCGGGGAGCACCAGAGGGGAACCGTGAGGTTCCCCATGGGGAGCGACCCCCCAGGGGGGAGCGACGGTTCGATTCCTGCCGGGGGCACAAGGTATCCCTTCGGCAGCTATCCAACCCTGCCGGAGCACAACATATGCGCCGCAGAGCGTTTGTCGCCTCTCTCATCCT
>Ga0172363_10004372_pt1 | contig 11434 bp, 8 predicted proteins | sample LakKivs2_kivu2a2_FD_114541 | JGI IMG/M metagenome (GOLD analysis project Ga0172363, IMG submission 114541) | Sediment microbial communities from Lake Kivu, Rwanda - Sediment s2_kivu2a2 | ecosystem: Environmental > Aquatic > Freshwater > Lake > Sediment | place: Rwanda: Western Province, Lake... | reverse complement strand
GGCCTTGATAACGACTGCGACGATGCGATAGACGAGGATTGCATCTGCAACCAGCAGGTTTCATGCGAAGACAGGGTGAGGGACTATGACGGCATCACGGATACCGACGACTTCCAGGACTGCATGTGGACCAACTGGGACACGGGCCTTGGCATGGGCTGGCACTGGCTGCCCGTCGGCATAGACATGGAACTTGAGTGCCTGCGCTGCAGCCATGCAGAAGACGAAAGGGAGATGCAGGACTGCGATAGGCACAGGTACTGCTGGCCTCTCTGCGAGGCCGATGGCGCTAGGCATGCCTACTGGATCGACGAGCCTGATCCGGACTGCATGACAAGAGCCACGTTCATGCTTTGGGAGACAGAGATCACCCCCAATATCGGGCCAACTGATCTTTATGAGGGGTCTATTGCCTGCTGCACCGGCACCTTTACGGCCACCACGCTTAATTGCGCACCAGTCGGTACCGACAACTGCCCGACTGCCTCTAATTCGGTCTTCCGCAGCGCGGACTGGGTCAATGTCGGCGGTGACGACTGCACAGGCTGCTGCATCTATCCGCCATGCACCGCCTGTGGCCTAATCGCAGCCACGGGCGGCCTGACCATAAGCTACTAGCCAGGCTTTGCGGTGTTTAAAAGAAGCGAACTCCTACTCTACATGTTCTCCAGCGCCTTCAGCAGCCCGGCGTTTATCTTCTTCTCGCCGATGGCCTCTTTAATCCCGCTCTTCTCCACAGCCTCCGGCCTCTTTTTCAGCTCGTCCCTTATCGCGCTGACAAGGCCGCCCATCTCGTGCTCGCTGGCCTCCAGCCGTCCCAAGACATACAGGTACGCCTCGACTAAGCATTCGATGTTGAGGACCTTCTTGTCCTTCCTCTCCGTGAGCTCCTTGACATAGAGGTCCACCAGCTTGTAGGCGACGTCGTGCTTCCAGTCAATGTGGTCTTCAGTTCCCACTTCCGGTTCTTCGGTCTTCTTGGCCATTTTGATATGGTGTTTATGTATTGGTGTTTTATGTATTTTTGATATCTTGGATTTAATCTCACACCCTGAAGTCTATCTCCAGCTTTTTCACCCCGGGCGCCATCCTCCTTATCTTGACACCGGACATCCCAAACATCCTCTTTGCCGCGATGACCGAGTCGGTGTCAGAATACTTGTCGCTCAGGTAGACTATCTCCCTTATCCCGGCCTGTATTATCATCTTGGCGCACTCGTTGCAGGGGAAGAGGGCCACGTACATCCTGGCGTTGTGGAGTTTGACAGTGGAGTTCAAAATCGCGTTCACCTCGGCGTGCACCACATACGGGTACTTCGTGTCCAGCATTTTAGGGGCCTTCTTGGCCCACGGCAGGTCCTTGTCGCTGCAGCCTATGGGGAAGCCGTTGTAGCCTATGCCGACTATCTTGTTGTTCTCGTCGACTATGCAGGCCCCGACCTGCGTGGACGGGTCCTTGCTGCGCTGGGCCGAGAGCAGCGCGATGCCCATGAAGTAGTCGTCCCAGTGGAGGTAGTCCTCGCGCTTCTTGTTGAGGTCTTTGCCCCCCTTTTCATCCACGAACTCCTTGTCCACGCACCCTATGAAGTCGACCATCTTAAATCCGTTGTATTTTTAGCATTCAATTACAAAAATAACAGAATGGCTCTCGTGATAGGCCTTGCCGGCAGGATAGGCTCGGGGAAGGGTACTGCTGCGGATTATCTCAGGCAGAAGTACGGCGCCCGGCAGTTCGTATATTCTGACATACTTGCCGACGTCCTGAAACGGCTCCATCACCCAGTCACCCGCGAGAACCTCCAAAAGCTCGGCCAGTCCCTGCGCGCTGGTCTGGGCAAGGACGTGCTGGTCGAGGTGATGCGCGCCGACCTGTCATCCTCGAAAGCGGATGTGATCCTTATTATAGACGGCATCCGCTACGTCAACGAGGTGCAGATGCTCCGCTCCTTCTCGGACAACGTATTGATATTCCTCGATGCCCCGGAGAAGACCCGTTACGAAAGGATAAAAAGCCGCGCGCAGAAGGGCGAGGCGTCCACGAGCCTGGCCGAGTTCAGGGAAAGAGAGAAGGCAGCCACCGAGCTCGGGCTGGACAACGTCAGGAAGATGGCCGATGCCGTAATCGACAACACGGCTAGCATCGACGAGCTCTGCGCGCGGTTGGATAGTGTCGTAAAGAAGAAACTCTAGAGAGGACTGAAGACCGTAGACCGAAAACAGGTTAGCTGACTAGAGCCAGGAAAGCCGGCCTCACGTGGCCCCACTCGAATTCGTCGCGTATCCCTGGGCAGATAGTCTCGTCCACACTTTGCATGGATATTATGAACAGGTTGTTGTTGGCCACTGTGCCCTCATGCACGCCGAGAACCACTATCGCATTGCCCTCGCTGATGTCCACTTCCTTGCCCTTCGAGACGTGCTCAATGCTCGAGACACCGGGAATCGCTTCCACATCCTCTATGGCATCGGTCATGAGGCTCTTCTTGAACTTTATCACTGCGCTCCCTATGTCGCTCACGTCCTTGTACTTCAAACGGTCGCCCTCGCCTATGAAGACCTCCCCCTGCCATTCGGCCTGGAAGCCCAGGTCCCTGTTCCTGAACGGCATCATGATATCGTTTTCCAGGCCGGTGCCGAGCTTGTAGGACTTGCCGGGCTTTATCTGCTTGGCCCTGCGCTTGTCAAGCATCTCATACTCGCCGCCCATGGGCATTCGCATGAAGATAATCGAATATTGCCTCCCAATGGCTCTTGGAGTAGTCGCTATACTCTTCCCGGTTCTGATCTTGTCCAACATTTTCCTTTCCCCCGTTTAAAGAAACAGAACTCCTATCATAAGGTCTCCTAGAATATAAACCTTACACCGGGCTTTGTGTTGGATTACTCCTCAATATCGTGCCTCATGCCTCTCTTTTGGACATTCCCCTGTATATTATCAAACCTTCTTGCGAAATCATCGAAGGCCCATCTGTTCATCTGCGCTATCTGATCTATCGAGAGCCCCCTTGACAGAATCTCTATGTCCTTCTCGGTCAGTTGCCGCTTCCCGGCGGCCTTAAGCTCCCTTAATCTCCTCAGTGCAGCTCTTCTGTCTGCTAGAGGAACTCCATATTTGCCTACGATTCTTCCAGCGGGTCTCCGCACTATCCTTGGCGCCATCTAAGATATTTGGGAATAAAGCAATAAAAGTCTTATTTTAACGTCTTCTTCATATACGGCCCGTTCCTTTCATAACAGAACTTTCGGTAGTAATCCCTCGCCCCGATTCCGGAGATGACGTTGATACTGTCCAACCCCCATTCTTTGGAGGCGATCCTCTCGGCCTCCGCGAGCAGCTCCCGGCCATATCCCCTGTGCTGCCACTTCTCGCTTGCCCGTTCGCCGATTTCTACCATCGGGCCATAGACATGCAGCTCGCGGATTCCCGCGGCATCTTTCATCTCCAAGCGATGGGCGTCCTCGCTGGGTTTCCTCAGCCTAAGGAAGCCGATGAGGAGGTTGTTCGACGTTTCTTCAAAGCTCAAGAAGACCTCTTTCCCGCCGTTTGCCTTGTAGTCGATGCGTTTAAGCTCGATTGCTTTCAGGTATGGTTTCACCTTCTCCTTAGATATTCTCAGCCCAATCTCCCTGCACCTGATGCAGTTGCAGCTGTCCCCGTGAGCGCGCATCTCGGCTTCCACCAGCTCGCGGAGGTTGGACTTGGTCACGCCAGCCACTACTAGATTGACTGGTATGTCCCTCTGTATCCTTATCACGCGCACCCAAGGAGGCAGGTCTTTCTTGACTTTGGCGATGAGCTTAATGGCCTGCTCTGTGGTGTATGGTGCATACTCCCCTTTCTTCCACATATCATAGAGTTTCGTTCCCTTTAGAACCATACACGGATAGAACTTAATAAGGTCCGGCTTGAACCTCTCATCACTGAAAAGTTCCTTAAACATCCTCAAGTCCTGCTTCTCGTCGGCAAACAGACCGGGCATCATCTGATAGCCGATTTTGAGCAGGGCGTCACGGCACAGCTGCGTGGCTTTGGCCACGTCGGCCACTGTGTGGCCGCGGTTGACTTTCTTGTAAACATCATCACTCAAGGTCTGCACTCCGAGCTCCACCTTCGTCCCGCCCAGCTTGAGCATGGTATCCACCTGTGGTTCGAAGGCATAGTCAGGTCTCGTCTCAAAGGTCATACCAACGCAGCGAACGTCTGCAGTCTCATTCCTTGTTTGGATTTTTTCCAGAGTGAGGTCCTTTTTGGACTTGTTCGGGTAATCGTTCATCGCCCGGAGACACCCTTTGACAAAGAACTCCTGATACACATAGGGTTGTGACGGAAGCGTGCCACCCATCAGAATCAGCTCGCACTTGTCTATAGGGTGGCCTATGGTATCCAACTGCTCAAGTCTTGCGTGCACCTGTTCATAAGGATCGTAGCCGTGCATTATTGCGCGTCGTGTGGCAGGCTCCTTGCCAGTGTACGACTGCGGAACTTCCACATCGACGCCACCCGGGCAGTAGATGCACTTGCCGTGGGGGCATTTGGAGGGTTTTGTCATCGCTGCTATTACCGCCACGCCAGAAATCGTTCTCGTCGGTTTCTTCTGTAGGATTGTGATGACATCATCATACTCGTCCTTTTCGGCGTATTGCAAGATCTCCGAGTTCCTCGGGAAGCTCTTGAGTTTGTACTTCTCGCATAGGCAGGCCTTCTCCTTGAACAGGCTGGCTTTGTCCTTAATCTTCCCTTCTAGGATCCCCATGATTATCTCTCTGGCAAGTTTTTCCACCGCTTTAATTTGCGTCGCGAAGTAAAAAACGGTTTTTCTGAGTACTTCATTGCGAACTCTTGTCAGCTATCCGCAGCTGATTTTTATTGCCCCCCCTATTATTTAAACACATGTCCGTTTTTTCCGGCACATGGGATGCCATCAATGGCCGCTGCTGGCCACTTGCAGACGCTATGCACCTCAGCAATACTTTTGAGCGGAACCGAATACCCCCCATAATCCTCCCCATATTAATAATAAGTATCCTCTTGAGTATTCTTCTTATCATATATCCTCAGTCGACCGTTACACAGTCCTCATGCGGCGATGGGGCCTGTTCAGCAGGCTCCGAAAATGTCTTTTCATGCCCTCGGGATTGCACTACTCCTGTCCCGAGGAATGTAGTCCTGGTCAGGGTGGAGGGGGAGATAGCCTCAACTATCCGCGTTTCGCTGGAGGATGAGTCCGGCCTACTGCTAGATTCCGTCTCCGGTACCCGAAATGAGTTCTCATTCTCTGGCGTTACTGCCACGACTGTAAGGGCGGTCGTAGCAAATCCGGCGAGTGGCAATGAGGTCTCCTCCGCACTGATCAACCTCGATGAGCTTACGACTTCTATATCCATCAGCCTTCCCCCGGATTTCTTCGGGGCCGTTTCTGCTTCGGGCACTGCCTCGCTCAAAGTCTTTGTCCGGGACTCTGAATCCAATTCCTTTATCCCCTGTACTATCTCCATCGTGACCCCCCATGGCTCCTCCCAAATACTAATAAAGACGGAACAGTCCGAGGGCGTCACACAATTCTCTCTCCCCACAGATCAATGGTATGCCGTGTTGGTAGAGTCGCCCGGTTATGAATTCTATGACAGCCGGGATGATCCGTTTATGCTCCAGAGAGGCGAGGTAAAGGAGTTGCCAATATCGCTGCATGCGCTTTCTATAAGCCCCGCCCCGGCAGAGCTAAACATTTGCGTCTCCGGCGGTGTCATCGTACCCTCGGGTGCCGTTATCATCTCGTCTCCCACCGGTTCCAAACTTGCCGAGCTAAGCTTGTACAATGGTTGCGTTGATTTCGAGCTCCAATCCGGACCGGTCGTAGTATCTACCCTATTGTCCAATTGCACTGATGTCTCACAAGAAACAACATTAAATCCCGGGCAAAATACCGTCAGAATAGATGCAGTTTGCTCCGGCCTTGGGGAGATCCGAGCGATGGTGGTCGGTCCTTCTGGCGTGCTGACCTACAATTCGACGGTGACTTTGTGGTACTCTGACGGCTCCATGGTAATGGGCTGTGGCCCGGGCGGCACACTTGCCGCCGGACAGGGCGGGTACACGGAGTTTGTGGCTGTAGACACGTCAAAGAGCCTGTATTTCATGGTCACCAATTTGTCAGGTTATCTGAGCTACACCTCTGACAGCTATGTAGTGGCCCCGGGCGAACAGAAGTCCGTAGTGCTCGAGCCGACACCAGCGGCCGATAGCCCCCATGACTTCATATTCTCCGGAGTCTCATTCCCAAACCCGGTTATGGTCGCCCAAGAGTTCTCCGTCCAGGTCTCGCAGATACTCTACGGCCAAACTGATGTGACCGACATCGCTAACCTTACTGTCGGCGTGGCCGGAGAGCCCTGTATCGTGACCGGCACAACGGCGAGCTGCATTGCACCCTCCGAGCCGGGTGAATATGACCTCGCACTGCTGGCCATATACGCAGACGCAAGTGGCGTCGTTGTGGAAGAGCTGCGTGTCCTTAAGACCGGCCCCTTTGGGGTACTTGTCATTACCCCCCACATGGTTTTGGATACGATCTCCCCAATAGCGATGGACTTTGATGTCACGCTGAACGATTTGCCGGTCTCGCTGACCGCCAGCAACGTATCCGTGTATTATGAGGATGGCGGCATCCATGTTGAAACCTCGCAGAGTCTGACCGGCTCATCAGGTCTGTACACAACACAGATAGACACGCCATTCTACGGCAAGCACAACGCCCGGATCTATGCGATGAAGGAGGACAACGGGAGCATGTATGAAGCCGCCTCGACGGTTGTCTTCTATTCAAACCCCCCTACTGATTCGCTCACGCTTGAGTCCAGTATCTACCCGCGTATTCTGCAGCCTAGCGATGCGTTCACAATCTATGCAAGGGTGTCCCACGACGGCCAAGAGATTGCCGCTTTGCAGAACCTGTACGTGACCGTCAACGGCCAGCGCGGCGCCTTCTCATGGGATTCTGCGCAGCACGCCTATAAGCGGTCTTCAGTGGCCCCGACTTATGAAGGCATTTACACTGCGGCCATAGACCTCGGCGGGGACTCGCTCGGAGAGGCCCGTTTCTACGTCATTGACACCGCCAAGCAGCAGGCCTCACAGTGTGCGATAACCGATTGCGCAGACCGGCCGGATGTGAGAAAATGCGTTGCCGAGTACAACTCCGGGGCCCAAATGGAGAGCAGTACGATAGCATGCATAGAGAGCGGCTGGGCATTTGCCGGCACCGAGACGCTGCATTGTTTCAATGATTCGGAAGCGGACCGTGGGGACTGGGATAACAGCTGCAGGCTCGATTCTGCGGATGTGGCTACTATGCAGAATTTCCTCAATACTGTCCCTGGACCATCTGAGCGCAACGAGTACTTCAGGTGCGGCGACATGGACAACGATGGCGAGGTCAATGGCGATGATTCAGAATGCCTCGCCAAAGTGGCCTCCGGTTCCTGGGAGGGCGACGTGGGCGACGGGACATGCTCTCGCCCCCTCCACGGCGGCTACTGCTTCGACATACGGGGCGACCTGCCCGGCGATTTCAACGATGACGCACTCTTCAAGGCCGATGACGTATCCACTATGCAGAAGGCCGTAGCCGCCTACTCGGCAGGCGTTGTCCCCACCGAGCGTGTCATCTCAATGTTTGATTTCAACGGCGACGGGGCGATATCCCAAGCGGATGCGTCCTGCCTCGATTTGATAGCTGGCACCGGTTCGGTACCGGAAAGCTGCCTTGCCGTCTACAACTACAACTGCACGGGGCTGCGCGGAGACCTGACCAGCGACGGCATCATCTCCGACATTGACCTGATGATCGAGTCGTGGGCCGTGAACGGGAGGCTGGCGTGCGGAAGCTGCACAGACCTGAACGACGACGATATCTGCGACGAGGATGATTACCTTTGCATCATGGCGATAGCGGAGCACGATCTCGCCGACCAGGAGCGGTACTGCATAAGCTGCATAGCGAAGATGACCGAAATGAACCGCTACGGTCCTGACATCTGCCATGACGGCCTTGACAACGACTGCGATGATCTAGTGGACGAGGATTGCACATGCGACGCAGACTTCGACTGCAACCGCAAGCGCGATATCGACAGTTTCTGGCAGACCGATGACTTCCAGGTCTGCATGTACACTACATGGAGGGGCTGGGTCTGGATAACCGAAGAGGAGCTCGAGGACGCCTGCACGCGATGCTCCCACGAGGACAGATGGTACGACAACGCGGGCTGCGGGACGGGCTCCATGACATGCGTGGACACCTGTTCCGGGGACGTCGAATGGGTCCATTTCCCGGACTCGTGGCAGCTCAGCTGCGGGCAGTGGGCGGACATTAAGGAATCCTCCAGTCTGTGTTGTGACAATGATGGCCAGCGCGGCGCCGACTGCGGGGGCGACTCTGCTTGTCCGGACGGTTACGTCTCAATCGGCAGCACAGTCGACTGCGTGGCCTGCTGCGTGCCCTCGCCGTGCACTGGCTGCAACGGCGGAAGCTCTATCATCTCCTACAATCCAGCGACAGACCAGACTGCGACACCGGAGCTAAGCGCCAAAGGCGAAGACGGCGCGCCGTCCGGGTATTGCGGGGACAGGACTTGCAACCCGTGCGAGAACACCATGAGTTGCCCAGCGGATTGTCCTGCTGCACCCCCCGTCTAATATCCCGCCTACAGCTTTTTTCCCCTTTCCCTCAAACTACTGCGATGGAGATCGTTGGCCAGGTGCTTTCTGGGGAATACGGCGAGATACTCGTGAGGCAGAAAAGCGACAGGGGCTTGGAACTGGGCGAGCTGTTAGTCGCAGACGGAGAGACAAAAACACTTCTACAAGTATATAACCTCCTCTATGGCTCGCAGATAGACCCGAAATCATTGGAGCTCTTGTCTGGCATGAGCATTGAGGGCTACGGTTCGGATCTCGGCTTCATGGAGGCAAATCTAAGGAACTACGTCCTTGCTCAGCTGAAGGGCGTCGTTTCTGTCAAAGGCAAAATCGCAAGGATACCCAAAACCCTCCCGCGCTTCTTCTCCGAGATAAGGAAGATAGAAAAGGAGGACCTTGATTTTCTGGGCACCCCTGAGAACGCCCTCTTCGTAGGCAACGTCCGTTCCGGCTCAAAGGATATGGAGATCCCGGTCAATCTCGACGGCCGAGAGGTCCTCGCGCACCACGTCTTGATACCCGCCACCACCGGCCGGGGCAAATCCAACTTGGTCAGGGTCATGTGCTACTCAGTAATCGGCAAGGACTACTGCGGCCTCCTCATCTTCGACCCGCATGATGAATACTATCACGGCCCCGGCAACGGCAGGGAGATGGGACTGAAGGACCACCCGAAGGCCAGGGAGAAAATCGCCCATTATTCAATGAAGCCCGAACCAGGCGGGAGGACGCTGGTGATAAACTATCGCGAACTAAGGCCTTGGTTCTTCCAAGGCGTTCTCGATTTGTCTTCTGCGCAGAAGGATGCGATGCAGGCGTTCTATAAGAGGAACCGCCACGAGTGGGTGAAGGACATACTAACCTTTGAACCGGAGCAATATCCAAAGGGCGTCACTGAGGCCACTGTCGGTGTTCTGATACGAAAGCTCAACATCCTCGGCATCTCCGCCGGCGGCAAGGACATCGTCTGCGACGGTGTCTTCTCGACTACTGCGGGCGAGACGACACTGGATGAGATAGTCTCCGAGCTGTCAAGGGGGGGAACGGTTATAATAGACAGCTCCTCTCTTGCCGGGGAATCCGAGCTGCTCCTCTCCTCGATGATAGCCTCTCGCGTCCTCGACGCTTATAAGAGGTTCAAAGACAGCGGTGAGCTCAGGACAAAGCCAGTCATCTCCATAGTCCTCGAGGAGGCCCCGCGCGTCATAGGAAAGGAAGTCCTCGAGGCCGGCCCAAACATCTTCTCCCAGATAGCCCGCGAGGGAAGGAAATTCAAAGTCGGGCTAATTGCCATTACGCAACTGCCATCTCTGATTCCTCGTGAAATTCTCGCTAATATGAACACCAAGATAATACTCGGCATAGAGATGGAACCGGAGAGGAACGCAGTGATAGAGTCGGCCTCACAGGATTTGTCGAAAGACGGGAGGAACATCGCTGCGCTCGACAAGGGCGAAGCTCTCATCACGAGCAACTTCACGAAGTTCGCGATACCCGTATCGATACCACTATTCGACAAGGATTATCTTTCCTCTTTCTCAAAAACAGCAAAGGCAAAATCAGATTTTTCAGGCTTCAAATAAAATGGAACGACCAAGACCAAAGAAGGCGCCGGCCAAGCTAGGCAGGACAGTCTCGGAGCAGATAGACTACAGATTGGCCAAACAAAGGGCCGATCTCGAAAGGCGAAGGTCCCCTTGGGCCAGAGTGACTGGACGATGAAATTCGCTCACATGGCCGACCTCCATTTGGGGGGCTGGCGTGATCTGGAATTGGAGAAGCTGAATCTCTCGGCCTTTGAGAAGGCGCTAGACACATGCTTAAAGGAGAAGGTAGACTTCATTGTAATAAGCGGCGACTTCTTCGACACTTCGATGCCGCCGTTCGACGTGCTGGATTTTGTGACGAAAAGGCTCAACAGTGTCAAAAAAAGCGGGATTCCCGTCTATACGATCTCCGGCTCACACGACCACTCCCCCTCGGGCAAGACGATACTCAAAGTCCTCGAGAACGCAGAGCTCATAACAAACGTGGCCCGCGGCGAGGAGAAGGACGGGAAACTTCGGTTGCTTTTCACTGCCGACAAGAAGACGGGAGCAAAATTGACAGGCATATTCGGCCGCAGCGGCTCGCTGGACGTGGAATTCTACAAGAACCTCGACCGCTCGGTTGAGAAAGCGGCCGAGAAAGAGCCCGGCTACAAGATATTCCTCTTCCATGCAGGCATCGAGGAATATCGACCCGATTATCTCAAGGACGTGGCCGCGATGCCGCTTTCGCTCCTGCCCTCAGGCTTTGACTATTATGCAGGCGGGCACATACACCACAGGAGCGAGCAAGAGTATGGCAGCTCCACTGTCACCGGCAAAAAAGGTAAGGTAATCTTCCCCGGTCCGCTTTTCCCGTGCAATTTCGCGGAGCTGGAGAGATTCGGCCACGGTGGTTTTTACATAGTCGATGGCGGCAGGCCACGCTTTGTGGAACTGAAGGAAAAGGAGGTTGAAGTCATCAAGGTGGATGCCGACAACAAGACGGCAAAGGAGGTCGAGGCGCTGCTCGAAGAAAAAGTAGCTTCCTTAAACAAAAAAGACTGCATCCTGCTGATAAGAGTCTCAGGGACTTTGAAGGAGGGCAAACCCGCAGATATCAACTTCAAGAGGCTCGCCGAAGAGGCTGTCGCCAACGGTGCCGCGATAGTCCGCAGGAACACCAGCTCGTTGGTCCCCAAGGAGTACG
>Ga0172363_10004371_pt1 | contig 11434 bp, 13 predicted proteins | sample LakKivs2_kivu2a2_FD_114541 | JGI IMG/M metagenome (GOLD analysis project Ga0172363, IMG submission 114541) | Sediment microbial communities from Lake Kivu, Rwanda - Sediment s2_kivu2a2 | ecosystem: Environmental > Aquatic > Freshwater > Lake > Sediment | place: Rwanda: Western Province, Lake... | reverse complement strand
TTTTTCATTTTTTTCATTTTTTCATTTTTATTCAATATTTTGCATACACGACGATGGTTCAAAACTTAATCGCAAGAAACATCACAAGCACCACCATCAAACAGTCGAACGCTCACGTTTCTTTGAATCAATGGGCTTGGACTTGATTCTGAGTCCGATCCGTGAGAGCGAGGCGTGGGTGATGCTGCCGAGTAATGTTCGCTCATGACTGTAGCTGTAGCAACTTGAGCTTGTTTTTCCCAATATTTCTTTTTCGAGTCGCTTCCACTGGCGCTTTGCAAACGCCTTGACACTTGGACAGGAATGATTTGGGCTGGAACAGCTGCTGCTGATGCTACCGCTTCGGATTTTTTGACGGCAGTGGCTCCGAAATCGATGCGTGGTCTAGGATATCTGGACTGTGGCTGCGGCTTGTGTTCCCTGGGAATATACTTGGTTACCTTCCAAAACCACGGCTCATCATAGACAATGTGAACAAATCCCTCGGAATCAAGCCGGTCAAGAAACTGCTGGGTTTGGCGATTTTGGGTAAACCACTTGGTGAAGTGAATGAAGACACGGACAAACTCTTTTCTACTTACCGTTCCGTCAGGATTTCTTTCAACAACTTGTTTGGGAACCATGTCAATCTTTCCGACCCAACCCAAGTTCAGTTGACGAAGCACTGCGAAAACGCGCTCCTGTCGAATATTCTTGTGGGTGCGCGAAATGCACAAAGTGGGTCCGACAAACTCCGGCTGCTGCTGCTCTTGCTGCTGCTCAGCATATTGACCATTTCCTCTAATTGCCATTATTGATTTGATTCGATTGGTAACGATGATGTAACACTGGTAACTACAATCATAGTTTTTTATTTTTCAATTTATCTTTTTCGATTACGTTTCATATCTATTTTTTATTTAAAAAATATAAAAAATATAAAAATATAAAAAATATAAAAAACATAAAATAGAAAAAAACTTTTATTCAGAGTCGATCATTTCAATAATTGGAACAATCATATCATATTTTTTTGATACAGCAATTTTTTCTTGATACACTTGGTCAAACCGTGCTCGTGAAATGCGGAGTATATCGACGTAACTATAGAATAGTGGGGACAAAGCATGCGCATGCTCGTTTCCGCAGTCATTCTCCTGGTAAATGATTTTCATGTATGGAAAGTAATACTTAATGTCTGCGGCGTGATCGCCAATGATTTTAAGTCCAGGCGCATTATAATCATAATCTGCAGCGTCGATAAACCTTTTGTGTTTTAAATCTTCTAATATGAAATTTGTTTTATGTTGTAGAGACAAGAGCGGTGAAATTATAATAGTGCCAATATTTTTTTGATACAAGTAGCGTAAAAAGTCCAATTTTTTTAAAACGGAAACATGAAAGTCACTACCATTATTATGAAATAAAGTATCGCATAATTCATTTAAAACAACAGACTCTGTTAATAACAGCGTATTTCTTGACGTTTTACATTCATTTTCATGGTGGTCTTGGTCTTGGTCTTGGCATTTGCGTGCAATGTATTTTTTCGTATTTGCAGTGGCTGCTTTTTTAATATAGTCAAAGTCTTTATACGCATGTTCCCACCGTTTATAAAAAATCGTTGAATCCAAATGATGAGAGAAAATGGAACACTTTTGAATGTTGCCATAACACAATTTCACTTCCTTAAAGGAGTCATTAAAAAATGGAAGCAGCATGCCATGAAACTTGTGACGCTTGAGAGGAAACACAGCACTTTGCGGGATATTTTTTTTATGATAAAGACCCCAGCCACCACAATTCTTAAGAAGCCCGGAATTATCGAAATAAGAAAAAAATACGTCGCATTGAAACACGCTTAAGCTGTGACTATCGTGATAATCGTCATAATTTATATGCGTAAAAACGACCGGCGGTCCAAATATTTTTGCTCCACCAACGACGCCGTCAACAATTTTCATTTCAACTTTGAACCCAATTTTTTCGAATTCCGGCGTCATATCATTGGTAAAAAAATCAACATCGTGTTTGAACAGAATGATGTCGTAGTCGTCAGCCCATGGTAAGTTTTTACTGGCACGAAGTAGGCCGATTGCGTTTCCGGCAAATACGGCGTATGCGATATTATGACTGGTCTCAAAATAGTTTAGCACTTTAAAACATGCTTTGGCTTGTTTATGAATGCTATCATTATACGTTGTTAAGGCGAGATTGGTTATCCCGATGCTTGCAAAGTAATAGCACGGTGTTTCCAATTTTACGAAGAGTTGAGCCACTCTTTTTTTAATGGTATCCATATTGTAATTCATTTTGTAAATGTCTTTGTCGCAGATGGTTATCGAATGCGGCGTCGGTGTCGACGATCCATATAAAATATGTTTAAAGTTATTATTGACGGGAGGGCGTTTCTTATATTTTTTTAACAAAAATGACATTTATTTTATAATTTGTATATATAAATTATAAATTATATTTCATTTCATTTATATAAATTATAAATACAATTTTAAATTTTAACTTATGATAACGAACAAATAAAATTGTATTTATATTTATAATTATGTTTTTCGTCTAATCTTCAATCATCCAGTCTGGTATAATAGTTTCCATATCATGTTTAGTTATGCGTCTATTTGATCGTATTTCATACAGTTTTTGTATATTTTCATTGTAAGGATCTTGTGGTCGTTTTATAAATTTTGCTTTTTTACGATAGTCGTTTTCATTTTTTTGAGTATTCAAAAAAGATACATAGTAGTATGCTAAACTTTTTCTGAATACATTTTCTGGGCACAATATTTTATCTGGAACCCCATGCCACGATATGTCATTTGTTTTAAATATGATGGCCCTATTGAATTTTACATCTGTTTTTGTTATACACCGGCTTACATCATCGTTCCATAGTTCATTTGCACCATTCCAATCCGTGTTCCAATTTTTCGACATGAATAAAATGATGTTTAGTCGTCGTTCTTTTCCGGAATACGGATGTTTTTCATAGTCAAGATGAATATTTAGTCGACCATATCGAGGATGCATGTGGGCACCTGCGCCGTGTAAAAATTCATCATACTCTAGATCATTTATATTTGTTATTTTTTGCATAATTTTAATCATTTCTGGGTGTGATAGATAATAAAAATAATTTTTAATTTCGACCTGTAAACTATTAACATTATCATACGTGTATTTAACTTCTATTGGATTCTTGTACTCATGCCATAATTCATTTATTTCTGGAAAATTTTGATATATTTTTTCAGCATATATGGGATCTAAAAAATCATCAATTATGATATGTTCATATGGTTGAGCTTTGGAATATTTTTCTTCTAGTACTTCGATACTTTGAGTCCAATTTCCAAAAAAATGCAACACAGAGGAGTTACAAATTTCTTCTAAATGCGTTTTTTCAATCTTGACTACATTTTCCATATTTTTTGTTATATCCACATTATTTATTTTTTCCGACATTTAAAATATAATATATATATTATATTATACATTATATTTATACATTATATTATATATATATAACTTATACTTTACATAGATAAAATGAGTTTTCTAAACAATATTATACATAAGAGAGAAAAACATTGGAAAAATTATTTGGAATTCAACAAAAAAGAAGAATATAATTATAAATTAGAAGATATTGTAAGTTGGGTGATAATTACAGCGCGCGAAAAAGAAAACAAAGGAGAAAATTTTAAAATTTTAGAACTAGGAACAAAACGGAGTAATCCAGATACACCTACGAATAGAAAACACTTTTTTAAAAACATAAAAAATGTTGAGTATATTATGACCGATTATCAAAAGGGTATTGATGTGGACGTGGTGTGTGATTTACATAAAATAAATAACATATTCAAATATGAAGAATTCGATTTAATATTAAGTTTCTCGACGTATGAACATTTAAAATATCCACAGTTAGTTTCTCATAATTTAATGAAAATATTGAAAATAGGAGGAAGAATACTTATTTCAACTCATCAAACATTTCCGTTACACGGATACAAATATGATTACTTTAGGTTCTCTAGAGAAGCCATTAAGTCTATATTTTCAAAAAAGATGAATTTTATAACGGTTACATCATATTTTACTGATAGTTGTATAATAATACCTCACAATAACATAAACCAATGGAATCATTTAGCCGAGTCTTATTTAAATGTATTTTATATCGGAGAAAAAATAAATAAAACACCTAATGAATATATTTATGATATTGACGACAACGATAATTAATTATTGTAAAATTTCATAAATTTAAATATTATATATAAGTAGTTATTATATATGAACATGAATGAAAAAAAACTATATGATTTGTTTTTAAATTATATTAACGAAATGATTAAAATAAAAAACAGCCATTCTTATTCTCCTATGAAAAACAAAAAATATGCTGTTGTTATAGCTTGTCATTGTGACTCAACAACCAAGTTAGAAGTTATAATAAATAATTTAAAATACTTTGACTATTTGAATATTGATAAAATAATAGTCAACACGAGTAAAATGGGTCTAAGAAATGAATTAATAGAAATATCTCGTAAATATTTAAATGCATCATATTATGAAATACCTAATTCTTCTTACTATGATTTTGGAAAGTGGATTTATGCACTACAAAGTGTGGTAAAAGTTGATAAATATGATTATATTGTCTTGACGAACGATTCTTTTATTATTCATAGTTCAATCAATCATTTTTTAAATTTAACTGCATTACACGATGTTGAATTGTATGGGTACAATGATTCAACTCAAACAAGATACCATTATCAATCCTATTTATTTTCTTTACGGAAGGATGCGGTTAAAATATTTATTGACAACGTAATGAATAAAAAAATAAATATAACAAGTCAACATGATGTGATTATGAACTTTGAAGTAAAAATGACAGATTGGTTTACTAGTAAAAAGTGTTTTTTATTAATAGGATATTTTAAATTGAACCAATGTAAAAATATTTTTTTTATTAATGATCGACTATATATACCTCTTAAATCTTCCAACTTGCTACCTTTTACGAAATTAAAACGCATCTTTGAATGTAATAATGATACTGAATCCAAATCTATATTTGAAAAAGAAATTGAATTTTACAATAAAATTAATAAATCAAACCGAAGTGAGAATATAGTTGATATAAACGAAAATCCGAATATAAAAAACATGAAATATGTTAATAGTAAAATAAATAACAAATATCAAAATGAAAATAATAAACCATTCGTGTTTAATAATTTAATGCTTATTCATCCAAGAACCGCAAGTAAAAAATTAATATAAATAAGAAATCAGAAATCAGAATAAAAAATGATAATAATTAAAAAATTGATTTATGTAATGATATATATACATTTTTCATAACTGACATGGTTTTCATTTGCACGACGCGATTCAATAGTGAAACGTTACAGCAAAATTGTGCGTGGAGAAGGCGGCATCAAAAACTAGATCAATGCGTATACGGTTCTCCGATTCCTATGAAGCGCACCATTCGCGAAAATGCGTGGATGATTGTTTTAGAAATGCAAAATGATGTGAATAAAATTGCTGGAATTGGACTTGTAAGAAACAGTCCCAACTTGCCGGAACACACGATGAGTAGTGGTTGTGGTGGTGGTGGTGGCGGCGGCGGTTTGAAACCGTCGGTATACAAGTGTGGGAATTACAATCGATTTATTTATCAAGGCGCATATAGAATCGATTTACTTTCAAACGAGCTGGAGCTGACGCAGGAAGAACAGCTTGTTATAAAAATACTGGAACTGGCACTCTTTTACGGACCGAATCATAGCAAGCGCGGAAAAGGAATATGCGAACTGCCGAAGCATGTGGCGCGTTTATACGACTTTAAAGAATGTTTGAAACAGCTGGTTCAGCGGTTTGTTAAAATGAAAAAGGACAAATAACCAATGTATTGTAGTTTTATAGTTTACGCAGTTTCAAATTGAAATCATCCACATATTGCTTAATAATGTCAAAATTCACAGTTTCTTCATGATGCCAAAACCACTTGTGAAAGATTACATCGTACGGATGAATGGAACCTCCGTAAAAACCATTTTTTCTTGATGGGTGTCTGTTATGATTCAAGTTGTAATTATCCGCGTTTGTCCAGTCAATATTTTGATACCTTGGTATCATGCAGTCAATGGAATACCCGTTTTTAAATATACAGTTAGACAATCCATATTCTCCGTCTATGACACCGCTGCGCTTGTCGGGATGGTTATAAAAAACAGTTTTTTGGTTTAACAATGCATTTAACCCAACGTGATCTACCATGAAAAAAAATCCTTCCACTTTTGGACCGTGTCCCCCGGAATCATTATGCGGTAAACATACAATAGTGGTTCCAACCAGCTTTACGCGGTCGTTTATTTTTTTTATGAAAACGCGTGTCCAGTGTGATTCTGTAAAATAATGAGGAATGATCGGGCCTATAACACCACTGTTTATGAAAAAATAATAATCATACTTTTTACAGGTTCTTTCTATGTGTTCTAGAGCACACTTGTGACCGCCAAAGTCGAACCCAACATTTTCTCTTTTTATTACTGTTAGATTCGGTAAGTCTGGAAATTCAATATTGCGGTTATACGCATATCCGTTGATTACAATAATGTAGTCAATATTGTCTTTGTATGATAATTCTTTTTTTACAAAAAAGTCTAGATTATAGTCGCTTGGAGGTGATGAAAAATAGGTATAAATGATAACAGAACTCATGGATAATTAAGCAAATTTATGTGCTTGATTGTTAAAAATATTGATGCAATGTATTTATATTTTTTATGTTTATTATTTAATTCAACGTAGAATTGGTTTTTAAACTTGATTTAAAATATAATAAATATAATACAAATATACGCGCAGAACGAAAATCAATGTTTATGAGATGGAAAAAGGGTGGTGGTGGTGGATTTTACAGCATTTCACCTCCGAATAGAAATTCTATTTTATCGAAAATAAAATCAAAATTAAAGCCAACGCCAACACCAAATGTCGCCAAATTAAATACAACAGAAGAACCACACTTTGAGAATTTGGATTCATTTTTTTATAACAACGGTGATTGTAATGCCAGTGACAATAGTGGCACCGCATATTATTTACCAACCGTCGGAATAACCAACTTGAAGTTGTGTGAACCGAATGAACTTATTTTTGATCAAGCGACTATTTTTTTTAGAATTCTTGATGCCTTTAAAATCCCATATGCTCTTTTTGCCGGCAGTTCCATTGGATTGCTGCGAAATCAGAAAACACTTCCGTTTGTGGATGACTATGACATTATTATTTTCAATAAACATGTTCCGTTATTGATAAACGCTGCGCCCGTATTAAAAAAACATGGATTTAAAATTGTTCAAATCATTCATCCAGACACAAAACAAAAAACAAACGGCGGATGCAGTATTTATTCTTATGTGCTTCAAAAGCATTCTTATCAAAAGTTTCAGAATGATGACAACGACAACAACAACGATGCAGAATCTATAAAAAAATCGTATTTTCTTTGTGATGTGTTTTTTTCATATTTCGACAGCAACGGATTTTTAAGAAATAACGCCTCATGGGGAGCTTATCACGGTAAAAACATTCACATGAAAGAGGTGGTTCCGTTTCAACGACACACATTTGATGGTTTAAGCCTTCCATTTTTTAAAGACGTTGCATCTGAAGTCTATAAATGTTATGGTAATATTGAACAGTGTATTATAAAAACTCACGCGTTAAATGTTTCCGCGGTGTACCGGTCGTGGAAAATGGCGTACGCAGAATTTGAACGCATAAAACAAACTGCAAAAGAGAATACAATGCGATTTATTTTCAACGACGAAGGGTCAGAAGAAGAGTGTGAAAACAGAAACGCAACGGCGGCGATGAATATATTAGACAACGCATTTAGTGAAAACTCTCTCGACGTGTTGAGAGACATACATGAAAATAAAACAAAAACTATTTATTCATTTTCAATGGAATTTATTATTCGACATGCTGCGTGTATAAAGTATTATTTTCCAGCAGTTCAAATTGAATATTTTTCGTACTCGAGGGACAATCAGTTGGTCATGTTTTTAAATTATGTTGACGTTCTCCATGTTTATAATGACACGGTTCGTAATTTTTACAACGATGCCCGCATCATGTATTTGAAAAAGCCGCGAATCGATACTATAACCGCAGTTACATTTGGAACATTTTTTGAGGACGGTAAAGATTTTAGCATTTTATCGGAGTGTGCTAAATATTCGGAAAACATATGGGTTGGACTTTCATCTGCACCGTCTGATTCATTTGATGCTCGTTTAAACAGCATAAGGCGCCACTGTCCACTTGTTAAAAAAATATGGAAACATGATAAACAGAATAAATCTGGGACGGTGGCCCAAATGTCTGGTGTAAACCTCATGATTATGAAGGCAGTAGAACGCGCACAATGCGCACAACATGCAAAAGAAGAAGAATGTGCGGTTGACGGTTCAACAAACTGTTGCATAGTTCGTATTATGTCTAAGTGTAGTAATAAATGTTGTAACAGTAAAAGTGTTCATTTTTCTTAAAAGCGTCATGTTGGCTGGCCATATAATATATATTTAAACAAACTAATATAAAATATTTTATCCATATATATATAATTAAAACACAACCAATAAGGCAAACAATAATGTCGATGGCGGCATCTGCAGAAAATACAATGAAGTTTTTAGAAGTTCCAGTAAACAATAATAATAACAATAATAATAATAATACGTGTAATGATAATGATAGTTTGACTGATACAAAGAAGGGCGGAATATTTTTTAAAACCCAACTCAGCGATTCTGACGATGACATGGTAGTAATTATTTTAGAAGAGGAAGAGGATGTGCGTGTGAAACGCGACACTGAAGGCGCTGAACGCGAAGAATGCGCCGCTCATATAAATGAAGTAATCGAGAGCGTCGTCGATAATGCGTGTAGTGATGAAAATGAAAATAACAAAGTTGACGACAACGATAGTAGTCCCCCTGTTCCGTCTTCCAAAAAAAAATACATTGGTATTGAAGTGTATACACATTTTCAAGACATGATGGAATCAAAAAAAATGTATCCGCTGCTCCCGTGTAACATGATTTCTTCGTTTGCGCACGCTATGGAATATGTGGAATATTTCGACATTCCGAGCGAGGAGAGAAAAAAAATGGTGATTGATTTGGTGAAGATTTTAGCATATTCAAATAATGACCACGGGTCACGCGAATGTTTTGAATATTTTGCAGAACACAACATGGTTGACGATATTATACAAACGATCATTGATAGCACGAAAAATCGGTATGATATCAACCGTTTTCCGCATACCAATCGAAAATTTGTGTTGTCGTGCGTTTCGCTTTCAAATAAAATTAAGATTGTAAAACCGAGCGCCAAAATTGAATCTTTATTTGAAGAATTTAAACTGAATTTATGTGGACTCAAGCGTTTTTTCAAAATAAGGGAAAAAGATGAGTCGAAACAAACGTAACGTGGGTTAGCTATTTATTAGAATCACTAAAATAACATATTAAATCGTTTGATGGTTTGACGTTTGATTTCATGAGCATTTTCGTAATGGATGTATCAATTTTATATCCATTATCAATTAAAAAAGACATGAGTTCGGGGAGTTCATCTACCGTTAAAAATTCGTGTGGCGCATTTGGATTGCACATGACAAAGATGCACGGCGGGTTGAATGCGTTTGAATTACCACAACAGCTTCTGCTACCGCAGTTACTTGAAAAAACATCGAAATGGGATAGACGCGGCGAACGAACGCGTTTTACAATTTTGTGTAACGGTCCCGATCCTTGTGGAAACTTATTGATTCGAATTATTTTTTTATAACATTGATTTCTCTCGTCATAAAATGGGGCGCCGATAAGCGAATACATCATGGAGATTTTTTATTGGATTAGAATTTATAAATACGGATTTATTAACACGCTATACATTATAGAGAGATTTTATTTTACAACGAAAAAAATGAAAAAAATAAAAAAAATGAAAAAAATAAAAAAACAATTTTTTATTCTTTTATTTTTCATTTTTTATTCTTTTTTATTTTTCATTTTTTATTCTTTTTTATTTTTTCATTTTTTATTCTTTTTTATTTTTCATTTTTTATTCTTTTTTATTTTTCATTTTTTATTCTTTTTTATTTTGATCACATCACGTCCAACCCGGATCACATCCAATCGACACGCTCCATCTCCTTTTGGAAGCGACTGTTTGTCCGATTGTTCTCCTGGTAGCGAGTCCAGTAAGGAGCAGACCGTTCCTTCTTCTTTTTTCCTTCTGCAAGCTTTGCAGCTTCTTCAGCAGCTTCAACTGCGATGGCTGCAGCTTGAGCTGCGGCGGCTCTGTCTTGGTCCGTCCAAGTGACTTTGTTTTGGTTGCGTCTTTGGCTTTTTGCGACGGCTGCATCTGCAATTGATGCGAGAATGGCTGCAGCTTCGACTGCTTCGTTGTTTGTTTGTTTTTCTTGAATTTCATGTTGCTGTTTCTGTTGCTTGATTCTGTCACTGCGTCTGAGAGTTGATTTTTTTGTAGAAGATGTTGATGATGCTGCTGATGTGTTTCGACGACGAGTTGCAGTTGGCTGCTGAATGTCGTATTCGTTGCCGACGTCACGATCGTAGTCATGGTCATGGTGGTCAACCGCCGTTTCTTCTTGTTTGTTTCCTCTCTTTGCAGCACGCAAGTACGAAGCGGCATTGATTGCGTAGTTCAGCTGTTGGGCGGCGGACATTATTGATCGATTGTTGAGTTGCTTGCTTGAAACACTGATGAATGTAAAATGAGAAAATAAGTTTTCAATTTACATTTTTCGTAGTGTGGATTTTGGATAAAATAAAGAAAAATATTTTTATTTACAAAATAATATTTTTTAATAAGAATCTTTACATTTTTGAATATACGCTTTAAATTGGCGCATGTATTCATGATATGTATTATCATCTGTGTCAGTAACGCTCTTCAAATAAAAAATATTTCTGTAAAAGTTAACACTGTCGTCCAACGATGGCGGTTCACTGGATTTCAGACATACGGATTCATAAATGGTATTCAATTCAGCGCGTGCTTGTTCATGGTTATACGTAAAAAGGCCTTCGTATAATGAAACACTTAAATAATTCATCATATTTGCCATGAGTGTAACCGTTTCGTGAACACCATTATTGGTAGTAGCGTCCTCCTTCATAAAATAACACACACTATATAATACATGTTTTAGTTTTTATATCAATTAAAAAAAATATTTTTTATTTTGTTTTTTTTCATTTTTTATTTTGTTTTTTTTCATTTTTTATTTTGTTTTTTTTTATTTTTTTTTTTTTTTTTTTTTTTTTTTTTTTTTTTTTTTTTTTTTTTTTTTTTTTTTTTTTTTTTT
>Ga0172363_10004369_pt1 | contig 11438 bp, 12 predicted proteins | sample LakKivs2_kivu2a2_FD_114541 | JGI IMG/M metagenome (GOLD analysis project Ga0172363, IMG submission 114541) | Sediment microbial communities from Lake Kivu, Rwanda - Sediment s2_kivu2a2 | ecosystem: Environmental > Aquatic > Freshwater > Lake > Sediment | place: Rwanda: Western Province, Lake... | reverse complement strand
TTGCGTGACAGACTGCAGAAGGCTAAACCCTTGGAACAATACAGATTATAAATTCTTCTTTGGTTTTCTCTTTATTGGCAGTAACTTCTTTACGTCGTCAGCATCATTTGCTGTAAATAGTCTAATCCATAGCCAGCGCCCATCGTGCAACTGTTTCGTATTCTCTATTAGCTTATACATTTTGGGACTTAGTTCATTTCGCATTGAAAGAGCTTTTTCAGATTCCTGCTTGCCCAGAACTATGAGAACTCTGACAGCTCCCTTCTCTGGGGTAAGCCAGCACAGAGTTTTGCCACTTTTGCGGTAGCGAACTTCCCATCCGTGTTTTGCTCCGCCAAATATCATTTCGGGTATGATGTCATAGTGTTCTTCGAGAAACTGTCTCAGTTCTACCCAAGCTCCTTTTGCTGGCTCTCCTATGAAATCTGTAATTTCTTTTTCGGTAGGTTTGTGTGCTCTATCTATCATTCGTGGAAAATCTTGTCCCATAAAATCAACCCGCCTTCCAACAAAACATCTCTTGACTTAGCTATAACGTTTCCGCAAAATCGAAAGAAATTCAACAACGTACAGAAGGTCTGTAATCAGAGGTTTACGTTCATGTGAAATTCTGCTTTTGTTTGAAAAAGTTTTTAACAACACAGCAAACAAGTAGCTTATGTTTAAAAGGTGAAAAATCATGGAGATTAAGAAAATTGCAGTTTTAGGCGCAGGCTTAATGGGTCATGGAATAACGCAAGTAGCTGCTCAAATCGGCAAGTACGAGGTTACCATGCGCGACATTGAACAAAAATTCATTGACAACGGCATGAGCATGATACGCGGAAGCCTGCAAAAATTCCTCATTAAGGGGCAAATAACAGAAGCGGAAATGAACGAAATCCTAGCGCGAATTCATCCAACACTCGACCTTAAAGAAGCAGTTTCAAACGCAGACCTAATAATCGAAGCCGTGCCAGAAAACATTGAACTAAAAACGGCAACTTTTCGCGAAGTAGACACCTACGCGCCACCACACGCTATAATAGCTTCAAACACGTCATCCGTGAGCATAACAGAACTAGCCTCAGTAACCAAACGCCCCGAAAAAGTCTGTGGAATGCACTTCTTTAATCCGCCACAACTCATGAAGCTAATCGAAGTCGTAAAAGGAGCAAAAACATCAGAAGAAACCATCCAAACCATACTAGAAGTAGCCCAAAAAATGGAGAAAGAAACAGTTCTCGTCAAAAAAGATTGCCCAGGCTTCATCGTAAACCGCATATTAATCCCAGCACTAAACGAGGCAGTCGCATTGCACTGGGAAGGCATAGCTGACAGAGACGACATAGACAAAGCCATAAAACTAGGATTAAACTGGCCAATGGGACCACTCATGCTATTAGATTACATAGGCGCAGACACAACACTAGCCATCGCAGAAGTCTTACAAAAAGAGCTAGACCCAAAGTTTCATCCAAACACAGGACTGAAACAAATGGTCAAAGCACAACTTCTTGGAAGAAAAAAAGGAAAAGGCTTCTATGACTGGACACAAAAATAGAGAGGAGGCAAAACAAAATGGAATTTAAATATATAATTTACGAGAAAAGCGAAGGAATAGCCACAATCACGTTAAACCGCCCAGAGGCATTAAACGCCTTCAGCAAAGAAGTCGTAGACGAAGTCTTGCAAGCCATAGAAGATATTAAAAATGATGAGAATGTGCGCGTGGTTGTATTAACTGGTGCTGGTGAAAAGGCGTTTTCTGCTGGCGCAGACATAAAAACCATGAAAGGAATGAACGCGTTGAAAGCAAGAGAGCTTTCGCTGATGGGTGAAAAACTTTGCTGTGCTTTCGAAAATCTGGAAAAACCTGTTATAGCGGCTATAAACGGCTATGCGTTAGGCGGCGGTTTAGAAACAGCCATGTCATGCGACCTTCGAATTGCTTCAGAAAACGCCCGCATGGGACAAACAGAAATCAACATAGGCTTAATTCCAGGATGGGGCGGAACCCAAAGACTCACACGCTTGGTGGGCGCAACAAAAGCGAAAGAACTTGTCTTTACAGGAAAAATGATTGACGCAAAAACAGCCGAACAGCTAGGCATAGTGAACATTGTGGTTCCAGCAGACAAGTTCAGAGAAACAGTTAGGCAATTCGCTGCAGAATTAGCGTCAAAGGCTCCAGTAGCCCTAAAAGTGGCTAAATCCCTAATCAACAAAGGTGCAGAAATAAGCTTAGACGCTGCATTGGCTTTAGAACGCGAAGGCTTCGGTGTAGTAGCTTCCACAGAGGACTTGCAAGAAGGCGTAGCAGCTTTCACTGAAAAAAGAAAACCAACGTTTAAAGGCAAATAGAAAAAGCATGCGACTTTGTTTCCAAAAACTTTCTTTTATTCTCTGAAAAGAGTTTGCAAAGCGAAAAATAAAAGAGTAAGAATAAAGTTACCGAGAGCTTAGTAGACACCCATCTCTTTTTTGAAGACTTCAGCGAGATTTCTTCCCCAATTATCAATAGCTTCCAATTTTTCGAGGAAGAATCTGAGCACTGGTAGCAACCGAATTTTCTGCACCATTCGCGCCTTGTGCGTCTCTATAGGTATTTCTTTACCAGAAGACAAGTTTATGGACATGACATTGATCCTATGAATGATGCTGTAATTGGATATGCGTTTTAGTAGTTCTTTCGGTTACTGCTCACCTTATTCAATATTGTTTCGATTTTTTAACCAAAAATTATATGTGAAAGATTAAAATGAAAGATTTCTCTAAATTGGGAGAGAAAATTATTGCCTGATTTGCGAGTACTGCTTAAAGACAAGCTTGGGGAACGTGTGCTTTTGCTTGGTAATGAAGCCATTGCCAGAGGAATTCTGGAAGCTGGCATAGGCATAGTGACAACATACCCAGGTACTCCAGCATCTGAGATAGGTGACTCTATATCCGAAATTGCTGCTGAAGCCGGTTTATATATGGAGTATTCTACCAATGAAATTGTTGCTGTTGAGGTTGCCGCGGGAGCCGCAAACTGCGGAGTGAGAGCCCTTACGGCTATGAAGCATGTTGGGTTAAACGTGGCTTCTGACATGGTTATGACGTTGGCTTATGTAGGCGTAAGAGGCGGCTTTGTCATTGTTTCTGCAGATGACCCAGAATGCTACAGCTCACAAAACGAGCAGGACAACCGCTTTTATGCTCTATTGTCAAATCTGCCATGTTTAGAGCCTTCTAATTCTCAAGAAGCGAAAGACATGACGGTTTCAGCGATTGAAATTTCCGAAAAACTGGAGTTACCGGTGATATTGAGAACGACGACTCGCGTAAGCCACACTCGCGGACCAGTCGTTTACGGTGGGCTTACAAAACCACGTTTGAAGGGTGAATTTGTTAAGGATTTAGATCATGTGAAGCGTTTAGTGATGGTTCCAGCGTACTCCAGACCGAAGCACGACGTGTTTTTGAAGAAAGTGGAGAAAGCCAAAGAAATCAGCGAGACATCGCCGTATAATAGGGTTGTACGCGAAGGGAAAAGCGGAAAGTTAGGCGTAATTTCCTCAAGCTCAGCCTACAATTACGCGGTTGAAGCCGCAGATTTGTTAGGATTAGATGCCAGCATTCTAAAGCTTGGTATGACGCATCCGCTTCCAGAAAAAATGATTGGAAAATTTCTGAAAAAACACGAGAAAATAGTTGTTGTTGAAGAGCTTGAACCATTCTTAGAAATGCAAATTAAATCCATAGCTAAGGATTATGCTCCAAACGTTGAAATCTATGGAAAAACGAAAAAGTCATATTTCACAAGAACAGGTGAACTTTCCACACGCACGGTCTTAATAGGCTTAGCCAACATAGTGGGCAAAGAATTGCCTATTGACTTCTCCAAAATTGATGCGAAATATGCTGATGCTGCCAAGGAATTGCCGCATAGACCGCCAATCTTGTGTGCTGGTTGTCCGCATAGAGCATCCTTCTACGTTATAAAAAAGGTTGCAGGTGAAAAAGCGGTTTATCCAACTGATATAGGGTGTTACGCTTTGGGAATTGCGCCGCCGTTGAATGTTGGCGATATTTTGGTATGTATGGGTGCAAGCGTAGGCACGGCTCAAGGGATAAGCAAAGCAACAAGCTCAGACACGGTGGCGATTATTGGGGATTCGACTTTTTTCCACGCTGGAATCCCGGGACTTGTAAACGCTGTCTACAACGATCACAAGGTGGTTATAGCTGTTTTGGACAATCTTACAACGGCTATGACTGGGCATCAGCCTCATCCTGGAACTGGCTTGACTGGCATGCAGACACGTTCAGAGAAATTGCTTATTGAAAAAGTTGCTGAAGGATGCGGCGTTAAATACGTTAAAGTTGTTGATCCTTTCAATGTTAAGGAGGCAGAAACGGTTTTGAAAGGGGCTTTGCAGCATTCTGGGCCTTCTGTTGTGGTTTTTCGGGCTCCGTGTGCTTTGATGGTGGTTAGAGACAAAAGGCGCAGGGGCGCAGAGCTTGCCGTGTGTAAGATAACTGATAAATGCACGGATTGTATGGCTTGTATTAAATTGTTGGGCTGTCCAGCGTTGGTTGTTGAAGATGGGAAAGTCGGCATTAACGAGGTTCTTTGTGTGGCTTGTGGATTGTGTGCTTCGGTTTGTCCTTACGACGCCATAAAATGTGGTGAAACAGGTTGAGGGAGCTGTTGGAAATGAAGGAATTTAACATTGTTTTGGCTGGCGTTGGTGGGCAGGGTACGCTTTTGGCCGCTGAGATTTTAGGTACAGCCGCTCTGAAAGAAGGGTTGAATGTTCGTGTAAGCGAAATTCACGGGATGGCTCAACGTGGAGGGGCGGTGGTTTCCACCATAAGGATTGGAGAGAAGGTTTTGGCGACGACGGTTTTGGAGGGGCAGGCAGATGTGCTTTTGGGGTTTGAGCCATTGGAAACGTTGCGAAATCTGCGGTTTGCTTCGGAAAAAACTTTGGTTGTGATGAGTGACGAGAGGATTCCTCCAACAGAGTTGTCTGCTAAGAAGATGAAGTATCCGAGCATGGAAGAAGTCTTGGCGAAGATTAATCGCTTCACGAAAAATGTGATTATCATAGATACAACGGAATTGGCGAAAGAAGCTGGGAACATTATAACGAGAAACATTGTTTTGTTGGGGGCTTTGGCGGCTACGGGAAAAATGCCTGTTAAAATGGAAAGCTTGAAAGAAGCGTTGAGTGAGCTTGTTCCAGCGAAACATTTGAATATGAATGTTAAGGCGTTTGAGCTTGGCTATGCTTGTGTCAGAAAGAGTCCATCTTTACGTTGAATTTGATGGGTCTTCGTTTTCGTTTTCCTTAATTGCTTTTAGTATGTTTTTGAATATTTTCATGTCTGAGACGTTTACCAGTGGAATTTGGAGGCTTTTGTCAACTTCATATAATTTTTCAAATTTCGGAAATTTCGCATAGCAGATTTGGCTTATTGGAAATTCTTTGTGTTTCAATTCGTGTTCAAAGGATTTTTCGTAAACCTCTAGGCATAAGAGGTAACCATCTATCCAGTAAAGCCTACTCACTCCATAAGTTGTTGCGCACCATGCAACGTCGTTTACTGATCGCTTGTCTAAGCCTAGAATGGTGATTTTTCGTGTTGGAGAAATTTCCACGTCCATGTGTGTTTCACTCCTTGAAAGGCGTGCTTAGCACCTCTTTAACTTTGCTGCTTATTTTTGGTCCAAGTCCATAGACGTTTTTAGACCAGTCGTCCACGTTTATTAGGGCGTTTATTGGTGTTTGGTAGGATTTTAGGATGGCTGTGGCTTTTTCTCTTCCGATGTTTGGTAGGCTGGCTACGAAGTATATTTGGGCGTCGGATAGTGTTTCAGTTTTTTTGATGGGATGTACTGTTGGGATTCTTTTTTCTACTATTTGTTCTTGGCGGGCGGCTACGTGGAGGAAGTCGATGGTTTCTTTGTATGAGCTGGTGTTTACTATTGCTATTCCGTTTTTTGCGAGGTTGAACATTGCTCCCCAGACGGATACTGGTTGGATTCTGCTGAACTTGTAGATTATTGGCAGATAGCCTTCTAATAGGATTAGTGCTTTTGGATAGACTTCTTTGAGTTTGAATAGTTGTTCGAAGAGGTAGCGGCGTGTAAGCGTATAGACGAAGTCGTTGACGGTTTTGCGTTCCACAGCGCACTCGTCAGATAAAATGTAGTCGCCTTTTTCTAGTGTTTCGATTTTGATGTTGACGTTGCGTTCTCTGAGTCCTTTGACGATTTTTGTTGCTGTGTTTGCTTCGCGGCTGTCGACGATTATGGTGGGTTCTTGTTCTTCGTTTTTCTTTTCCTTTAAGTATGGGACTAAGGTTTCAGTTCCAGACATAAGAGCTCAACTCTATGTAAGGCTATTGTAACATGAGAAACTAATGGCTTCTTACAGATAAAACTTGACCATAACATAAATTTCAAAGAAGTGCGGAGATTTCTCCCAAAGTTCTAACTACAAGTTGACTTTTCTTGCTCAGATGGTGAATTAAGGGTTGAGTACTTCTTGAGTAGTGTAGTTGTTACAGGAGAGGAAAAGCGCGCGCTATTGTGTTGGCTATCGCAAAGAAAATCAGATCTATTTTTGGGGAAGTTGAGGACGGGGGTGTTGGATTCTTTGAGCGGTAATGCCATCAAATTCCACAGCTTTCATCTCGCCTGTCTTTACGTTTGTGTATAGAGCTCTAAACTTTGGAGTGTAGATTATGGCTCGCTCGTTGACTTCAAAGAGTTCAGTGACAACTCTGTTTATGTTTTTTGGGCGTTTGAAAATTTTGGACCGGATAATGTCTAGATCTGCGTCTTGATCGATTTCCTTTACTCCAAGTGCTGTCAATATTTCATTAGGGTTTTCCTCCGGAGTAGTGGACGCTAGTTCTCCAGGCGCGATTTCTTGTCCAAACTTGTCTAGGATAAGAGAGGCTTTAACCTCAGTCGTCAGCCGCTCCTCTCCGTGAAGTTTAAGCAGATTACTGTCTTTTGCAGAGGAATCCGGCGGCTTGTTGGGCTTGTACTTTTGGTTCGAAAGAATGATTTCGTGCACTCTGTTGTCAACTTTGACCGCGTAGGTGCACTTGCGATAGTAGTCAACAAAATATCTGCCACTGACCATTATGTACGGTTCGTAGTACTTGTCGATGGAAACGAGTTGAATATCTTCTGGTTTAGGTTTTATAAATCCAAATCTGGTAAATAGTTGCGCTTTGATTTTCTCGCCAATTGTCTCTATCACATTGGGTTCAATGCGAGTTTCGTAGACAATGGTGTTTCTTTCAGCTATTTTTTCACTGGATGATGTGGTTTCGGTTGATATGACTATCTTCTCTTCGGATGCTGATTCGGTCAACTTGAGGGCGCCTCTTAATCATCTCTGATCTTGCGGGTAATATGGATTGTGAACCTAGAAAATGAATCGTTGGTTAACTTTTTTGGTTTTTGTTGTTGTTGGTTGTAATTGTGTAGGTTGGTTGGGGTAAAATTTTATTCCTCTCTTCATCTCAGCTGCATAAACCCTCCAGCAAAATCATATTTGGCTTCTATTAGGATCCTAATAGAGGGGTCTAGCACCGTTGCACGCACGCAAAGCACCTGATGAACTTCAGAAAGCTATGAGTTAAGTTCAGCCAATACGATTAAATCACTACATTACAGCCAGAAATGCATGTTACAGTTTAAATATCAGAATTGTGATTAGACGTAGCGAGAGGAAAAACAACACTATGGGTTCAAAATCTCCAAGAGGCGAATTCGCCGCAAGAAAACTATTAGAAAAACGGAAAAACTTCCGTTGGAGCAGTATGTACTATAAAAGACGAATGTTAGGCCTAGACGTGAAGGCAGACCCCCTTGAAGGAGCACCCATGGGCCGAGGCATAGTCCTCGAAAAAGTAGGCGTGGAAAGTAAACAACCCAACAGTGCTATTCGGAAATGCGTTAGAACACAGCTGATTAAGAACGGTCGGGTTATCACCGCTTTTCTGCCAGGAGATGGAGCCCTCAACGTTGTTGATGAACATGATGAAGTGATAGTTGAAGGAATAGGCGGCTCACGAGGAAGAAGCATGGGCGACATTCCAGGAGTGCGTTGGAAAGTCATAATGATTAATGGCGTATCTCTAAACGAACTTGTGTATGGAAGGAAACAGAAACCAGCTCGGTGAGAATTTTGAGTCAGAAACAAGAAGAAAAGGAAATAAACCTTTTTGATAAATGGAGTTTTAAAGGCGTGGAAGTGAAGGACTTAGGCTTACAGAGGTATATAACCCTAAAACCAGTTGTGATCCCACACAGCATGGGAAGGCATGAGCACAAACGTTTCCGCAAAGCAAATGTCAACATTGTGGAAAGACTTATAAACAATCTTATGCGACCTGGAAAAAACGCTGGCAAAAAGGCTAAAGCCACAAACATTGTGAAAAGCGCCTTCGAAATAATCCATTTGCGTACTGGTAAAAACCCGATAGAAGTGCTTGTGAAAGCTGTGGAGAACTCTGCGCCATGCGAAGACACGACGAGGCTCAGCTATGGAGGAATAGTGTACCACTTGTCAGTAGATGTCTCTCCACAGAGAAGAGTTGACTTGGCTTTAAGGCATATCTCCGAAGGAGCAAGGCAAGCATCAATAAACAATCCTCGTTCAATTGAAGAATGCCTCTCAGAAGAATTAATCCTAGCCGCGAACCATGACATAAAAAGCTACGCCGTTTCAAAACGCCACGAAATAGAAAGAGTAGCTCACGCATCAAGATAGATTTTTATCTTACATGAATCTCAACAACATCCCCATCCTCAAGGGCAAACGTCTCGCCAACTTTTTGAGGACTGAAAACAAGACGTTTAGACCAGACTTTTGCAAAAGAGAATTTTTCGCTGAAATCGCTGTGTATGCTTTTGGCTAAATCATAAATTGTCACGTCTTTCTTTAAAATAAATGGTTTTTTAGAAAACTCTTTCTCATTTGGCTCTTTGGTGTAAACACGTATTATGTCTAATGTTTTAAACAAAATTTCGCCTAGATTTTCTAATCCATACTCTGTTTCACACGAAACTGCAATTATTGGCAGTTTGTTGCCAACGTGAGACATTAACAGTTTCAGGTTTGCTTCAGCTTTTTCTGAATCAATCTTGTTTGCAACGATTACTGCAGGCTTATAGGTTGTGCTTCCAAAAATCGCGTCTTCAACCTCATCCAGACTGGCTTCTCCAGAAATTTTAACAACAGCATCCGTAATGCGGTAACTTCTGAGAAGTTCTTCAACATCTCTGAAATCGCAGTCGACAAGTTTTCCAATCAAGATTATCCGTAACCCTGCACCCATAAACTTCCTTTCAACTTCAACCCTAGCCTTAGGCTTGCTAACCAATATTCGGGCTTTCTCCATTTCGTTTAATGTGAGAGATAACTGTTCAACAGAGTCTTGCGACAAGTCCGCCATCAAAATTAACGCATCAGCGTTTCGCGCCAAAGCTAAAGTTTGAAGTCCCCATGCTTTTCCATCCGCAGAGCCTTCCATTAAAGCTGGAGCTTCCAAGAGTTGAAATTGAATATCCTCGTAATTCATTATTCCCGGTATGGGTTCTCGTGTAGTGTAGGGACTAGAGGAGACTTCAACCTTCGAGTTTGTAACCGCTGCAAGTAAGCTGCTCTTTCCAACGTTTGTTAAACCGATAAGAACTACTTGGGCTGCGCCTTCTTTTTCTATGAAAAACTTTGGGCCGCTTTTCCCGGTTTTCCTTCGTTTCTTTTCTTCTATTTCTTTGCGCATTGTTGCCATTTGCTTTTTGATTTGGGCGCAAAGTTTCGTTGTGCCTTTGTGTTTTGGGACTAGGCTTAGGAATTCTTGCATGTGTTGAAGCTTTTCTCTTGGGTTTTTTGTGGCTTCAACTTCTGCCCATTTTTTTCTTGCATTGGGAGGTAGGTTTGTCGGCATAACACAGACGCGCCAATCAATAATTTCGAAGATTAACTTTAATATTTGTTTCCAATTTGCAATCGTTTTACATGCTTATGTTATCATAAACTTATGTACGCGATAAGGTGGAGATAGGCTTTGTGTGTGTGCAACAGTGTTAGACCCCTCTATTAGGATCCAAATATGTTTTATGCAGAAATCCAGGTTCTTTTGTTGGGTGAAGGATGGTTCTTGAAGTCAGGTAGATTCGTCTCGTGAGGGATTTGAACCTGTGGTTCTGTGTTTGGTTTTGGCGTGAAAGGTTTCGCTGAAAAAGAGTGTTATCATAAAGGCGAAGGTGCTGATAATAAACTTAAAATAATTGAATGAACAGTTGTGTAAACGAATTCACTAAAAATTGAGGGAATTTGAAAAATAAGGATAAGGAGGAAAGAAAATGAGCAAATCTGAAAAACCGCATTTAAACCTAGTGATTATGGGACATGTAGATCATGGAAAATCGACAACAACAGGTCACATGCTGGCTCTGGCAGGTGCCGTTGACGAGAGGACAATAAAAGCGTATGAAGATGAAGCTAAAAAGCTTGGTAAAGAAACCTTCAAGTTTGCATGGGTTCTTGACAATCTTAAGGAAGAGAGGGAAAGAGGCTTAACCATTGACCTTCGATTTCTGAAGTTTGAAACCAAAAAGTACTATTTCACGGTTATAGACGCGCCGGGACATAGAGACTTCGTTAAAAACATGATTACGGGCGCAAGCCAGGCTGACGGTGCTATACTGTTTGTTTCTGCTAAAAGAGGAGAGTTCGAAGCAGGCATAGGTCCAGGCGGTCAGACGAGAGAGCACGCCTTTTTGGCTTTCACTTTGGGTGTTAGCGAGTTGGTTGTGGCTGTTAACAAAATGGACGATGCAACAGTCAATTGGGGTGAGGAGCGGTACAATGAGATCAAGAATGAGGTTTCAAGAATGCTTAAAATGGTGGGTTTCAAAGTTGAAAAAGTCCCGTTTGTGCCAACTTCCGGATGGACAGGTGACAACCTTGTTAAACAGAGCGAGAAAATGCCGTGGTATAAAGGGCCAACATTGATTGATGCTTTAGACGTTTTTGAGATTCCTCCAAAGCCGCTGGATAAGCCTTTGCGCATTCCAGTTCAAGATGTTTACAGCATTACTGGTGTGGGCACGGTTCCAGTTGGCAGGGTTGAAACGGGGGTGCTCAAGGAAGGCGATATAATCTTGTTCATGCCAGCCAATAAGCAGGGTGAAGTGAAGTCTTTGGAGATGCATCATGCGAGGATGCCGAAGGCTGAGCCGGGTGACAACATAGGCTTTAATGTTAGGGGAATAGCGAAGACGGACATACGTCGCGGAGATGTCGGCGGGCATGTTAATAATCCGCCTACGGTGGCTACTGAGTTTACTGGGCAGATTATTGTGATTTATCATCCTACTGCTATTGCTGCGGGTTATACGCCGGTTCTTCATTATCATACTGGGCAGATTGCTTGTAGGT